>OFGE01001349.1_pt1 | contig 21901 bp, 21 predicted proteins | sample 1521681 | NCBI WGS metagenome assembly OFGE01 (sample SAMEA3504093, study PRJEB24116) | mouse gut metagenome | biome: mouse gut; feature: mouse-associated habitat; material: faeces | place: Denmark | collected 2011
ATGTCAGCACTATAAAATTAGGAGGAAGTAATATGAATAATTCTTTCATATCTTATACGGCTGCTGTGTACCTGCGTCTGTCAAAAGAAGATGAAGATTTGCGGACAGTAAAGGACAAAAAAGAAAGTAACAGCATTGCCAATCAAAAGGCATTGATACGAAGAGCGTTAGAGTCGATGCCGAATGTTACCCTTTATGATATTTATATAGATGACGGATATACAGGGCTTAATTTTGAACGTCCTAGCTTTAGGCGTATGTGTGAAGATATTTATAGTGGCAAGGTAAACATGGTCATTGTAAAGGATTTATCAAGATTAGGGCGTGATTATATTGACTCTGGACGTTATGTGAGAAAGATTTTTCCATCTTACAATGTCCGGTTTGTGTCAGTGCTGGATCATTTTGACAGCCTGACAGCGACACAGAGCGATGTAAATCTGTTAATTCCAGTTAAAAACTTTGTTAATGACAATTATAGCCGGGATATATCCGGAAAAGTAAGAAGTCATCAGGAAGTTATGCGGGAAAACGGTCTGTATATTGGTTCTTATGTTGCATATGGATATAAGAAACTGGGAACAGACAGAAATAAGATTGTACCAGATGTATATGCCGCAGACATTGTGCGTAAGATTTTTGACTGGAAACTAAAAGGATTGAGTTCTGCATCAATAGCAGATAAACTCAATGGACTTGGCGTGGCAGCTCCTTCCGAGTACAAAAGACAGCTTGGGGGGAATTATAAAAGTGGCTTCCAAAAAAACAGGAAAGCAAAATGGTCGGCGGTGGCAATCAACCGCATATTGAGAAATAAAATTTATATTGGGGTACTTGAACAGGGAAAACGTGAAAAAGTCAATTATAAATTGAATAAGGTCGTTGAAAAGCCTGAAACCGAATGGGCGGTAAAGGAAAATACGCATGAAGCGATTATTAGCAAGGCAGACTTTGAGAATGTTGCAAAACTCCTTAACCTCGATACTCGTAAATCACCGGAGGAAGAAACTCTGTTCATGCTTTCAGGTTTGATGTTCTGTGGGGAATGTGGAAGAAGCATGGTAAGACGCTGTAACCGATATAAGGATAAACAGAGCGTTTACTATATATGCGCTACCTATAATAAAGGAAAAGGGTGTAGCCGCCACAGTATAGAGCAGTCGGTGATTGAAGAAATTCTGCTTGATACAATCAAAAGGCATATTGCTCATGCTTCCAAACTGGAAGAATTGTTAAACACGCTAAAAGATAAAGAAATCAATTATAATGACGTGGTGGCAAACGATAAGGAAATACTCGAAAAGTATGAGGAGTTAGAACAGTGCAAACGGGTGGAGATGGCTTTGCATAGGGATCTTGCAGAGGGCGTGATTTCGGCAATAGAGTATGAACAGTTCAAAGACAATTTTGTCCGCAAATGTACAGAGATAGAGCAAACTATCAAGAAGTTAAAAGAAGAAATAGAAATAATTTTTAAAGAGGGATTGTTTGCAAACGAATGGATAAAAACTTTTACCAAGACAGGAAATATCACATCGTTAGACAGAAGTACATTGCTGACATTGGTAGAAAAAATTACTGTTTATGAAGAAAACAGAATAGAAATTACCTTTAAGTATCAGGACGAGTACGAAACTCTGTGCAGGATTGTAGAATTAATGCCGGGGAACTTTAGTTCCCTATCTTCAGCGGAGGTGGGAAGCAATGGCTAGGACAGCAGACAGGTATTTAAAAAAAGCTGTACCCGCAAAGAGAATACTGAAAAAGTATGATGTTGGTAATTATCTAAGGCTTTCAGTGGACAGTGATTATACAGGAAGTGACTCTTTGGAAAATCAAAGAAGGCTGGCGCATGAGTTTGTAAGCAGACACCCTGATTTGAATATCGTGAGGGAGTATGTCGATGATGGAAAAACGGGAACGGATTTTTCACGTCCGGCATTTAGTAGAATGATGGCAGATTTAAAGGCAGGATTGATTAACTGTGTGATTGTCAAGGATTTATCCCGTTTTGGAAGGGAGTACATAGAAGCAGGAAATTATATTGAGAAAGTATTTCCTTTTTTGGGAGTGCGTTTCATATCCATTGTTGACAGGTATGACAGTGCCGATGAGAATTGCGGCAGGGAGCTGCTGCTTATTTCCCTCAAAAATCTTATGCATGAGATGTATGCAAAGGATATTTCAAAGAAAGTAGGGAGTACATTTCGAATGAAGCAGGAAAAGGGCATATTTTACCGCAGTGCTACAATTCCATATGGCTATCAGATGAATGAAAGCGGCACAAATTATGTCATTTGTAAGCAAACAGCTCCCATTGTACAGGAAATATTTAGACAGTGCAGTGAGGGAATTTCCAACTATACAATAAGCAGATGGCTTTATCAAAATCATATTCAGACACCAGGGCAGTATATTCAGTCAGGCAGCGTATACCGGAAAGAGGCTGATGAACTGAAATTGTGGCACTATTCTACAATCAAAAGAATGTTGGAAAATCCTGTATATATAGGAAACGTAATAAGGCATAAGTCGGAGCAGAGTTTTTTTGCCGGAAAGAAAGCAAGACTGGTGCCGGAACAGGAACAGATTGTTATTGAAAATAATCATAAACCGATTATTGACAGGCAGATGTTTGAAGATGTACAAAGAATACTAGGTCATTCAAAAGACAAAAAAAAGAAATCTGCCTGTGAATGGCAGTTTGCCGACGCTCCAGGAAAATGCAGCAGTGTAAATCATTTAAGCAAAAAGCGGAGATTTTTGCAAGATGAGCGCGCTGGCGCTCATCTTTTTCAGGGAAAATTGTTTTGCGCTTCCTGCAAGGCAAATATGGTGAGGGTAAATAAATATCGTATTATAAATGGGGAGAAAGAGCAGTACAAAACTTTTCAATGCAGCACACATAGAAATTACAATGACTTATGCGATACAAGGAACATTGCCGAAAATGTATTATGTGACATTCTTTATGCTACGATACAAAAACATTTAAGTTTCATAAAAGGAATAAAGAAACAGGTTCAAAGGAATGTTCAGTATTCCTTTGAAGAAAAATTAAAGCAGGCAGAATCGAAAAAGCAAAAAGTAATCAATTTAAAAAACTGTCTGGAACAGGAGTATATGCGGACATATTCGGACTACGCAGAAGGCTGTGTTTCACAGGCAGTATTCCTGCAATATAAAAATGTGTACCATGAAAAAATGGAATTATACAAAGAACAGGAGAAAAAGTGTGTTAAAGAAGAAAAAGGGATAAAAAAATGTCATACCACATTACAAAAATTAGTGTCAGACTGGCTCTGCTTCCAAAATGCAAAAAAACTGACTGAAACAATGGTTGAAATCTGTATTGAGAGAATAGAGATTTTTGCTGATAACAGGGTTGAAGTAAAGCTAAAATATCAGGATTGTTTTAATGATTGTGAAAAATATATTTTAAACTGTCGGAAGGGAGGTGCAACGGAATGATTATGGCATTGTATCTGAGATTGTCAAAAGAAGATGGCGATATGGTTGATGAAAGCAACAGTATCACAAATCAAAGGTATATTCTCCGCAGGTTCTTGGAGCAAAGACCGGAATTTGACAGTTATGAGATAAAGGAATATATAGATGACGGATTTAGCGGGAAGAATTTTGAAAGACTGGGGGTTCAAAACCTTTTAGAAGATATAAAATCAGGTAAAGTGCATGGTATCGTAGTAAAAGATTTTTCGCGCTTTGGACGAAATCACATTGAAGTCGGAAATTACATTGAAAAAATATTCCCACTATTGGATATTCGTTTTATTGCTGTCAACAACAGTTTTGACAGCAAAGATTATGTCGGGACAACACCCGATATGGACGTGGCATTTGAGAACCTGATGTATGATTATTTCAGTGAAGAAAATTCCGTTAAAATCAAAAATGATCTGATGGGCAGACGGATGAGAGGAAATTATCTTGCTACCTTTGCAGCATTTGGTTATAAAAAATCTCCCTCTGAGCATAACCGCATTATAGTAGATGAAGAAGCAGCAGCCATTGTGCGCATAATTTTTGAAAAGTATGCAGAATATGGGGTAAAAACAGAAGTGGCACGATACTTAAACCGTCAGGGTATTCCGACACCTCAGATTTACGCAATGAAAAACGGTTGCAGTTACCAGTGGAAATACCATGAAGTAAAAAAGTTATGGAATGGTTCTATAGTAGGAAGAATTCTGAAAAATGAATTGTATGTCGGGAACACTGTTTTTCACAAAAGAGAAACTGCCGAGGTCGGTTCAAGAAGAACGAAGTGTCTGCCAAAAGAGGAATGGAAGGCGTGCGAAGGCACACATGAACCGATTATATCAAAGGAACTGTTTGAACTTGTAAACAATAAAGATTTTAAGAAACAGAACATTGCTAAACTGACAGAAAAAGAAGATAAGGAACTGTTAGACAAAACGATATATTGCGAGGGAGAAAAAAGGAGAAGGGGAAGTATGGATTCTCCCATTAAAGGCTTTGTGAAATGTGGTGGCTGCAAACATAATATGCAGCGAAGAATCAGATTCAATGTTTCTTATTATTGCAGATACTATTATGAAGCCAAATCAAAGGAGTGCTGTCCGGAAAACATAAAGGAAACAGAGCTTTTGGAAATTGTATTATCTGCAATGAAACATCAGGCAGTGCTGGCAGGCGAATCGGAGCGGCTACAGGAATTATACAGATTGCGGTTTCGTGACCGTATGAAAGAAAATCAGGAGGGTAAAAAGCAGCTTCAGGAAAAGATACAGGGACTTATAGATAAGAATTACTTATTGTATGAGCGTTATGCAAAAGGCGAAATCAATGTTGACCAATTCATGCAGGTGAAGGAAAATAACAATAAACTGATAGAAACCTATAAAACAGAACTGCAAGCCTATCAATCCGAAGAAACGACATCACCGGACGAAAGACCTTGTTTCTTAAATCTGTTGGAAGGAAAAGAGAATCTTACAGAACTTACAAAAGAACTTGTCAGACAGCTCATAGATGCGATATATGTATATAGTAGTAAGCGCATTGAAATCGTCTTTAAATTTCAAGATGAAAGCTATGTTTCCGATAGAAAACACAGTGGAGCTGTGGTATAATTTCGACAGATATTATACTTGCAAACAGGCATTGTACGCAGCTTGCGGAAGAACAACTAAAAGAAGTGGAAGAGGTACAAAAAAGTTCAATTTTATTTGGTGAGGATTTGTCACCAGCTATGATGAAAGCGTTTAAGAATGCGGTGGTGAGGTGAAGCCGCAAGAATAAGGTTTAAACTTAAAAAATAAGGAGTACGCAAAGATGAAGAAAGTTGAAAAATTTGACGCTGCTAAACTAGAGTGGAATTTAATTTCGGAGGAAGAGCTTTCATTACTGAAAATGAAGCTTGGAAAAGGTCACAGAAAAGAATCTGACTGGGAAGTCATAAAGGATATTTTGGGTAGGCGCAATGTGATTACATTTATTCCGCCCAAAAGGGCTAAAGGGATTACAACGATTGAAAAGGTACTTTGTGAGAATGGAAATCTGATTGTTTTTACAAACATGGAGGACTGTACACGGCATATTCAGGTTGTACAGTTCAAAGGGAAATTTCGGAGATATGTCGAGATTGGTTCTATTCCTTTTGGGAATGTTTTGGATATCGCAGACCGGCATGGCATGAATGTTCTTATTGATGTGAATTACGAAGTTAATTGTAAGTGCCTCATGTATGAGTCCGAAGAACAACGATTAAAAGCTGTTATCATGACATATTTGAAATGAAGATGTCCTGCTTTTAATATATGAATTTGTCATTGCTGGTATAATTCAATAAATAAATGATAGGAAATTATCGGTTTTAAGGGCATTTTGACAAAGTACGTGTCACTACCTTGACTCAAGGGGGGCTGCGGGCGATGAGCGACTTGGAGGAGCTGGAACGGGAGCGCGGGAACAGCGAATTTGTGGAAACAATGGGTTCTCTAGGTGGTGTGCAAAATTTTAGGTCAAGAACTGCCAGCAATGAGATGTGCACATTTCTTGTGATGAATATTTCGTCGCTGCAGTTGATACCAGTGAATATTATCGCATATCGCAGCCAATATGGCAGTGCCAATCCGGCAGCAGTCATCGCACCCGCGATAGTAGCGACGTTTTTCAGTACGGTAGTGGCGGTGGTTTATTGTAAAGTCATGGGGAGAAATTGCGATTGATGCATCTGTGAATTGATGTTATACTATCCATATAAATAGATAAGAGAAACAACAGACATGAAATTTGAATGGGATGAAGATAAAATTACCATAAACAAGGAAAAACATAAGATTTCCTTTGAAACAGCAGCATATGTTTTTGATGATCCATATTATATTGAAATGTTTGATTTTGAACATAGTGTTGATGAAGTTCGGTATATTGCAATAGGCAAGGTTGGCGATGCATTACTTGTAGTATTTACAGAAAAAAGATACAAATCGATTGATTTCAGCCAGACTTGCAACAAATGCGGAAAGGAGCCTTTATTATGACCAAGACATTCATTATTGAGAATGGACAAAAGCCTACAGATGAACAGTTGAAAGAAATAGAGGACGCAAAAAACAATCCTATTGTATTTGACGAGGATTGCGAAGAACTTTCACCAGCTATGATGAAGGCGTTTAAGAGTGCTGTGGTACAGAGAAATCGTAAGAAAAAGGCGTAGGTGCGTTAATGTGCATATGAAATAAAGGGATTCATAAAAGAAGGATATTTTAAGGGTAAAGTATCCTGATCTTTGTATAGAAGAAATAATGAGATAATAAAGTTAGGTGTTGACCAACACCTAATTTTATTATCAAACAAGAACAATAAAAAATGCCCTATTTCATAATATTTCAAAAAGTACATGTCATTATCTTGACTCAGGGGAAATTGAGGGCGATTTCCGATTTGGAGCAGTTGGAGCGGGAGAGGGGGAACAAGGAATATATCGCACCCGCGATAGTGGCGACGTTTTTTAGATTGTAAAGTCATGGAAAGAAAGTGCGATTGATGAACTTGTTCACTGATGTAATACTATCCATATAAAATAGCTTAAGAGGAACAATAGACATGAAATTTGAGTGGGATGTAAGAAAGGTATTGGAAACATTTAATGGATGCCAATGCAATTTTCCAGATGATATGAATGATGGGGATTTGATGGACAAGGTATAATGGAGTTACTTTTCACACCCGCGCCATGCACTTGCTGCATGGCGTCGGAGCAAGCGCCAAAATGCGTGCTTTTTAGCATTTTGTGTGCATCAATTGTTGCAATTCACACCGAAATCGTTGTAAGTATATGAGAAATCTGGCGTAAGTGTGAATTGTAACATAATGGATTATGAAAGCAGGAGCTTTATGGTACTATATTGATTTTCCAGATAAAAGATGGTAGGATTGTCATGAATAAAATGAAGTGACAGGAGCAAAATGCGTTCTATCTATAATAAATACATGATTAAAATAGAAGAGAAAAAGCGCGTTGAAGCGATGCATACAGAAAAAGGAGAGTCTATGTACACAGAAAGAAACAACGCACAAAGAAAACATTTATCTAGCACCCGGTTTTTAGTGGCTGCTGCTATGATTCTGCAAATGGCGGCTGTTATAATAGGAATACGTCCTGTTATGGTTTATGCCGCAGAGGATACTGCGCAGGATAGTACGAAGATGAATACGAAAAAACAACCGCAGATTTATATTGTGGATAAAAACGGCATGGGAGATTTTGTTTCGATTCAAGAGGGGGTAGATAATGCTTCAGATGGAGATACACTCCTTATTTATCCAGGGACGTACATAGAAGCTGTGCAGGTAATGAATAAGGATATTCAGATTGTCGGTGTCAGCAAGGATTTGTGTATTCTTCAATATGATACGGCATTTTACAGAAAGATACCCCTTACAATTGCATCTGGCAAGGTATCCAATCTGACGATACATGGAATGGACAGCAAAGTGCAGCAGATTGGACCAACACAGGAAGAAATTGACCGCATGAATGCAGAACTGGTCGGAGACAGCTGGGAAAGGCAGAAAAATTATTCTGGTTATGCTGTCCATATTGATCAAAATTGTCTGTATGGCAAAAATATGATCTTTGAAAACTGCCGGATTATATCTGAAAACAATCATTGTGTAGGGATTGGAACCAGGGGCAAATCCGAGATAAGCTTTGAAAACTGTGAGCTGATATCTATGGGAGGAGGAAGCTGCGTATTTATGCACGATCCCACATCTATAGAAGTAAGCGGAGCAGCGGCGCTTGTGATGAAAAACAGTTCCATGACAAGCTATCTCTGTCCCTATGTGATGACATTTCAATCGCTGTTTCCAGCATATAACAGTATCGATCTGACCTTTCAGAATGTGCGCGTGAGTGCAGTGGCATATGCAGAGAGCGATGGATATATTTCTGATAATGTAAATACTTCCTTCGAGGTAGAAACATTATTAGAACTGGAGCAGGCAGGAACCCTATATGTAAATGGTTTAAATACCTCAGCCACGGCACTTGTACATGAAATGTCTCCCAAAGAAGCAAATGATTATATGAAAGCGCTTGAGGAGGCACTAGATGCGGGGGATGCTGCAAAAGTAATGGCAATAAAGCTTCCGGAGGGAATTTCTTATATAGGAAAAATACCGCAGGATTCTGAAACAGATACAAAAACAAGCGCGCCTTTATTTAGCTTACCCAAATTTAATACAGCAAAGCATCAGGTCATTGCAGTTTATAATGCAGGCAATCAGCCGGGGAGTGGCTGGTGCGGACTTAACAATGCAGTTTTGAATGCGGACAGTTTTGGAAACACCTTAGTTGAGATGAACAACACTATTCCGTATACCGCGGACAACGCCGTATTCCCGAATTTCGGAATCGGTTATTGAGCGCTTTGTAATATTCATATCGGCTGATACGCAGTTTTTCTCCGGTGGTAAGCGTCACGAAATCGCGGCTGTAGCTGGAAATATAACGGGCATTTACAAGATAAGACTTGTGTATGCGAAGAAAATGACCATTTTTTGGGCGAATAAGTCGTTCCACAACATCTAATTTTTGATAAAATGTATCGTGGCAATCAGACGTAACAATATGTGTTCGTCTTCCTTCTGATGCGAAATATTTGATATCCTCGACAAAGACATGCACATAATCGGGTCTGACATAATACGAAAAAGAATCCTCATCATCTAGGACTGTTTCATAGGCAAGAGAAGCATAAGACCATAGATGGCGCCGGCTTTTTTCGGGCAGGACAAAGATGGGTTCTAACAGCGCATCCTTGATATTGGGAACATAATCACGACGTTGAGTGACAATAGATACCAATTTTTTGTTTTCCTTTTTGGCAGCAACAGCCGCCTCACGAATCAACCCATTATCGCCTTCGATATCATAAAAAAGAATATCAGGGCAGTTGCAGTTTATGCAGCGCAGCAGTTCATATGCATTGTGATAGCATTTTACAGTTGCTGCGATTCCTTTTTGCTGAAAACAATTTATGACCTCCTGCTCCATAAAACGCAGTTCATCGTTGAGTTCATAACAAAAAGCTAAATTAATCATAATATTACCTCCGAAAAATATGTCGTTTTTGGGACTGCTAACACTATAAACTGAAAACTTATGAAAACATATAGGAAAATAGTACCAAAAACATAATTTGCGGGCTTTGGAATATATATTATATAAGGCGATTGCTCAGGAGCAAAGGTTATGACGTATTTATCCAACATGTTGATTCCTGCATTAATATTTTATATTATTGCAATGGGGCTTTCACAGAAAAAGGATATTTATGCTTCTTTTACAAAGGGAGCAAAGGAAGGAATGAAAACTGTCGCAGGAATCGTGCCAACGCTGATTGGATTGATGATATCTGTTGGAGTACTCAGAGCGTCTGGATTTTTAGATTTTGCGGGAACGGTGATTGGACGTATGATTGTCGGGGTTGCGCCGAATTTTCCCAACGAGCTGATTTCACTTTTTGTGGTAAAACTTTTTTCTGCTTCTGCAGCCACAGGTCTTGCATTGGATATCTTTAAGGAATATGGAACCGATTCTTTTGCAGGGCTTGCAACCTCTCTCGCGCTTGCAAGTACTGAGACCGTTTTTTATACCATGTCAGTGTATTTTATGGCGGCCAGAATAACAAAAACTAGGTGGACGCTTGCCGGTGCGTTGCTGTCAACTGCTTCTGGTTTGATTGCAAGCCTTGTGATTGCAGCGATGATGGCGGGATAACAGAAGACAAAAAATTGTAGAAAATAATTGATTAATTGAGGAAATAGTACTATAATTTTATATAATACGAAATAAGACTGTGAATTGATGTTTTTTCTTAATTTTAAGACACATCGGGGGAAGGATATGAATCGAAAAAGATATATGTGTACGTCATAAAATCGTGTTTTTGATAAGCTTACTGGCAGGCAGTGATCCAGAACATTTGATTTTTTATAGCCATATATAGACAGTCTCCTGATGCGCAGAAAATCCGGAGGCTGTTTGTGTGTCCATAATTCGTTTCCGTATATATTGTACACAGCCCTGTTTTATGAAGGATAATAATAGAAGAGGTAGGGGTTGAAGTGAACAAAATATTAATTGTTGAGGAAAATTTCAGACTGGCAGAACGTTTGTGCAGATTATTTTCGGATACATGGATGCTGGCACAAAGCTGTGCTACGCTTGAGGCAGCAGCCGCCCTGATAGAAGCAGAAGCGTATCAATTGATTATTGTAGATACAGATCTTCCTGATAAAAATGGTCATGATATTGTGTATGAACTGGGGCTTGGACAGCGCAATACTCCCAGGCCGCCGGTGATACTTATCATGCCAGGCAGCAAGACCTCGGAGCTGTCGAATCTAAACGGTCAGGGGATTGCGGACCACATCACGAAGCCGTTTAATATGGCAGTACTGAAAGCAAAGGTTTATACGCAAATCATGAGAGGCAGCAAAGATTATACCCTGAATGCAAGCGAACGGTTTGAGGCGATTGGTTCCGGTTCTGTTATCAGTATTAGCGGTGAACATAAAGTTTGTATTGACACGTATGTGTTTGATTTTGATGAAAGGGAGTATTACGTGGCAGAAAAGCAGGTGCGGCTAAATCGTATCGAGCAGTGTCTGCTGCGGACATTGATTGAAAACAAGGGAATTGTATTGAAGAAAAAGGCTTTGATTGCAAAACTTAAGTCTGAAAGTAAAATATATATAGATGGGAGAATATTACATGAATCCATACAGACACTGAAACAGAAACTTGATGCCAAGGACTATATCAAAACAATTTATGCCATAGGATACATATGGATTTCTGTGGAAAAAAGGGAAGAATAGGAACGGGCATTTGTGCCTGGGAGTGGGGGATTTAGATGACGGACTGGATAAGAAAACGATATAAACGTATTGACTTGGAATTTTTAAAAAGAGCCATCTATGTCATATTTGCGGTGATTGTATTGATACTGACGTTGATGATTTGCTTGAACTCTCCCGTACAGCGCCACTTCAATAATCTGAGAAAAAATGATGTGTGGTTTGGGGATAAATGGTATTATACGGAGGACGGAGAACATGCGGCGGCTGGTTCGTTTGTGACTGCAAAATCACAGCATTATCTGAAAGTTTTTGCCAATAATGGGCGGATCTCCATCACAAAGACATTGGATTTTAAGCCGTCGCAGGAAGAATACTTGTGTTTTCGGGCAAGGGCACTAACAGTTCGTGTGTATGTGAATGGAAACATATGGTACAAAAATGAATTTCCTGAAGAATATCGTCAACATGGAAGAAGAATGTATATGCTGCATCAAGCCCCAGCTTATGGAATGCAGGAAGGGGATCAGATAACGATAGAACTTGAAACAGCGTCTGGCGAGGAATATGATACCATTCAATATCCGTCACTTGGCGACAGATATGCACTGACAAAATACATATTAGAAAAATCACAGAACAGTATTGCAATCTGTTTTGGGATTTCGTTTTTGATTCTGCTCAATGTTCTGACAATTCGTTCTACGCTCATGGCGGATAAAGCACAGAACAAAAAATCACTGCTTCTGCTGATATGCTTTTTGGTGTTTGCAATGGTTTATATCAGTACGGACAGCGGATATATGGAGATTTTTACAGAGCGGATGTCGATACTGAGCTGGTATAATAATCTTTCAATGATTTTGCTGCCAATACCATTAATGCTGTTTATAAAGAATACATTCTTTCCAGGGCATATCCGATATGAGGTATTGGCCCTTGCCCATTTGCTGCTTAATACAATCAGTATAGGGGCCTATGTATTTTGTGCGATAAGTATTTCTGATTTTTACTTGTTGGTACATATCATGATCGGGATTGATATTCTGGTGTGTATTATTAGCTTTTTCCAAGAGAAAATGGGGCCTCCGATGGAAGTTTTGATAGGGTTTGGGACCTTGATTATTACTGTCTTGGCAAGCATAGCATCTTATTGGGAGGATATTGTGTATCCTTGCTCCATATTGTTTGGATATGGACTGCTGATTTTTGCGGCTTGCATGTTGTTTTGGATTGTGCGCAGCCGCCATGAATTAGACAGTATGCGGGAAGAGGTGGATCACGTTTTTATGCAGCGGGAAACAAAGGCGGCACAGGAGGCAAGCGAACACAAAAGCCGTTTTTTGTCACATATGTCGCATGAAATACGCACGCCGCTAAATGCAATCCTTGGCATGAATGAATTGATAATGCATGATACAGATAACAATGATATCAAAAGATATTCCGCGGCGATTCAAAGTGCTGGGATGACCCTGCTGGCGCTCTTGAATGATGTACTGGATTATTCCAAAATAGAAACCGGCAAAATGGACATTATAGAATCACATTACTCATTGTCATCATTGCTGAATGACGTGGTGCTGATGATTCAAGGCAAAGCGTCAGATAAAGGACTGGAACTTCGGCTTGATATTGATGCGACGCTTCCAGATTTGCTTCGCGGCGACGAGATACGTATCAAACAGATTCTCACGAATCTGATGAGCAATGCTGTGAAATACACAAAGGAAGGATGGCTGCAGCTAACAGTAGGGCAGCAGCGTGTTTCCCGCTATTTGGATGACAATATGGTTATGCTGGATATCAAAGTATCCGACAGTGGTATGGGAATCAAAGAGGAGGAGATGCATGAGCTGTTCACAGAATTTGAACGGCTGGACAGACAAAAAAACAAAGGAATAGAAGGCTCAGGGCTTGGGCTTAGTATCACATCACATCTGGTAAGTTTGATGAAGGGCAGCATTAATGTAGAAAGCCAATATGGCAGAGGCTCAACATTTATCGTACAGATACCACAGACCGTTATTTCGGAAGCACCAATTGGAGATTACAAAAAGCGCTTTGAAGTTTTGAGCAATGCAGATTGTCAGGAGACACCAGAAATATTAACATTTCCTGGAAAGACGGTATTTGTGGTAGATGATAATGAGTTAAACCTTGAAGTAATTTCTTCTATTTTAGAGATGTTTGAGGTGCATGTGGAGCGTGCGGATTCCGGACAGGCTGCTATTGAACGACTTGACAAGGAGGTTTATGACCTGATACTCACGGATGATATGATGCCTCATATGAATGGGACAGAGATGATGCAGTATCTGCATAAGAATGTAGAGAGTGCAAGTAATAAGACACCGATTGTAGTACTTACGGCAAATGCTGTGGCTGGTGCGCGAGAAGAATATATCAACAAAGGGTTTGATGATTATATGTCGAAGCCAATTGATGCAGATGTCTTGCAAAAAATACTAATGAAATATTTGAAATAAGCAGTTTTTTGGTTAAAAAGCTGTTTTTGGGGAAAAACCATTGACTTTTTTGCAAAAAAGACGGACAATAATGCAAGGTTTTATTGGAAACAGAATAAATGTAAATATGGAAATATTTTGTTTTGGGGGGTTTTGGTGTGTTAAAAAGAGAAGTTATGGTAAAGAATATTGAGAAAAAGTATAATCATCCTCTTGCAGAGATTGTTCAGATCGCAAGCCAATTTAAGAGTGAAATTCTTTTAGAGTACGATAAATACAAAATCAATGCAAAAAGCATTATGGGAATTATCGCATTCAATCCCTCGGAGGGAATGAATGTTATCATATCTGCAAATGGAAAAGATGAAGATGATGCAATTGAGGCGCTTGAGCGATTTTTTATATGTGAATAGTGGAAAATGATAACAATCGGGTGGGCGTGTCCTGCCCGATTTCGTTGTGTCTAAAGCATTGGTTCTGCGCGGGGAATATCTTATTAAAATTGTGCTGAACGATGGAAAATGGAATTCCCTGTCCGATTAGAATATACAATTTAAAAAAGATGTGCTATACTATAATTTAAGAGTAGAAATGCGGACAGATTTGATACAGAAGGGAAGGTTGAAATTGGAATTCGGACGGAGGTTTGAGGGAAGCGTTCTCAAGCCCATAAGAATTATGATTAGACCGGCATATCGTGAAGAATGGGATGATGCCATGGTGCTTGCATGGCGTACCTTTATGCAGTTTGAGGCAAAGGACTGCACGCCTCGCGGAATAGAAAGTTTTTTGGAATTTATAACCGATGAAGTGCTTCACAGAATGTTTGTGATGGGAGCCTATCAGCTTTTTTGTGCCTATGATAATGGAAAAATGGTAGGGATGATCAGTCTTAGGGGAGAGACGCATATATCGCTGCTTTTTGTTGACGAGAGGTACCACCGTATGGGAATCGGAAGGCGTCTGATTGACTATGTGAGCAACTATGTGCTGACAGAAGAAGGACACCATCATGTTACTGTGAATGCGGCATTGGGGGCTACCGGATTTTATCATTGTGTGGGCTTTGTGGACACGGACAAAGAACAGATAAATGATGGGATTCGGTTTACGCCTATGAAGCGGAAAATTGAGAAAATAAATTGAGTCAGTTTCAGAAAAAACAGTATCTGTTCAAAAATGCAGATGCAATACATAGAAAAGGAGTGTTATTATGGCGGTAGAATATATTACAAGCAGGAATATGGTAGATTTGATATATGAGACATTGCGGCTTATGAATAAGCCGTTGGCGCATCATTGTATGCGGGTAAGCTTCATTATGTCAAAAATGTTGGAGACAAAAGGCGGCTATGAAAAATATGAAATTGCAGATTTTATGGTGCTGGCAATGCTTCATGATGTAGGCGCCTACAAGACAGATGATGTACGCAAGCAGCTTACGTTTGATGCAAAGACACCGCTACCACATTCTGTATACGGATATCTTTTTGTCAAATATCTGTCGCCACTTGATGAACAGTCAAAAATGATTCTCTACCATCACATGGATTATAGCAAGACAAAGGAGCTTGATTATAAATACAGCTTTGAAACAGAAGTCTTAAAAGTCGCAGAAATCATGGATGTTTGGCATCGGTCGCTTGGAGATCAGTTTGATTATAAAATTATTAACCGGTATTCAGGAAGTAAATTTGATCCGAAAGTATGCGATCTGCTTTTTGAAACGGTAGATAAATTTGATATATTTACCAAACTTACGGAACGCACATACAAGCAGGATTTCAGCAATAGTTTGGAATATGTTCTTTTGTCAGACGATGAGAAAGACAAATATCTCAAAATGCTGATGTACTGTACAGGCTTGAAAGAAGAACAGATGGTTTCTGAAACGGTTGCAACGATGTATGTGTGCCGGGAACTTGCCAGAAAGCTCAAATTGAGTGAAATGGATAAAAATGAGGTGTACTATGCGGCATTACTGCATGATATCGGAATGTTAGCAATTCCAAAAGAACTTTTGGGGGCACCAAGAAATCTAAATAATGAAGAAAAAAATCTTATCAAAACGCATGTTGATATCATGGAAAAGACGCTGGAAAACAGGCTCTCAAAGGAAATTATAAAGGTGGCGGCATCGCACCATGAGCGGTTTGACGCAAGTGGATATCCACGTGGGCTTAAAGGCAGCGCAATGGGAACCAAAGAAGCAATTCTGCAGATATCAGAACAGGTAGTTAATGCAATGGAGCCCAAGCCATATAGAGATGCGCATACGAGACAGGAAATACTTGATGATCTCAACAACGGAATTATTGCGGGCAAATATGATGGTATTGTAGCAGATACTTTTGTGCGCAATTACGATGAAATAATGGACAAAGCAGCAGCGAGAGCGGCGGCGGCGCTTGTGACGCACCAGAAGCTTATGCGAAACTACAATCAAGTTTATAGAAGCTTGGTATAACGATTGTGAATTACTTAACGGGGGATGAATGCGATGTTTAAACTTGACAGCCCACTGATGAACTTTCTCAACAAGGTAGCTGATATTATGATACTCAATATTTTATTTATCTTTTTCAGCATTCCTGTCATTACAATAGGGGCTTCTTATACGGCGGCATATTATATATGTTTTAAGATGGTAAAAAATGAGGAGAGCTATATTATCAGAGGCTTTTGGAAAGCTTTCCGGGAGAATTTTAAGCAGGCAACCATCATATGGCTTGCAGTGCTTGTCATAGGCGGAATTTTATTTGCAGATTATCAGATTATGCATTATTCCGGTGTTGAATTTGCAGATTGGATGAAGATTGGAATCGTCAGTGTGACAGTGATTATGCTTATGGGTGCATCTTATTTGTTTCCGCTTCAGGCACGTTTTTTTAATCCTGTGAAAAGCACGATAAAAAATGCTTTTTTGATGGCACTTTCTCATTTGCCGACCTCCTTTGCGCTGATCATTGTGTATGCCCTTCCCGCAGTGATATATCTTTTTATTCCTCAGATTTTACCAGCGCTTTTTTTGCTGGCATTTGGAATTGTGATTTATTTTAAGTCTTTTTTGCTTTTGCGGGTATTTAAGCGGTATGAGGAGGCATTGGTGGCGAAGCAGGAGCCAGACGAAAGCAGTGATCCAGATGGTGGCATATTTGCCGAAAGTGAGCTGATTGAGAGCCAAGAAAGTGTCACAGTTGACAAAGCGGCACTTCCAGAGAAGGTGTATCGTGACGGAAAATTTGTAGAGGTTTCAGAAAATAGCAGCAATATTCACCAATAACATAAAAATAGATAAAAACTCTTATGTAATATGCATAATATGGAACAGACAAGTTGGGCACTTTGCCCATCTGATATGGTAAATTTTAGAGTAAAATATATTTGGTGAGCAATTGTTACAGAAGGTAATAAAAATATTTGTGGATTTATGGCATAGCATTTTGGAGGATTTTATTCTATACTAAGTATATGTTAAATGCAGTTGTTGAAAGCAGTACATAACCTAATAACTAAAAAATAACGATTTTTGGGAGGCATTAAAAATGGCAAGTTTATCATTAAAGAACGTATGTAAAGTATATTCTAACGGATTTGAAGCTGTTAAGAATTTTAACCTCGAAATTGCAGACAAAGAGTTTATTATCTTCGTAGGACCTTCTGGATGTGGTAAATCTACTACACTTCGTATGATCGCAGGTCTTGAGGATATCTCTTCAGGTGAATTAAAGATTGGTGACAGAGTAGTAAATGATGTTGAACCAAAAGATAGAGATATCGCGATGGTATTCCAGAACTACGCTTTGTATCCTCATATGTCAGTTTATGACAATATGGCGTTTGGTCTTAAATTAAGAAAAGTTCCAAAGAACGAAATTGACAAGATGGTTAAAGAAGCTGCCAAGATTCTTGACTTGACAAAACTTCTTGACAGAAAGCCAAAGGCTTTGTCAGGCGGTCAGAGACAACGTGTTGCCATGGGCCGTGCCATTGTTCGTAATCCAAAGGTATTCCTTATGGATGAGCCTCTCTCAAACTTGGATGCAAAATTGCGTGTACAGATGCGTATTGAGATTGCAAAGCTTCATCAGAGACTTGGAACAACCATTATCTACGTTACACATGACCAGACAGAGGCTATGACACTTGGTACACGTATCGTAGTTATGAAGGACGGTGTTGTTCAGCAGGTAGATACACCACAGAATCTGTATGAGAAACCACAGAACTTGTTCGTAGCAGGTTTCATGGGATCACCACAGATGAACTTTATCGATGCTACAGTAGAGGTTAAGGGAAATGAAGCATCTTTGAAGGTAGCTGGACTTTCAATTCCTCTTCCTCCTGCAAAATCTAAGAAGCTCGTTGATGGCGGCTACAATGGAAAGACTGTAACATTTGGTATCAGACCTGAAGATATTTATGACTCACAGATGATGATCGAAGCTAAGTCTGAGAGCACATTTGAGACAACAATCCGTGTATACGAGTTGCTTGGTGCAGAAGTATTCTTATATGCTGATTTAGCTGAGTTCCCTATCACAGCAAGAGTTGATCCCAGAACAACAGCAAGACCTGGCGATAAGGTTAAATTTGCTATTGATATTGAGAAGATTCATGTATTTGATAAGGAAACAGAGAAGGTTATCACAAACTAATTAAAGCATATTACCCCGGCAATAAACTTGCCGGGGTTTTTTGGCCTATAAAATAATATATGCGCTAAGTCACTTTGTGGCGAATACTGTGAGAAGATTTTTTTGTCAGATATGCTGTTTTGTGGAATGTCTCTTGATTGGATTTGTGTATGTGTGGCAAAGCATTAGCAGCAATAGAAATTTTGAGTGTATATAATAAAGAGCAGGAGGAAAACAATGATTTCAAATCAGGTAATTCAGACAAGTATTGATGAGTTAAAGACAATTACAAAGGTAGATCTGTGTGTCATAGATATGGAAGGAACGACAGTAGCATCAACATTTGACAGCAGTGGTGTATCTCAGGAGCTTGTGCAAAATTTTGTTCATTCTCCGGCAGACAGCCAGATTGTCGGCGGATATCATATGCTGAAAATCCTTGAAGATGGGGATGTGCTCTTCGTGCTGATATCAAAAGGGCAAAATGCGGATGCATATATGATTGGAAAAGTGGCAGTGTCTCAGATACAAAACTTGGTGATTGCTTATAAGGAGCATTTTGATAAAAACAATTTTTTTCAAAATCTGTTGCTTGATAATCTACTTCTTGTTGATATCTATAATCGGGCAAAAAAACTTAGAATTGAGACGGAAATTCCAAGGGTCGTGTATTTGGTAGAGGCACAAAATGACAGGGATAACATTTCTATGGAAATGCTTAAGAATATTTTTATGGATCAGGTAGGATATTATATAACTGCTGTAGAACAAAAAAATATTATCTTGATAAAAGATGTTTCTTCTCTGGATGCTTATGAAGAAGTGGAACAGACAGGGCAAGTGATTGTGGACATGCTGAATACAGAAGCGATGCTGGCTGCAAAAGTTTCATATGGAACAATAGTAGGTGAGCTAAAGGAAGTATCGAAGTCTTATAAAGAGGCAAAAATGGCGCTTGATGTGGGCAAGATTTTTTATATGGAAAAAGCAATCAATGCCTACAATACATTGGGGATTGGACGATTGATTTATCAGCTGCCAATTAATTTGTGTCGTATTTTTATGAAGGAAATATTTGGAGACAATATTCCTGATGATTTAGACGACGAAGTGCTCACAACGGTCAATAAGTTTTTTGACAATGATTTGAATGTATCTGAAACTTCAAGACAGCTCTATGTACACAGAAATACACTTGTATACAGAATTGAGAAACTTCATCAATCGACAGGGCTTGATATCAGGAAATTTGATGATGCACTGACGTTTAAAATTGCTCTGATGGTAGTTAATTATATGAAATATATTGATTCCTTAGAAGGGTAGGAACTTTGAAAGCGCTCGTAGTTGGAGCGCTTTTTGTATTAGATGGGAATGCGTGTGAACTGTTACCTTTTTGCATATATTTGAGAATGTGGACATACATTGAAATATCAGGACAGGATAGGGGGCTCAAAGTATGCAGTTTTTTTATATAGATTATATGAACAATGGAAAGAAGGAGCGTAATATTGGCTTTCTGAAGATAGAGCGTGATGGGGCCAGCATTGGGCTCAGGGGAGTGCCGGCACAGTGCGGAGAACGTTGTATCGTATATGCTGTCAATATGCAGGATGAAAAGGTACAAATGGGAGAAATTCCAATCAATTCGGGATATGGTATGAAGAAGTTAAAATGGCATCACAAAGTGGGGTTTGAACAGTGTGTGCGCATAGAAATACCGCTGTATGGTACAAGAAAAGGGTTGTGCGTGCTTCGGGATAGTTCTGACTGTGTTTTGAAGGGTCAAAATACCAAGGTGTATCAAGAAAACGAGAATCATATACAGATCGAAGGAAGTTCCCGCACGCAAGTATCGGCAGTGCACACACCAAACTATGCAAAGAGCAGTGTTGTTATGGAACCTGAAAACCATAATGATATTTATGAAGAAATTGAGGAAGATAAATGGAAACAGCTTCTGAAACTGTATCCACAGGTACATATTTGCTCAGATGCACAAAGCATTCTGATACGACCAAAAGATGTTGTTATCTTAACACGTTCTTATCATGAGCTGGCAACAAATTCGTTTGTATTACATGCATATTATAATTATAGGCAGCTACTTCTGTTTCGGTATATGCAAAGCCCAGTTCAATACTATTTGGGTGTGCCGGGCGTGTACTATGAAAGAGAGCGTCGTATTGCGCAGCTTTTTGGATTTGAAGGCTTTGAGAATGGAGAAGCACGTATGCAAAAAGATGCCGATCGAAAAACATATAATGGATGTTTCGGATATTATATGAAACATGTTGAAATTTAAAAACAGTTTGAGCATGGCATCCTATCCACGGAGGGTAGTGTTTGGGATATATGGCCTGCAAATATTCAAAAATGATTCTAGGGTTTCCTTAGAATGTGCATGTAATTTCCTGCATAAAACACCATCACTGTCAACATAGGACTGTAAAAAATATGATTCGGCACCACGGAGCCATTTGGCAATAGCAAGCATGTCTGCTTCTTCATGAAATTCCTTTACAATTGTTGTTCGAAACTCATAGTGTATCGTGGACTGGGATAAAAGAATATCAACTGATTTATACAAATCAGATAGGGATACAGAAGATTCATCAAGACCAACGGTAGGCGCATATTTTGGGGGTGAATTTTTGATATCCATTGCACAATAGTCAATCAGTCTATCCGCAATCAATGTTTCAAGCATACGCGGATTAGTGCCGTTGGTGTCTAACTTTATTTGATAGCCAAGTGATCGGATGCGTTCTATAAAATGGGGCAGGTCGTCATGCAGTGTAGGTTCTCCGCCTGTGATACAAACGCCAGTAAGTACATTGCGCCGCTTATTAAGAAACGAAAACAGTTCGTCACAAATAGGAGTGAGATTTCTGCTGTTTAATATGATATCTTTGTTGTGACAGTATGGGCAGCGGAAATTGCACCCTCCAGTAAATACCGAAGCAGCTACCCTGCCTGGATAATCCAGTAGTGTAGTTTTGGTCAGACCAAGGATGAACATAAGATAAACCTCCAGGAGATATATAGTTCATAATTATATAGGAAATCATAGTCTTTTTAAATCTTTTTCTTTATTTTTTCTTTGTAGATTGCCTAATTTTTCTATACCGAACTTCTTATGAGGTTGGCCAGACTGTAGACAAAATGGTTCAGAGAATATCATTTCTCTTGAACCATTTTTCATCAATACTATTTTGTTTCTATACAGATTTTTGAAATTAAAAAGAGCGGTGTTTCTACCTCCAATTAATTTTCAGTTTTGTTTTTTATACCCTTTTGCTGGTACAAACTTATTTTCGTTGAAAGGCTTAACTATTAAGAACTGTTACCGTTACTTTTCACGGGGTGGGGAAATATAATTGAATATATATATATGTACTGTGGCTTTGATATTCGATCAGGCCACAGTATTTTTTTAAA
>OFGE01001351.1_pt1 | contig 21875 bp, 26 predicted proteins | sample 1521681 | NCBI WGS metagenome assembly OFGE01 (sample SAMEA3504093, study PRJEB24116) | mouse gut metagenome | biome: mouse gut; feature: mouse-associated habitat; material: faeces | place: Denmark | collected 2011
TCAACATTTTTATCGCTGTAAATATCGTTACTCTTTAATACAGCTTCATTATATGCTTCTACCGCCTGTAAAGCTTCATTGTATTTCTTAGATTTGCCATCATCCGATGCAATTTCTGCCGATAACGCCTGTTTGTAAATATCACTGTATTTGTCAATGGTTTCTTTTGCCTTGTTTAATTCGCCGGAAGAAATATCAAACAAACCATCAAATAAATGTGCATCCCCAAGCTCATTCGCTTTCTGGCGGAGGTCATTTTCAAATGCGTTGATGGTTTCATAAGCGGATTGTGCATCTGTATTCAAATGGACGGAGAACTGCCCATAACTTCCACCGCCTGTTTCATCAAGCAATGTTACGCCTTTATCTTTGTACTTCTCTGCAATTTCTTTTAATGCCTTCCCCCTGTCGGTTGAAGCATATTCGGAGTAGCTTAAGAGGTAATGTCGTTCCTCTTCCATCTGGCGCATTGCCGTTTTGATACCTGCTGTGTTTTCATTCAGGAAAGTGTTTGCGGCTTCTTTGTTGTATTCCTGGATTGCTGCTGTTTGATCTTTGTAGGCTTCTGTTACAAGATTTATTTTTCCGTATTCATCGCCATATTTTTCATTGAGTTCTGTCTGAAGGTCTAATAGTTGCTTTTTAACATTGTATGTCTCTTCTTCGTTTCCTTTTGCGGCCGTTAGTGCTTCTTGAAGCTCTTTGTATCTGGTTGCATAGTCTTTGATGGAGGAAGAAGTTTCTTTGTATGTGTTTGCTGATTCTTGTGCTGACTGGCGTAATTCCTCTTGTTTTCTCGCCAATTTCATTAGACTAGAAATAACAGCATTGATTGCAAGCATTAGTCCAATGTTCATTGCTATTGAAACTGCTTTCAAGGCTGCTGAGTGTGCTCTTGCAGCAATAGTGGATGCTGTTTGTGCCGCAGTAACTCTTTGAGTCTGAATTTCTGCACCACGAGATGACTCAATTAATGCAAGTGTACTAGCATTAGTGGTTCTTCTTGCTTCAGCTAATGCTTGTTCATATGGAGTTTCTGCTCTAATCGCATTATTATAGGCATCTATAGCGTCTGTGTCAATATTAATTAGTGGAGTATTGAGTAATGTACTTACAATTCCGTTCTGTTTAAATGAACTTATAATTCCTTTAACATCATTTAAAGATCTTCCGAATAATCCAATAGATTTATTTGCTCCTGTTATATCATCTGTTATAGTTCTGAATATCATACTATGATTGTTAGGTGTATTGTGATATACACTTTTCGTACTTTGTGGAGAAGTACTTGATTTATACTTTGTGGAGAAGTATAATTAAAAGAAAAATAGGAGAGGGGTAAACAATCAATGATTATAAACAAAGATCAGTATAGATGTCCTCAATGTAAAAAATTTTACTGGTTTGAAACATCAAAGGAATATAACGCATTTTGTACAGAGTGTCAGTGTAATTTGACATTTATAGCTAACTACGATTGTGACACAGAATTAGCTGAACAAAGAAAAAATGCTCCAAAATATGACCCAACACAAGACCCAAACAGCCCATATTATATACCTATTGTTAAGTGTCCTTACTGCCAGTCAACAGATACATCTAAGATATCAGCAATGGGTAGGGTAGTGTCAACAGGATTATTTGGCTTTGGTAGCAAGAAGATAGGCAAACAGTATCATTGCAATAAATGTAAATCTGATTTTTAATTATCACGACCTTTCTTAAATATTTAGAGTAAGACTACTCTATAAAATACACTGGTTAGTAATGTATTTTATACACAAGTCTTATTCTTATAAATTTTAGAACAAATATCTATACATTTCTAACAAAAATGGTATGATTTAATAACAAAAGGAGAGTGTTATTATGAAAAAGAAACTATTAGTTTTATCAATTGTAATTATGCTATTTAATCTTATCTTACCAACAATGGAAATACAAGCATCGACTCCATATATGAAAAAACTCAATGTGAAATTTGATTTAGAAGAAAACACATGGACAACAATTCGTACAAATTGGGCTGGAGATGTTTGGATTAAATCAAGGGTAATGATTAAAAATATAAAAATGAAAAATTCTAAAAAGAATGGATATAAACAATTAACATGTGATATACTCTTTGAACGTGTTAAACCATCAAAAAGTCAAGTAAAAAAAATCTTACATTCAAAATATTTTAAAAAGTATGAAGATATTGGAACTGGTGAATGTCATTGGTGGATTTATGATTATTATACAGGTGATGATGGATTAAAAGAAAATAATGTTAAAATTGAACAAAAATGGACATATGGAAAAGCATATAAAAATAAAGACTCAGATGGGTGTTGGTTTAAATCTTGTGATTATAAATGCAAATTAGTAATTACTTATCCTATAAATTATAAAAATTTATGTATAGGTATTAGTGGTAATGGATCATATAAATATGTTTCACAAAATAATTATGAAGATGATTATGACTTAAAAAAACATCCGGTATATAAAAGAGATAGGAAATATATTCATTTTATGCGTATAAAATAAATAATCAAAATAGTAAGAGAATATGACAACGTTAAAATAGGAGATTGGACTAACAAATGAAAAATTTAATTAAACTAGAAACAAAAAAAGGTAATCATAGTAAGTTAAGTGTTATATCAATATTACTGATTTTATTTCTAGTAATTTCTACAATTGCATTATCAGTTTCAAATAATGACTTACAAAATGATTATAACAAACTGTTAAAACAATTTACTGAAATTTCAGAAGAAAATGAACGAGTAAGATCAGAACAAGTTTCTTTAAATGAAGAAATTGATTCTCTATTATCTGAAAATGAAAAATATAAAAATCAAATATCTGGTTTGGAAACAGAAGTACAAAATCTGAAAGATTACAAAAATCAGTATTTTACTTTAAAAAGTGATTACGATAAACTGAAAAAAGATAATGATTTTTCTGAGAATTTGAGAAATAATACAGTAGCGTCAGATACATCTACAAAATTAGGCAGTAATTCAAATACGGGAACAAAAATTAATACGAATAATTTAAATGATGTACTGAATAGTAATCAAGCAATTAATAATTCTTCAGCAGATGACAATACTACAAGTGACGAAAGCGTACCAGAGGAACCTAAACAAGAAGAAACTGTCTATTGGGTCGCCGATGGTGAAGTATATCATTCTACACCCAACTGTAGAACTTTAAAACGTTCCATCAATATACAAAGCGGAACGATTGCTCAAAGCGGTAAGAGCAGACCGTGTAAGGTTTGTCATTAATGACTCATTATATGTAAAAGAAGTAGCATATTATATAATTTGATTTTAAATCAAAAATAAATCAAAATTAAATATTTACAGTATACGGAGACGATGAATAATCGTCTCCATTTTTTCATGAAAATATTTCTGGAAAATATTCTGGTTGAGGTACATTTACTTCAATTATGTTCCCATTTTTGTCTGTTAATACAATATCTGTTTTCATTTTAATAATATCTGTATCATCATCAATTTTATCTGTTACTGTTTTGAATATCGTACTATATTTTATATTCTTGTGGAAAGTAGTGTTTTAGCTTTATGTAGACAGAATTTATCTGATTTGTCACACTTTCTGAATAAAAAAGACACCTTAGTTGGTGTCTTTTGTCGTATCATACCAATTTAATTCACAATTAAATTCATAAGGTTTAATAATTTCATTGATTTCATCTTGCGTTTTATAATTAAGCTCATTATTACTATCCCGATTTCCTTCTTTAAATTTTCCAGTATAACAAAAATATTTATTTACACTTTCATCAAAAACTATTTCTATTGCAGCTCCAGTTCTGTCATGTAAATCTCCATCTTCAAATTTTCCTATATAAAGTGTTCTAATAAATCCGTTTTCATCATTTTTTATCATATATGATTTTTTATCGTCATCAACGATTTTATCACAATAATATCCCTCTAATGAAGATGAATTTTTGATATCATTTTTAAATTGTGACACATATAACAAATCATCAATGTTAGCGTTTTCAAAATCAAAGGTTTTTGGATATTCATTAACTTTAAAATAATACCAAGTTTCGTCGATGTTGTTGAATTTTTCATCATATTCTCTATTCGTAATACACCAAACATTTTTATTTCCTTTTGTTTCATATGTATATATTAGTTTTGAAGATAAAGGAGTTCCATTTTTGTACACAGTTTCAGAAATTAAGATCAATTTATCATTTTCATAAACATTAATAGTACAATCTTTATCCCAATTATAGTTATCATCATATTGACCATAAAATATTACTTCTTGTCCGTTGGATATGTATGGAATTAACAACTTTTGTCCAGATAATTGTTCTTTAGTGTATTCTTCGCCGCTTTCAATATTTAATGCTATTATATCTTTGCCTTGACAAGGTGGCGTACTAGCATAATATTTATCCTCAACAGATTCGGATTTTGTTGCCAATTCTGATATAAATGAATCTGTAAATTGCAGATTAGAATAAAGATTAACCCCTGTCATATTAGCAATAGTGGCAACATTAACCTCTAATCTGCTTAGCCTTTTTAATATTTCAGATTCAGAAGTATCAGTTTCATTAATTTTTTTTGAGTTTTGAGTTTTAAAATCTTTTAATGTGGCTTCAATTGAGTCGAATCGAGAATTAATGCGATATGGAAATAATATATAGTTGTTAAAAATTATACCGCATATACTGATAATTATAGTTGCTATAATAGAAGCTACTATAGATGCTTTAAAAGGATGAGTATCGTAAAAATTTGAAAATATTCCATTATTTTTATTAGTATCCCCAGTTTTTGGACAGGATGGATCTGAATTTTCTATATCTTTTTCATTTGAATGATTAAGATATATCATATCTAATTTTTTATTTAAATTTTCAATTTCTAATAACAAATCATCTGATTTAACGCTTTTATTAAATTCATTAGATTCTCCACTTTTTAATCTTTCGTTATAAATACTTTTATTTTTTTGAAATATAGCCATGTCTATAATTTTTCCTTTGTTAAAATTACCTTCTTTTACTACATTATTCATACATATACCTCCATTCAAACTATAAAACATTATCTGGAGTGTATTATAATTATAACATAGTCATAGAAATATCCATTACAAAAAAATTAAATACGATAAATATTATATTACATTTTCATTATAAAATCCAGACTTTTTTATTGACAAGAAACGACAAGCTGAAACTAATATCTATAAGTATATCAGATAAAGTAACAATTACGTCTAAAAGATAGTTTCATCATATTAAATCATATGTTTGATTCATTCAGGAGAATATCATAGTTATCATCAAAAAGACTGTTTCTTTTTGATTTAATACATCTGAATCATCAACCTAAATACAATAATAAAAAGCAGGAAAGTAACCATCCTGCTTTAATGTTATTTATCATTACGCCGTTCTAATTCTCTGCCTCCACCAGTCAAATCTACCACGAACATTTTCTGCACTGCTTGTACCAGATTTTACAAATTGTTTATATTCTTCATTGGTTTCATAACCATTTAAGAAGTCATTGACCAAATCAACTAGTTTTGAGAAAGATTTTTTATCCTTTGTGATCCGATACCCGCTATACAAAACCATTGGTATTGATGTAACAGGAATCTTTATTTCTTCAAAAGCTTCGTCGAACTTGTTCATCGCCTCTTTTAAAATGGATATCTTTTCTATATTTTTATCTGCATAATCTTTTACGAAGGAATCAATGTCTTTTGGCCTAAAAGAAATAAAATCTTGTTCCTGGTTGGTACAAATAAGCATAAATGTCTGTATAATCATATCTCTATCTGTTCCGTTTTTATGTTGCGTGTTTGTCATTAGTTTATTCATAAACGGATGATATGCAAGAGAGTATACAATATCACTAAATTTATCTGATTCATGGACGATTCTCAATTGTTTTGCATTTAATGGTTTTCCTGCATTTTGCCTACGGAACATTTCTCTTACATCTTTTTCTGTGCAGTCTGTGAGTTCATAAATTTGTAACTCTGAGTTTAAGATGGTGTCCTTCGTATCTTCATCTAATTTGCTGAACTTTAAACCTGCAAGTGATTTTTCTTCTTCATTAATTATTACTGTTTCCATATCTTTTGATAACGCAAATTTGTCTGAAAGAAAATCCCTTACACAACTCAAGCGTTGTACACCGTCAATAATAGATAAAATATTATTTTCTTTAATTGAATAAGTTGGATTTATTGGATATTTACGAAGTAGGGAATCAATCAAATCTGTTTTTTGTTTTCTGTTCCATTGTCCTTCAGGACGCTGTAACTTGTGAGATAAAACGATATTACCTTTTTGTATTGATTTAGAAATAGATTGCAAAGTTTTTGTTCTACAAGTATAATCCATTTGTGCACCTCCAAAAATCTTGAATTTTATATTTTCAGAGTAGCACAATAATAAAATTTTGTAAATAAATTTTCTCTTATTTTTGTTAGTATTTATTAAGAATCGTATGCCATTAAACGACAAAACGTGGCGCAATACAAATCACAGTATTGATATTTGATTGACAACATATGGTATATTTTGTAAAATAAATATTGGTGCTACCTAAAGTGGTAGGCGGTTAGTCCTTCTCTCGGAGGGACTGATACCCTTCGTTTACATAGATGATCTTCTCTGGAAGAAATATTTAAGTAAAGGAGGGGATTGCAGTTATGTCTATTAGTGAGACTTTACAGTTGATACTTGTGATATGCGCAGTCGCCAGTTTGTTCTATCAAATTGGCAAACGAAAATAACCGCCCCAGTCTACCAAACTAAGCGGTTATAATCGTGTTTTATTATAACTAAATTATTTTGGGACTAACCGCTTGCTCCACGGTAGTACCTTTACTTATTATCTGTTATCATTATGGCATATCTAATTGCATATGTCAATATTTTATCAGTACAAATAGATGAATAAATGTTCTGACTATATTTATATCACATTATAGAATATAATATTTTTACAGCACTCTGATTTGATTCCTTAGCCACTTCCAAAATGACTCGACTCCACAGCGAGACAGGCTTGTTCCACACAAGCCACCTTTAATAGTACGATGTTCAAAACAATAACAGATGTATCGGAGGTGGCGTATGGGAAATATAATTAAAAGTGCTGTTGAGTGTGATTCTTGGTATGGGATGGTTTGCGTATTAGCAAGCTTTATATTCTTTTACGCCACCATTCGATTTGTAATGCCTTACATATATAAGATTGTATGTAAAATATGCAATACATTGGCAAAGTACAAAGATATTCACACAAAAGCCAATGTCAAGGATGTCTCTTTTGAGACAGAATTACATCGGTGATTTTGGACTACTGGATTCTACTCTGGTAGTCCTTTGGTTTGTCTTGTTTATATTTTTCTCCGTTTCTTCCCTACGGCTAGGAGAAATCCTTGCGTTGTCCTATTCCTTCTATAATAAATATAGTTGCTATAAAGAAATAGAAGAGCAGTATCACTCTTTTGGTTTATACCCAGTCACGGGCAAGTTTTCCTTCTTGGTTTGGAGCACCTGTTACAAGCCTTTCGACTCAGAATCGTTTATGCTCTCTGGACAGTTCCATATCTGAATAATCAGACTTAGGGATTCCGTTGCTGATCGGTGGTCTTGCCTTCTCCAAAAGGCATTGTTACTTAGGGCTTTCGCCCGTAACCAACAGTGTATTTTCTTGCCATTACTGACATCTTTTTCAGAACGCATTCACGCTTACCGTTTCCAGTTACGTTGTAGCTACACTGTACTGTGTATTCACTATAAAAAAGCTTCCCAGCACTGAGGATAGCAATCCTCAATTACGATTCATTTTATAGAACATCGTGAGTTGACTAAATTCACACATTCCTACCTTTGAAATTCATGATTTATCTAAGAATGACTTAGGCATGAAGGGCATATCCAAAACAAAAAAACAAATGATTTGAAATACATGCACTCGCATGTTTTTACCAATGTTCTTGACTCCGGCAAATATTCCTGCGCCGAGTCCAATAGATCCAAACAATCCGAGTTTGGAGGTTAATTTGTCAATGACGCTCATAACCGATGTTAATCCGTCAACGACTGTTGCCATATCATCTCTTTTAAAGAGATTTTGAGCTACTGATGTGGATGTTTCAGATAGGCGGTTGAGTTTGAAGTCGAGACTCTGGGTAATAATGCTCATTTCTCTTTCACTGCTACCAGCAGCATCTTCCATAACTTCTATTGCTTCAGTTATCGCTTCATAGTTTTGGATAATTGCCGCACCTGCTTGTCACTTATATTAAACAAAGTACGCAACGCTTTGTCAGATATTGATATAAAAATACAGATAGTTGATTAGGCTATCTGTTCATCATATAATCCATTATTAAAATCATTATAAAAAGTATTCCATTGTTCTTCGGTATTGCCACCTGAACCATATATATTATGGAACAAATTATGTAAATCCTTTCTTACACAAACTCCAATAGGATATTTTTTGTGAATAGTTTTAAATATTAAAAGCATATAATCTAATTCATCTTTTGTATAATCTTCAATATTTTCTGACTTTAAAAAATGTTTATCATCTAATATTTCAAAAACCTCTTTTACAATATAATTAAAACCATATAAATGATGAATTGCAAAATCCTTACTTCCAGTCAAAATACATTGGTAATTACAACTTTTCATAGATTTGTTTTTCCATTCACTAATATGCCCTCTGAAAAATTTAGATATACTTTCATATTTTGAATAATCTCTATTTGTCTTATATAGTCCAAGTTTTTCTCTTTGGGCTTTTATTCCGGCAGGAGACTTATCTAATATTTTAGCAATATTCGTATCGTTTAAAGTTTTCCAATTATCAATGATAAATTGTTTTTGTTGTTCTGTATATTTTTCTTTAATATAATTTTTGCTTTTTACGGATAATTTTTTTGCCATACCTCTAATAGCATTTTCTGTTTTGTTTGGAAGCAATAATAGTAAATCATCCATGCTCTGAATTGAATAATTATTTCTAACTATTTCTATTTCTTTTTCAGACCAAAATGGATTAGTACTTAAGTTCAAACGCTGAGCTTTCGTTCGTATTGAGTCTTTTGAATGTCTGCAATTAAAATCATTATACAATTCTTCAATATTAACTTTAGAATATTTATCTTTTAATATCATTATTTCCTCATCTAACCAAGTGTTATATGCTGGTAGATTTAAAGAAGACGCTTTTGCAAATATTAGTTGTTTGTTTGCATGTCTTGGTAGTCTTTTAATTATATCATCTACATTTTCAAGAGGGTAATATTTTTTTAAAATTTCTATTTCTTCATCTGTCCATCTGGAAGTTTGTTCTATATAAACTCCGGCTTTTCTTAAAGCATTTATAATACTTGAGTCTCCCCTACTATATTTTATTGATATTTCTTTTGGGGTTAATCCATATCCATTATTATATTCTTTAACATATGTATTTAGTTCATCATCATCTATAAATGTATATTTCTTGAAATATAAAGAATTACTTTTTAATCTTGTTGTTAATTTCGTAATACCAATATTATATTCTTTAGCTAAATTTTTTAATTGTTCTCCATTACGATATCTATTTGATATTTCTAACAATTGTTCATAAGTCAATTCAGTCTCTCTTGGTATTATTTTATTATTTGCAACTAATTTTTTCTTTAATTTTACAAAATCTACATGATATTTTTTAGAAATATCTTTTCCACTTACACCAATATTATAATCATCTATTATTTTACTTATAATATCTTCTGATATTATTTTTGGCATTTTACTATCTCCTGTTTACTGTTTTCTTATCTTTTTTCGCATATAAAAAAAGAAATCCAATGCCTCTTGCAAATTATTAGACTTCTCAAATAACCATGTTTCTTTGTCATTTATCATTTCACTTTTTTTATCAAAACCAAGTGAATATAGAAATTTCGATAAACGTGTATTATTTGCACGAAAATATTCATTCATTTTATCATTCCTTTTTGCTGATAATCGGTAATCACTCCGATTTTTATATCAATATCTTCTTTATGTTTCCATAAAGGTTAGACTATTTTTTACTCACATTTTCATACGAAAATAGCAAGCACACCATTTCAAGTGCCTTTGCGATTTGCACTCTACATTAAGGGTTTCCCCGCCTTGACATAAGGCTAGTCGTTTGACACATCCCTATTCGGGACTTCGCGACCAAGCTACCATTTTCTCTTCTGAATAGAAGAGTAGCACTTAGGCTTTTGACCATATGCCATCTCTATCGTTGTTTTACTTTCGTTACATTCATACCAGCATGTTTCATCCGTATTGTAGTGATAGAGCTTTAGGTTTTACTGGTTTTAGATGTGTTAAATTATGCACATTTCTGTACACACAGGCACATACAGTTTGCCTGATTTTTGCCAAATGCTTTATCAAGGAACGCATTCTGCTGAACTTGAGACATTTCGTCCCAAATTTTATTTATTTCTCCGAAATATTCTACCAAGGACTTGAATTCTGTAGAAGATCCTTCTTTAAAAATAGAAACACCTTGAGAGTGTTCTGCTGTTTTAGTGAGGTCAATCAGATCACCAGTGATGTTTTTAAGTTCTTCATCTACCTCCATTAATCCATCTTCTGAGCTTTCTGAATAGCCATGCATACGCATCGAAATACTTCTGAGTGCACGTCCTGTAACTTCAGCATTTTGAACGACCTCTTGCGCACCTGTAAAAAGTGCAAATGCGTCCTGATATGTAGTTCCTGTAGCTGCAAGTGCTGCCGCAGATCTTTTCATACCATTAACTAAATCTATGTTCGATTCTGCAAAGCGGTTGCCTAGATGATTAATATTGTCCATTACTTCGCGTTCTACTTCGTCAACATCTAGCCCCCAGGCTTTAATTATACTGACTAATCCTTCTTGTGCTTCGTCAGTAGACATACCAGGAGATATGCTGGCAAATTGAGAACTTAATTGTGCCATTTTTGTAGCTTGCTCTGCACTTGAGTACCCCAAACGGCTCCAGGCGGCGGCTTGCTTCAGAATTTCCTCAGTAGTAACACCCATCTGTTTGGCTACTTTATTAGAATCATAGTAAAACTGTTCCAACTCACTATTTGTCATAGTAGTAGTCTTTTTCAGATCCACTAAAGCAGTATCCAATGCTTTAACAGTACCAAGTCCACCTTTAACAGACTGGATGGCTTTCATTACCAAGAAAGTAGAACTTGTCCAGTAACTAAATGAACTCATTCCTTCTCGTAAAGTCTGAAAGAACGTCTTACCCAATTTTCCTGCATTACGAGCAGATACAACAGCATTATTAAATTCCTGATTCAACTGCGTAACTTTCTGTCTTGTTAATTCTGCACCTTGGGAGGTTTCATTAAATATTCTTTTGAAATCACCAGAATATTTTACAGCTTTTCCATTTTTACTCATAAAGTCTGCAACTTTATTATGTAAAGAAGAAATAGAGGAATTCTTTGCCATCTCTGCGTTCATTTTATTCACAGAATTTGTGATTTTCTTATACTCAGCATCAAGTTTTTCACTTGATTCAATTAACTTTTTTTGTGTCGTTTCTGATTTATTGTTTGCATAAGCGTTGGAGGCATTTGTCAATTCATGTAAAGCATTTGATAAATTATTCGTGCTAATTCGTGCATTTCCCTCAGTATCAGTCCATTGCTGTGTTTTAGCAATTATAGAGTTGATTTTTGATTCATATCCTCCAGTATCTATTGACATCTGAATTTTATTTGCTTTAGACGTTGTATTATTTACATCTCTTATTACTTGATTTAATGACGATAAAATTTTACTTGTGTCAATATTTAGCTTTCCAGATGTTGCTTCACTCAGCGCAGATTGTATTTGTTTTGCAAAATTTTGCAATTCTTGTTTGCTTGCAGAAGTATCTAAAACAGTTTTCAGGTTTATTTTTTTGTTTTCAAGCTGTTCTTTTAATTTGTTTAAATCAGACACAGCATTTTGTGTATCTAATCGTGTAATCAATTGGACAATAAATTCATCCATATAATTCAAGACCCCTTCCTATTTGCAAATAAAAAACTCCCATGCTATATCATGAGAGTTTATGATTCTTTATTTAACCGTTACTGTTAATCCTTTTGTTTTGAAAAAATATGTAAATTGGTCAAGAAATTGTTTAGAATGAATTTCTTTCAAAGCATCATCCCAAAATCTCATATCACCAACTTTTACAGGATGATAACATCCGTGTAATCCCTGATTTGCTTGCTGAGCGGTTCCTTCCATAGTCCATCCATTATAATATGTTATAGATGTGTCTATATAAATTTCTGCACACCAAGAATTTCCAATTCGCTTTACATCCGTTCTTACAACAGAATTTAAAAAATTCCAAACCCTAGAATAAAATTCTGGTGTATATTCTTTATAATAATATTTGATAAATTCTTCGATAGTTATTTTAATTTTATCCGCTATTTTATCAGTAATATAGGTAGCGTACCTATCTAAACTATTTTGTAGTTGAGCAATGTTTCTCATTACTTGTGACATAAATCGCATCCAATCTTACATGTTTTGTGTTCTATTGTATTAAAAACTTATAATTAGATTATAATTTTAGAAAGGTATTTATACATATAGTACACTCAAAAACAGGTCATTTCATCTTTCCTTCTGATTACTTTTGTAAATTAATTCTGCTAAATAAGGCATAAATTTTTCTGCCAATCTTTCTGGCTCTTTAATTAGTTCCATAATTTGATTATCTAAAAATTTCCATAATGCCAATTCCCATTTTGTTTTCAATGCCCATAATCTAATTTTCCTATATAGTGTAATCATATAAGTCCTCCCTATAATTTATTTAAAATCCATTTGAATGTAAACACATTATCTGGTGTTATAAGTGTAATTATATCTGTGTCAAAATTATAATCTGTATCAATAATTTGATGACTTGTATTTAATATTTTACTAACCCCATCCTGAGCAGGTATTGCCCAATTATTATCATCAAGATATCGTTTGATTTCTAAATCAGTCATAAGTAATTACCTCGCAGATTATTAGAAATTATGTATATAAAAACATAATAATTATTTGTTTTTCTTTTCTTCTCGTTTGAGTCGTTTATATTCTTCATATTCAATCCAACCTCCAAACTTTTTAACCCACGTAATCCACTTATAATCAATAGTAGGATAGTGATACCAAAAGAGTTTTCGTTTCAAAATAGCAACGCTATCAGGGCACCCTTTTGTATCAATAACTTCCTCATGACCATTTCTGTAGACAATAAAAAAATCAGCCACATATTTAATTGACTGAACTGTTTTGTTATCATGTATGAACTTTGGTTGTAGCTCATATGTTTTTTGTAATTCATACTTGATCACATCGCCACTCTTCACTAATGGACAAAGTACATCACGATAATATTTCATTTCTAATATTGAATCAAAAGTTATTCCGTCATAGGTACGTTTACTAATATCTTTGTTTACGTTAAATTTTGTTCTAGTAGATATATTATTTCACTCCTTACTTAAAAAGAGCGACCTCATAACGAAGTCACTCTTGCTAATATTTTCTATATATACTATAATAACTATGCGCCCAAAACGGGTAAGCGGTTCGTCTCTTGCCGTATTACATACGAGAACTTCCAGAATCAGCGGAGGTGATTTAGTGGAAAATACACGAGAGGAAATCTCTTTGAGATGTTGGATACGATTCTCAAGATTGCTGGAATGATAGTTACTGCAATTAGTACTATTGTTAAGGTAATCGACTTAGTAGATAGATTAAGACATCAAAAAAGCAACCGCCGCTCGCCAAAGTAGTAGGTTGCTTTTTTAAAGTAACAATATAAACCGAGGCGAACCGTTTGCTTTACGGGCGCATCTTTTATGTAACTATTATAGTATAATTGGATCTGATTTTCAAGAGAAAGTTTTCTTGGCCAATGAAATCGCTCTTTGATGGTTAAAATCCGTTTTTTAGTTTTTGCTTATACACATCGTTAATTAGTTCCATTGATATTTCGACTTCGCCATTTTCTAATCCATTTTCCTCCAGAATTTTTTCATATTTTTCATACACATGAATGCAGTGTTTAAAACTATCCTTATTACATGGTTTCCCTTCTGATACCTTTGTGGCAAAGTTATTGATTTCCCAACGCATATCATCAATTTCTTTATCTATAAACATTTGAGTGAGTTTTTTAATATCAGCAGAAATTTCTTCATCTCGTCTATCAGAATTTTCAATATCACGTTTATGACGCTCCTGAAGCTCCAGAAGATTCTGTGAAGTTTGAATTAATAACCCATGCTCTTCGCGCCGCTGTCTCGTCCATTTTGTCTCGATGCCGAGCTTCTCAATCATCCACTCCCACGCAGATGTGACAGCTTTTATGCCCATAAGGATAACGAATACGGAGACAAATACGGAAGAGAAGTCCACGGCTGTCAGTTCTTTTATGATTTCCATTTTATCACCTGCCTTTGTCTGCTACCGAAGTCCCAGAAGCGACTTCCAGGTGTTCTTCCCGGCGGTGATTTCCCCGTCCGTGATGCAGCCTTTTGCCCTCTGGTAAGCTCTTATGGCAGAGTCGAATCTGACGCCTGCGATACCGTCGGCAGAGCCGCAGCTGTAACCTAGCGCATTTAAGTACCTCTGGATAGGCCGCACGACTGCATGGCGGCTGTTCTTTGCTTTGGAGACGGTGACGGTCTTAGAGAGTGTCTCCGGGCCTGCCACGCCGTCTGTCTTCGCGCCGATAGCGGCCTGCACTTCCCTGATAAATTCCCTTCTGGTATAAGCGGATGCCCCTTCGGCGTCTGTCTGGGAAGAGGGTGCTTTGGAACCGCTCTGGAGCGCCATGACCGTGTGGCTGCCGGGCTTTACCAGTATATCGCCGCGTTTGAGATACCTGTCGCTGGTGAGATATTTGGAATCCGTCAGAACGTCAAACGCCCCTGTCTTGGTGAAAGCAGTTCTCATGGTGGAGGTGGTGGGCGCGTTAGCGCCGTTATATGGGATACGGATTCCAGCGGCTTGCGCACATACAGTCATAAAAGCACTACAATCTGTTTCACATGCAGTTGCTATTTTTGATAAATCATAATTTACTTTTTTGGCCTGTGTATTTAGCGTATTTCGTTGATTTTGGTCATACCCAATATTATCATTAGTGCACCCTTTTTCACAGGCAATAGCCATTTTTTCTGCTTTTTTGGAATCTTTACAGCGCAAAACAAAATTCCATGGTTTATTATACCATGTGCGAGTGCAAACTTCTTTCTTGGTCTGATCTCCTGCGACTCCTCCTTTTGCTTTTCCTCTTTCGTCAATCGATGCATGTCCTATTAAAATTGCCATAAATAATCCTCCCAATCTTACATTTAAATTTTAATGGTTTTACAAATTATATTTGTTTTTATTTAATTCCTGAACAGCGGATTCGATTAAGATATTTAATTGCTTCTCAGTGATTACAACTTTTTTTGAATTAAACATATCATTTAAAAATGCAATAACATATGCTTTTTTGTCTTCTCCATGCCCAGTCTCTTTCCATAACATTTCGGCTGTTTTTACTGCTAAAGTCGCCCACTCTTTATATTGTGCAAGTTTAGCAGAATCAATATTGGCTTTAATATATGGTACAATAAAATATGTAATAATTGCTCCCAGTACGGGAATAAATGTTAAAACAATTTGAAATAAATTTTCGTTCATAAATACCTCCAATTAATTCATAAGGTTTGATAACAGGTTATTAATATCAACCTGTCCTTTTAATTCATCTGGTAAGTCCTTGTAAATTCCCATGACCACTTTTGGCACATTTAATCGTTTACACATCGTATAATAAAAAATATTTGATGCTGATATTTCTATCCAGGCAGCACTAGTTATAGTAGTTACATTTCCACATTCAATTTCTTTTAATGTACATATAACTACAATTGAAGTTAATATAAAAGCAACAAAATAACTGACTATTAATATCTTTTTACTTGTCTCTATTTTTTTCATATAATTCACCAATAAAACTTTATATATTTATATTCCTGAGATTTTCAACGCACTGTTTTAGTTTATTGCATACATAATTTAATTCTTCAGTTGTTTCGCTACCTGAAAATGTCATCCTTATACACGAATGAATATCCTGTTCATCCATACTGATAGCAGATAGAGTAGTGGAAGGAGATAAATCGCCTGAAGTACAAGCCGATCCTGTACTTACTTGAATCTCGTTCATGTCCAACAGAATCATAAGAGATTCACCTTCAATGCCTTTAAAACACATATACAAGTTGTGTGGTAATCTATTACCAGAACCTATTGGTACACCAACTAAATAACTGTCTGGAATATTTCTTATTATGTAGTCATACACATAATCTCTATTTGCTGATGAGATAGAAGAGTAGTCGTATTCTTCAACTGCTTTACCTAATGACGCAATACCCAAAACATTTTCCGTGCCACCGAAAATCCCCTTTTCCTGAGAACCATAAACCAAAGGCTCAAGAATAATATCTTTTTTCTTATATAAAACTCCGCAACCTTTCAATCCTCCTAATTTATGTCCACTGAACCCCAGCATATCAACATCTAACTTTTTCACATCAATTGGAATTGTTGGAATACTACCAGTGCAATCTAAATACACAATGCCATTGTGTAAATGCGTAATCTTAATAATCTGTTCTATGTCTTGAATGGTTCCAATCTCAGAATTGACATGATCTATTACAACAAATGGAGTATCAATACAAACATCCAAATACTGTTCTAAATCGTGTATGTCAATAATGCCTTCTTTATTTACTTTTAACGGAATACTATTGTGGAAAGACTCCACACATTTCAAGATTGATTTGTGAGCAATAGGAGAGTAGAAGATTGTACAATCATTCTGTTGATAACATCCCTTAATGGCTAAAGTATTACTGGCCGATCCACTACTTGTAAAGTATATATCTTTTGAATCTGCATTTATAAATTTTGCCACAGATTTTCTCGCTTCTAATATAATTTGTCTGGGTTTCTCAGAAAGACTATACAAAGAACTCGGATTACCAAAATCATCTAATATAGATATTAAATATTCTTTTACTGAATTTGTTAAAGGGGTAGTTGCTGCGTGGTCGAGGTAAATATTTTTCATATTCTCACCTTAAATTATAATTTTCTTTCACACCATAACCGATATAATTCATCCATTTGTTTAGATTTTTTCCATACAAAAACAATCTTATTATCATTTCCACAAATAACATCTACAAGTTGTCCATTTGATTTATCTGAATTTAAGTATTTATAATTTTGAGCCATGTTTGGAATATACCTTACATCTTCTGATTCATAATAAGATTGAAATAAATCACTATATTCTTTCATATTTTTATTATTTCCTTTTCGTAAAAAATAGGGTACACACAACGATAAGAATAGTCGTTTTGTATACCCTATTTAAACTCTCTATTCATTATCATTATTGATTCCTTCATTTTTTACTTCTGTATATTCTTTTCTCTTTTTATAAGAAGTTTTTACTTTAACTGGTTCTACGGTTCCTTCGTTTCCTGCCATAATTTCTTTTATAACAGATTTTATCTCTGGATTAAAACTTTCTAATCCTGTTAAATCACATTTCTGTAATTCTTCTCTTGCTAGTTCTTTGTTTTTAGTTACCGTATACCTATGTATTGCTAAATAAATCTTATAATGCTCAATTGTATCTGTCACTGTTCTCCAAGGCTTAAAAACTTTTTGGTTGTGACAAGAATTACATATATGGTAGCCCTCGTTGCAAATAGCACAGTAGGCATTAATATTATTGTCTGACATAATTCACCTCATGTAATAGGCAGTTATATTTCAAACTGCCTATAAATTTCTTAATCTTCACTAACGATGATGTCAAAAAGTACACCCTCATCATCACAATAATCACGCTGTAAGATATAAGAAGCTGCATGTTTACCATCTGGACTAAGATTAATTTCCGTACTGGAAGGATCGATTTGTGCTCTTGGACATCTAATAATACCTGCATACACCACATTGGTATTGCAAATTTCATGGAAGATCGCATGAATAAGTAGTGTCTTAACTTTAGGTGTATTATCCGTTCTCTTTGTAACCTGAGCAGCTTTGGTAGTTTCTCTTTCATAATTAACAAATACTTTGCCAGTTACGCCTTCTGGAAGTGTAATTTTCCTATTCTCTGCATCCAGAGTAAATTTACCATCACCTGCAGTAGCAGAAACTTCATATGTATCACCAAAGGTATTATTTGCGTTAATAACCTTTACATATTTAACTTCTGCACCAGTAGTACCAACAGGAACATATTTTAAAGTTACTGTATGGTCAGAACCGATAGCAATAGTTTCAGATACAGGCATGATAATCTTTTTGTCATCAGAAGCCAAAACTTTTTCAGAACCATACTGTGATGCGGCAAGGTCAAGAGAGAAGAATGAATTGCTGAAATCAAAATTTCCCTTCTGCGCCTTATAGAATGTTGCAACAGTACTTCCCATAGCATCAGTTACTTCCTGAGATTCTGCACTTGTCTTCAAGCTAGGATTCTCAATCTGTGTATATCTACCAACTAATTCCAATGTTGCAGGATCATACTCTTCAACAGACCTAATTTTTTCAAGTACAAGTTCATTAGGGTTAAAACTCATAAAATTTTCCTCCTTTTAGGCAAAAAAAGAACTCTATTTGAGTTCTCCAAGCCAATCTAATTGTTTTTGATCTATATCTTTTAAATTGATTCCAAAACCAGAATATCCAGATTGTAAAAGCAGTTCTGCATTTTTTATTTTAGATATTCGTTTAACAGAATCCATAAAAGCATTTATTTTCATATCCCATACTTGAGAATGGTTATATTTAAACCCCTCACTATTAACCATTGACGAAATCAAATTGACCAATTGTGAGTGATGTTCTTTATTTTTGTTTTGTTCAAATTCTTCTCTTGCATCTTCAATCAAAATCATTTTTGTTGTATTATTTGCAGGTATTTTTTCGTCTTTATAAACTCCATGTACTTTTCGCAAATAATCCATGATTAGATTATATGTAAATTCATCAATAATAACTTGTTCATCATTAACGATCTGACATAACAAAATTTCTCCATTATCTTTTCGTTGCATAATTTGAAATTTTGTAAAATCTAAATCTCCAAAAATGATAGAAGTTTTTTCTTTTGAAAAAAGCCTATATAATATATTGTAAAATAATTCGTATGGAGTTATTTTGGTATAATCAATTCTAGGCTCCATATCCCATAACTGAACTTTCATTGTTTGTGGTGTTGCAGTTAAGTGATATATCATTGAATAATATTCTTGTTCTCCATAATCGCAGATTTCGGAAAGAGATGGTTGATGTATTTTTATATATTTAGAGACAACAAAGTCTTCTCCACGATATATTTTTAACTCATCATTCTGCAAATTATCACCAACCTTCACATGCCGAATTATTTATGTCAATTGTTTCAAATACAAGGTGACGATATAAGAAATCTTTATTATAAGTTCCTTCTTGGTTTAGAATACATTTTAATTCTCCAACTCCACCATATTTTGTTGATCCATTAAACATATCATCTATCAACATAGACAAATAATCACAACGATTATCTTTGGTAATTTTTCTATCCATTTTCATATGTTTAAAATGCGAATAAATATAAAATTCAAGAGTTGGAGTAACAAAAGTTTTGTTTCTGTCCCTGGCTTTCGTATGTACCATAATCGTCATATAGGTTGAAACAGTTGAAACAGTTTCAGGTATTTTATTATATGTAAGAATATAATCTTTATCAATTAAATCTCCGCCATTTTCACAATCTTTAGCATCAAAGGCATAAAATATAGTATCGTCATGAGTAATTGCATCCATGACACGCTCTTTAAATTCTGATATACTTGTACTATTTGCCATATGCAATCACCTCCATCATTCCACAATATTTACTTTTACTTCTGACAAGACAGATTCACCAACAACAATCTGCACTAAAAAAGAACCTCCAATAAGGTTCTCATCATTAACAGAAACAGTTATTTTATTATCTATAAAGGTTTGTTTGACATCGAAATCAGAAATTACTTTCCATTTATAATCAACATTCTTCCAATCAACAGCATTTTCATCTGTATCAGTAAATATTACAGTATATGTACGCCTATATCCATTCTTCAGATTTGTATTTCCAGAGATCACACACCTTAAATCTGTCGTTTCATCGGGTGGTTGTGGAGTGGGTGGGAGAGGAGAGGACGGATCTATATAATCACAGATTCCCAAATCTGGTCTGTCCTTATCTTCACGCCTGACATCCTGAGTAACCGTAATATTACAGATACCTTTCCCATAATTACTGGCGGTAGTATCATTCTGTGTGATAACATAGGGAATAGAATTATCTCTACTGACATAAAATCTCTGGGGACTTGCCAATGAGATTGTATCACTATTTGCTTGTACTTTTTCCATATGCTGCGCAGAACCAAGTTTTAAAGTGTTATTACCAGACTCACCACTGTTATATTGCGTACTGTTTAAATCCAAACATGGATATTCTAATATAGCTCCGTCTGGACGCTGCCACCTCAAATGCCAGTTGCATTGAGTAAATTTGCCTTCGTAGTGTATATTATCTACATGGAATGACTCAGTGCATATCCAATAAGTGTTTTCTTCTTCATCATAAATATAGTCACCAACTTCGATTTTGTCATTGTTATGTGTTAAGAATGATTTCATATTTCCGTTAGCAGAACTATATTTTCTGTCATAAAATTTTATGTAGATATGATCGCCTTTTTGCGGATTTTCACCAGCGATCCAAAGGAAGATATGTTTTGCACATGATACATCATCTGTAAATCCATTAGCTAAAATGTCTTGTGCGTCTTTTATCTGTTCGTCATATAGTGAAACACCACTCTGTTTGATCCGCTCTTTCATAAGTTGAAGGCTCATGCTACACCTTCTTTCTATTAGTTACTAAATCAAAGAGTTTAGAATCTTTATATGATTTATTGATTGCTAACTGATCATTCTCGGATTTTAAGATAGAACGAAGTTCTAATGCCTTTCCAAGCTGATTATGTAAATTTAGTGAGTGGAAATCGCTAGACGAAAGACGTGTCTTGAGAGCAGAAGAGGTCAAAATGAAATTTGCATTGAGCCATTCGATAACCATGTAATTTACTAGAATGATAAATGTATCGTCCTTGAGAACGAAATTAAATTGTTCAAGTTCGTCATCTCTGTCAGATAGATCTTGCTTCGCTGATTGATACGAAACGATGGCAGGACGCATATAACCAATAACTATCTGATAGGCAATTTCTTCATCTATGCTTGCAAAATCTACATCTTTGATTTTATTAAATACCGCATCAGCAAGTTCCTTATATGTAGTATTAGCCATATGTATCACCTGCCTTTTTTACTGCTCCAAAATCTCTTCAAAATCGTATGATAAACGCTTGCTTAATAGACGAATAACATTAATGTCTACAAGCGTTTTGTTTTTAATCATCTGACTTACTTTCGACACAAGAATATCTCTCATATTAACCTGTAATGCAGTGTCAATAGTTCTTTCAATTGTACCCATATCAGATGCAAATACCTGTTTGAGATTATTGATTTTTGCAACATTTTCATATACTGAAGTGAGTCTGAATTTCTTGATTGCCCGCTCATCCATAAGGATAACCAATGGTCTATTTAAGAAATCTCTCTTATAATTGTTCATTTCATTCAAATCCGCAACAG
>OFGE01001358.1_pt1 | contig 21772 bp, 21 predicted proteins | sample 1521681 | NCBI WGS metagenome assembly OFGE01 (sample SAMEA3504093, study PRJEB24116) | mouse gut metagenome | biome: mouse gut; feature: mouse-associated habitat; material: faeces | place: Denmark | collected 2011
ATTTACTGTCTCTCCTTAATATATCATGCCAATTATCAATTTGATTATACAATACGAGACAAACGCGGCAACCTCATCATTATGCATTAAAAAACTCATTCTATACTCGAAAAATAATCGCCTGCGTCACAATATTTGAAAATTTTTGTAAACCGACATTATTGGGGAAACAGATACTTTTTATAATTCTCCATCCAGTCGGTCATACTGCAGATGCCCTTGCGACACTTTTGCATGGTTCAAAATCTGGATGAAAGACCTGCCTTGATCCTCCAACACCTTTTTATATCCAGCTTCTGTCAGAAACAGCCTCATTCTGTCACATTTATCTCCTATGTGTGACTCTCTTGAAAGGAGATCGAACACAATCATATGCGCCACTTCCGGGTCAAAACATTCCAGTGCCATAATATCATGCCCTTTCAGCTTCCGGGCACCGGACTCCTGCTTTGCCACAGCAACCATCTCCCCAATCGTCCTTGCTTTCCAGGGCAGGTGATAATTTCTGTGAATGTCGCAGATCAGTTCCCTGCAGCCATCTTCCGAAAGCTCACGAACCGCTTCGCCTCCTGCACGACTTCCAGTGCGATATATGACATAAATCACAGCTCCTTTCCTGCCTGTGATTGGATATTTGCAAATAAATTTAAGAATATCCGGGCATAAAAATAGCCGATTGATTCTCGTTTTGAAAACCAATCGGCTATGTATATTTCACACATATAAATAGTTTACAGTGGAATATTAACATCTGTTGCAATTTTAATATTTGAATGCCAGAAGTTATATTCATCCAACTTATGTGTAACTTCATCATATACTTCTTCTTTATAAAAAGGATCTCTAATAGTCAAAATCAGGCAAAACTCCTGACTCAATGTAAATGACTCTAATTGAGACAATCTTTCTATATGATCTCGATATACGCCCTGCAAGAACAAAAACCACTTTTTATCACTTGATAAATAATCTATTTTCTTTTGCTCTGTCAATTCAGATAAATCAATCGCATATTTTTTAACAGGATAATACTTATCTCCATACTGTATTTGCAATCGTTCTTTTAATGCAAAATCGCTTGATTTATTTTTCATTTTTGTTTTACTAAACACACTACCACGGAAAAGATTTTGAGCGCCTTTTCTTCCAACAGGATTAAGAATATGTCTTTGGGAAATATCTCTTTCAAATTTTTCATCGTATGAACCAAACTTAATATCCAAATTTGACTGACAATACTCAATTCCCTGTGAAGCATCTAAGATTGGCTCATACACTAATGTTGCAATAATTTGTCCCGTATAATATCCATCTTTAATCAAACATTGCGGCATAGGGAAGTCCATAATATCTATTTTATCCCCTTTCGCCAAATTATCTCGTAAAATAAGGGTTGCTTCATATGGTGAATTATATATTATTTCTGAAACAGATTTCGGCAGTCCAAAACCAACTTGCTTTGCCCTTTCTATTGATGGAACTGTCATCTCTCTAGGATATGACGCCGAGTGTGTGATCAATGCTTTTAATAAAAGCGGATCAAAATCTTCACTTAATTCCTGTTGTATACCCGCTGCTAATGCTGTTATTCTTGGCGTTGAAAAACTTGTACCAACTCCTTGTGCCAAAGTACCATCCTTCGCAAATGACTTAACTCCCGTAGTCACTGTGTTGCCTAATGGATCTACTCCTGCATTTCCACCATAATGTGAAACTTCTGGTTTAATAATAAACTCCGGCCCCGGTCCTACTCTTGAAAAGGGGGACGGATCATTTATTTCTGCATAATCATATGTTCCTTTTTTATGTGCAAATGACCCTACCACCAATGAGCGTATAGAATCGGCACCTTCATGTACCCTACCTTTAGGACGGCTGCTTTCAAAATTTCTGCAATTTCCTGCTGATTTACAAATCAAAACATTATATTCATCTTGAAGTGCATCCAGCGCAATTGCAAAATCAGAGAATTTATTATCAGAAACTGGTCTTGTAATACTTATGGACAAATTCCAAATCTTAACTTGTTCATTATAAAGTCTAACTGCCTCTTTTATATTTGCAATCAACTCATCTTCGTCTAATCCTTCTTTAGAAGTATCAGGAAAAACCGCCGCATCAAATAACTTGATACCTTTGTGACCTACCCATCCCTTTCCTTCACATTCATCTCCATATAGGGCAATTCCTGCAACAACTGTTCCATGTGTAGGATTGATACTTGATTCTGGATATGGAGACCAACGTTCAATATCAATCCACGGCTTTAAATGAGGAATTGTTTCAATCCCATTATCTAAAATTCCAATAGTCATATAATTTTTTTCAGAATCCGGTTTTTTTATAGGAATATCATCATCCTCTTCTAAAAAATCCAGAGAAATAACATACTTTGGCATTGGCTCAACAGAAAAGAGTGCATTAAATATATCTGCTTCTTTCAACTCATCTAACATAGCATTAGTAACATTTTTTAACTTATATACATAAAACTTTTCCGAATAATCTGTCTTGTTATACTCAATCTTCTTATTGTTTAATGTATGTTCCAATAATCTTCTCATTACCAAATTCTGTTCATAATTTTGGTAGTCAATTAACTTGATTTTATAATTACACGATTCTTCAGCCTCATAAACATTTGGCAAAAATTCCTCAAAATCCGTAATGCACGATATAGCATAATCATTATTTGTACAGTCTTTCAGTCTCTCTGAAATTTTCCCAAACTCACTCAATGAATCGAATGAAACAATCAGTTTATTTGTTGCTGTAAGCCCAATAACACTGCTCATTTCCTTTACTTGAAAAAAATTAGCAATGTCTTTTCTTTTGGATTTTGCAGTAGCATCCTCCTGTATCCTTGCTATAAAAGAAAATGGAACAGGAGAATCTTTTCTCTTTTCCATTATAGTTTCAATAGAATTTAATGAATCAGACAAATACTCTGCGCGATTTTCTAATTCTTGACCACTTAACACCCACTTCGGTTTTTCCGATGTGCCGCTTCCCTCAATTCTTAACTCATCTATATCACGAGGAGCAAAGAACTTTATTGGCAATTTTTCCCTTTCCATTTACATCTCCCCTTTCTTTACTCTGGATAAGCTTTGTATTTTTCTCAGCGGAATCTCTAAACTCTCATTGATTTCTTTATGTGTTGCCCCACATTCTAATAAGAATTTAATAAATTCCTTTTCATTTTCGATACTATGATATTTATGAAAATAAATCTCTTTTAAAACATCACACCCATTTATTGTTTCCTTCTTTTTAATAATAGCTGTTTTAATTGTATTACTGATTGTTGTTTTAATATCAGAATGGCTAAACCCTTCAAAAGCAACTTCTAATTGTTCTAATTTTTTACTATTATTTAGAATAGAATTATTGTAGCTATTTAAATAAATTTGTAACAACTTTCCGATTTCATCAACCTGAGGTTTTTCTAACGTAATCACTTTAGAAAAACGTCTCCATATAGCCGGATCTAATAGTTCATGATGATTTGTTGCCGCAATCAAAATGCTATCACTATTCAGTCCATCTATATTCTGAATAAGGCTATTCACAACCCTTTTCAATTCTCCTAATTCGTTCTTATCATCTCTCAATTTAGCAATAACATCAAATTCATCTAAAAACAAAATGCATTCTCGCTTAGAAGCATAGTCAAAAATTTTTCTTATATTTTTTGCTGTACTTCCCAATAAAGACGAAATTAGACCATCTAACCTCGCCGTTACCAATGGCAAACCTGTTACCGAAGAAATAAATTGCGCTACTGTTGTTTTTCCACAGCCAGGAGGCCCATATAATAATAATGAATTCGAAATTTCTATCCCTGCCTTAATTAACTCATCACGATTTGCGTAACATTCAATAAATGCTTGAATTTCTTCTTCAACGTATTTGCTGAGTACAATTTGCTTCTTGCTGATTTTTGGTGTTGTTATTTCAACAATATCCATTCGGCTTTCTGTATCCACTGGTTTTGTTGCAAAACTATCTAAAGATGTCAAACCTCTTTTTCTCTTTGCTACCACGCCCTTTATCTTGTTAGAAAGAGCTACTTCGCCCTCTTTCTCAAGATTATTGGCTAATACAACTGCATAGTTTTGCACTTTTTCTTTATCGCCTAATAGACCACCTTCTATAATTTTAACGATTTCCGTATACAATCCATCCCAACTCCTTTCGTGATTATTATACAGTAAATCGTATTCAAAGTCAATGTATTTGTTATTGAATATTCACTTTTTGTTATTCAAAATTCGATTTCCGTTATTACATTTAAGATTTTTGTTTTTTGCAAGCAACGATAATGAGATTACAATGATGATTATCATTTCTACTCATATTCCACATCATAGAACTCCTATTTTTTTCAGATAAGCGCATCTGCATCGCCTAAGTGGTCTTAAACGGTCTAGGGTTCATCATGGCCTACATCAATCCATCCGCAACTTTTCTCGCCAGTATTTCGGCGGCCACAGTAGCAGCTCTTCCCCTGTAAACAACGGCTCCTGCTCACCCGGAAGCCCTGGCGGTCCGGGCAAGTTTATGGCAGGCGGCCTTGTGGGGGCAGCCTGCAGATTACAAACAGCGTCATCCGCACAGCCATCTCCCACGCGAAAACAAACAGACAGGGCGGAAAGGCTCCCAGCGGCAGTAACAGATTTTCTACAGTTGCTTTTATATCATGGTCACGAGTATGCCGGCAGAGCACAGCAATCTCCTGTATCACATCATATCTGTGGCAACCTTCCAGCTGGAATACCACCCTTTTTTCATCCTCGGTCAATGTTATCATATATTTCCTCCATTCCGGCCTGATTGCCTGTAAATATTATTTAACTGCTCATTCCTGTTCTCCAGCATCCTTATCGTCCGGAAAGAACTTCTCCAGAATCTCAATACTGTCTTTAGAGGTGTAGCCCCACAGGATAGAACTGAGTGCATCAATCGCCTCCCGTCTCCTGCGGTAATAGGTGCGGAAGCTGATATCTCGGATATGGGGACGAAGTTTCTCTATGATCTCTTCCACATTTCTTAACTGTTGTGGAGAAAGAAAAGTGTAATACAGCAGCCAGTAATAGTTCTCCCCGTTTTTATGCTTAGTACGCAACAGGTCAATCGAAGTGTCCAGTAGTTTTAACATCCTGTGGCTCCGCTCAATGCATTTGGCGTGATGCTCGATGCTACGGTCTGACAGATCTATCCCTGCCACATAAACAGACTCCAGAAAGTCTTCAATGGAACTCCCATACTCAATCTCAAACCGGCTCCTCACCTGCTGGACAGACAGTTCCAGGCTCCACACTACATCCCGGTATTTCTTCAGCAGTTTCCAAGTATCATGGTACAAAGGGTTCTCAGTAATGTTCATTTCTTCCTGATTCTTTTTCATGCCCTGCTACCTCCTTCTCTGTCTTTTTCGGTGGGGGATAGCGACAACTCAAAAGTGTAGACCGGCTTATCCTCCCCGCAGGATACAGTCATTCCGAACCGTACAGCCCCCTTCTTTATGTGGGATATATACTCTTCCCTGCAGGCGTCTGATAAAGGATATAACTTATATATGGATTTCGGGCACCGGAAACAGGAAATGCCCTGTGCATCAAGGACTTGCGCCATTTTTTCGATGATGATCTTCATATGGGATTTTGAAACGCTGGAAAGTTCATTTGAAACACAGATGTCATGCTTCATTACAGCCTCACTTTTTACAGCCTCCTCCTCATCAGGCAGAGAAATTTTAATATTCAGAACCATAGCAACCTCCTCTTTATCAATCAGAACGTCCGATATTTGAAACATGGTGGACAGATAATTTTGCAGATAGATCACGCTGCCGGTCCGGCCAGGAAAAGTCATAAGGGATATGTATTCCATTCCGGCAAGCTTTTTCAGGATTCTTCCAACTGTAGCCCTAGAAATACCCCAACGAGCAGCCAGCTCACTATAATTTACCAGCGGAGAACCGGTACCGTTACGCAGATAGACTACAGGACCGACTTTTGAACCCTGTACCTGCTCATCGTTGTAGACTGTGGAGAGCCATAAATCCAGAACAATATCCATTTCCGAACAGCGCCCGGTGCTGACAAGTTCTGTCGCCGCCACGACCGGCATGAAGAAAAATCCGGTATCCTTCTGGCAGGGGCAGTTATAGTCCAGAACCGTATTATGGTTCTTCCAGCCCCGGATCTTATATTTGATAACCTTTCCACGGTCAAGGATAAGATAGGAGATCAGATGGCGTCTTTGAAGCTCGTCCAGAATGTCCATGGCCTGCCGCTGGAAATGCGTCCGAAACCAGGCGGATAACTCTTTGACCGTACAGATCCATTCACCGGGATAGATCGTATAACCGATTCCGTCAATGCGCCGATAGGATGTCCGGAAGTTTGCGTAGTTACAAAGAACCGTAAAATAAAAGAGACCGGAGCTGCCGCCTGTGCGAATGCTCCGGTCATTGATTAAGGACTGTATAAACTGTCGGTAGATCCGGCAGCGTGAATAGTCCACAATCTGTTTGATTTGTAATTGATAATCTGACATGATTTTTTCCTCATTTCTTAAAGTTTTCCTTTTGCCAAAACTTTCGTCTCTGTCATTGGCTTATTTTCTGCACAAAAAATCTACAAGACAAATGGATGCTGTCCTGTAGATTATAATTTAACTCCTATTCCTGCTTTTTTAATACTTTCCACGACGAATTTTGTTCACAATTCCTATGATTCCACCCAGTTTTTTCCCTCCATACAGTCCATATAGTCCACAATATCTGGTATAAATAAAACCAAATAACACTAAATATAGTATTAAAAGTCCTTTCACCTAGTAGGACACAAAATATTCCACTGCATTCTCCGGGAAGAACTCCTTGAACTCGCCGTATAATTGTGCCGCAAGGGTTTTATTGTGCGCTATTACCAAAGTCGGTTTGTTGAGCTGCTGGATGACGTTTGCCATCGTGAAGGTCTTGCCAGAGCCTGTGACCCCCAGTAAAGTCTGGAATTGGTTGCCTTCTTTAAAGCCTTTTACAAGGGCTTCGATTGCCTGCGGCTGGTCGCCTGTGGGCTTGTAATTGCTGTGAAGCTTAAATCTATTTTGTGCAGTCTGCACAAATACCACCTCCAAAAGTCATAATCAAAAAGTTCGATATTTCGCCCGCAATTCGTACAGTTTAAGTATTCCATTTCTTAAAAAATCCCCATTACACGAATTTTGGTTACTCAGCCGGGTTTTGGGAACGATACGGACAAGATAAAACCGAACGGAACACTTGGGATATAACAGCTTTTATTAACATCCCGGCTAACCTCTCAATGATGGTATCCACAAAATGACAGTTCGGTCAAGTCCGGCCGCCGTTCTGCTCATTGTAGCATAATACCTTCCATTTGTCCATGCAAAAAACGAACGCTTGTTCATTAAAATTCTCCTTTCTACGCAAAAGGAAAGTATCTCCATCTTTCGCGGAAATACTTCCCCTTATCCTGCATCTCTTTAATTGTTGCTTTCAAAAGAAGCTGTCTTCAAAACTTTCATTTGCAGTTTTGCATTGATTTTTTCCGACTCTCCCTTGCCCTTGCTATAATAGTTTTATTTTTTTCTATGCTTTTTTCCAGTTCCTTTTCATCAACTTCATAATTCGGATCTGGAACAAAAATTTCCAATGGCTTAAAATCATATTCCATATCATTCAAAACATAACTCTCCATACCATCAACCTCCTAACGGTAGTATATCCCTGCCTCGCTGCTCTTTGCCAAAAATGACAATGACGCAAGATAAACTTCTGTCAGCGGGGAATCCTTCTCTAAGTTCTCCACGCATTCATTAAATAAAGCTGCTGCCTTTTTCAAATTATAATTCTCCTCTCGCCTCAAGTAGTGGATTGTTCCTTGATTTGACACCACAACCATAACCTCTTTTACAGAAAACTCTATAAAAAACCGTATATCCTGTATTGAAAATGTCTGTGTAGAAGGATGATTATGCAAAACGACTACTGCCACTGTTTTTTGAGAAACAAGGATATGGTTTGACAATGTATCTGCCCTGACATCCACCTCATGTTCCGTTCCAAAAGAAACACCATACACTTCAAGGGGATTATCAGCCCCAAGATCACAGGTTATTGCAACTTCATTGCTATCATTTTGCTCTTTGGAAACCGTTAATACCTCTTGTGCCAATTTCTGCATTAATTGGTTTTGATTGTCTGTAAATCCATTGTACTGGACCAATGGCACTTTGTTGATCGCAATATCAGTAATATACACCTTTTTATCGCGTTTCTTCGCCATTCCCAAAGATTCTGAATTTATCGGCTTATGCGAAGCATCCATTGGAATCAGCCCCTTTCTCAAATCATCTGCTCACTTGTATTATAACAGAAAGCAGTCAAATTTACACCTCTTTTTCTGTCTCAATTCACGACTGTTCATTTTCTCTGGTCTATGCGCCCGATTCTATGGTTTTCCCCGAAAAAGTCCTCCATATCAATCATCGTTTCCAGAACTTCCTCCTCACTTATTTCCGCAGCAATGCCCTTCACTGTTTTTTTCGGCATGACTTCTTCCATGTATGAGATTAACTCTGGCATCTCTTCTGGAATGATATTCGTATTATCTCCATATACATCAATCGTAATCAGTTCCCCAGCATGACCCATAAGCCTTGATACCGCTTCCGGGCTAAAGTCATTGTTCAAAAGCAGTGTACAGTAGGTGCTTCTGAGGTCATGCCAGCGGATATCCGGAAGTCCCGCCCTTTTCAGAAGTTCCTTATAGTGCCTCCAATGAAAGTCCTTGCTTCTCGGTTTGCCGCTGTAGCTGGAACAGCAGATATAGCCGTCATCATGGAAAACAGCCTTTCTGCGGCTTCTCCATTTCTCATATTTCTTACGTTCTTCCAGAATCATCTCAAACACATAGTCCGGAATCGGAAGGATTCTCCTGCTGGATGGAGTCTTAAGCGGAAGCTCACACTTCGTCCTTCCCCTGTTTTGGCCACTTGGGCTGCGGTCAAGTTCTTTTCCAAGCTGCCGCTCCACAGAAAGGGTCCGGTTCACATAATCCACATCAGAATACTTGACGGCATTGATCTCCTGCCTCCGAAGCCCCATAAGCACATTGAACAGCACCTGCATATGGATAGGGGTATTCTTGCTTTCCTCAAGCAGCAGCAGGATTTGATCCATCTTCAGCGTCTTTGCCGTATCAATATTCCTCGTATGATAAGGTTTCCTCTCCACTGTTTTGGGCAGTTCCATTCCTTCTGCCGGATTTGTGTTTATCAGCTTATAGGACAGCGCATAGCGCAAAGAAACGTTCATCACTGTTTTGACCAGCCTTGCAATGGATTTGGAATATCCGGCACGGTCTTGATACAATTTCTGAACGTCTCCTTTGTTAATCTCTGTCAGTTTTTTGCTGCCAATGAGCGGACTGATATGATGTTTGGCGATGTTGGAATAGGAATCATAAGTATTGCTGCTCTGCACCCTTTTCCTGATGTCGTATTCAAGCCAATATTCCAGAAAATCCTTCAGCCTGATGTTATCATTCACAATAAATGTCCCATTTGCAAGCTCGCCCATTGTGAATTTTCTCGCATCCTCAGCTTCTTTCTTCGTTGCAAAGCCAGAATACATTTTCTTCCGTTTCGTGCCGTCCTTAAAATATAGGACGACACGGTAAGCGTATTTGCCTCTGTCACTTCTTTTGAACACCGACTGCACATCCCAGTCGGTATAATCCCGCAGCTCCATGTCAAACATTTTCATTCCCTCCTCCCGGCACGAACAAATCGTTCATAAACCCTATTATTTTTTCATTCTCATCCATGACTTCACAGTAATATTCAAACGTAGTATGTACGGAGCTATGCCCCAGGAGTGCACTGACCTTCACCAGCGGCACGCCCTGCTCGGTCAGTATGGTCGCATACATATGCCGCAGGCTGTGAACCGTCAGATGCGGAAATCCATTTCTGCTACATAGCTTTGTCAAAGCATTATTCAATGCAGATGCAGAATCTGGAGCGCCATTTTCTGCACAGGAAAGGTAATCATGATCCATATACTTTTCTCCAAACTGTTCCTTTTTCAAATCATTCTGGCGTTTCCGTTTCAGTATTTCATCCATGATAGCCTCTGGAACCCGGAGCACCCGATAACTGTTCCTGGTTTTCGGCTCTTTCTCAACCAGCCCATACTTTACGGTTTTTGAAGCGCCCTTTTCCACATACGGATTCGCTGTAACCTGCCTCTCAATCCGAAGTGTCCGGTTTTCCACATCAACATCACTGAATTTCAACCCGCTAATCTCCCCCTTCCTAAGCCCCATAAATAATCCAAGCAGAATTTCCAGATACCAGTTGTTCCCTGAGGCTTTTTCAAGAAACAGCTTCATTTTCTCCTTCCCAAGCACGGCAATTTTGGGTTTCTTCCTTTTGTAAGGCTTTGTATCCGGAACCGGATTGCGGTTTATAAATCCTTCCGCTGCTGCATCTTTCATTGCAATATTCAAAAGTTCCCTGCACTTGTTTCCAGCTGATCCGCAGGACTTTGATGCTTTTTTCAAAAGCGAGTCCAGATACTCCACGTTCATATGCCTCAGTTTGATGCCATGCTCCATATTCGGGAAAAGCAGATCATATAACACATACGACGCAAGCATATACGTTGTATTTTCAATCCTTGCACGATATATCTCATCCAACCAAAAGACCAAATACTCTTTTAAATCAAGCTCCCCCATTGATGCGGCATGGTAAGCCCGGTAAGCTTTTTTGTATTCCGCTTCACATTTGCGGTAACTTTGTTCCGCTTCCCTTGCAGTTTTAAATCCGCCTTTTTTAGAATACTTTGTCGTGCCATCCTCCTGGAACAGCTTAAATCGATGATACCAACTGCCTCTTTCAAAGAATGCGACACCTTTTCTGTCAGCCACCAGGCTCACCTCCTTCCAATACTTCCTGTCAGTTATTTGCTGCATTCACCCAACTGTCAAATGACTTTTTAAGTACTCGCACAGAATTTCCCACCTTGATGACACGAAAAGGCGGCTCTTTCTGCTCATAAACTTCATTTATGTTTCGTTCACAAATTTCCCAAGAGAATCTGCATTATTTATGAAAATTTCTGGAATATCTTCCACAAACAAGGTCTGATAAACTTCTTGAAAATCGCCTTGTACAAATTCGATCTTGCTTGCAATAACCTCCTTCGTTGCGCATGAATCTCGCAAAGATGGGAATGACATACCAGCCAAATAATAAAGCATCCTATTTCCAAGCGACATACTCTCAAACTGCTCCGACAGTCCCAATTCCTGCAGCAATTTATTCAAACGCCGAAATGGCTTCGCATTGTTCTTTTCTCCAAAATCAGATATAATACTATTTGCAAGTATGTCAAACCTTTCTTTCCCGATTATCGGGAAATCCTGCTCCTTAATTTTCCGCAGTTCAGTTTCCACTTTTGCCCTTTTGCCACCCTTGTTGACATCTTTTTGTACAATATCATCCTCTGTTAATTCTAAGCCGAGCAGATGATATTGGTGTTTCAAAAAGAAGTTTTCGTCTTTCTCCAATCCATCCAGAATTTTTTTGCATAACTATACTGGCGGTATAACTTGAAAAACGAAATTTTCCCCAGATTCCATCTACCCTCTGAATTTTTATAGAAAAAGTTATCTTTCAGTTTTAACAGTTCCCTGCTACCTAACAAATAGTCAGAAGTTACAGAAAAACTCGTATTTGCAATAGTTCTGACGCATTCATAATTATGTATGACAGTCCTTAGCTGTCTTGAAAAAAACTTTGCTGCGCCATATGGCAAGTAGAGGTTCAGCCGCTCTCCATCTCGCAACCGTTTTCTTCCAATCATTTGAATCGCATCAATATCATCAAACGTCGTCAGGACCAGATTAGATAACTTATGGTCAAGAATATTGATTCCATTGTCCAGCACGCTTGTTGTAATCAAAACCTTCACCTTCAGCTTCCCCTGTTCGATAATCTTTTTCACAACATTCTTTGCATTTTGTTCAGATTGATAATTGCTGTCAACAAAAACCGCTCTATTTTTAGATTTCTGGATGCCTGCTTGCTCCTTAAATTTTTTATTTAAAAGCTTTTTTATCCGCCTCCCCTCCTTCTTAGAATTGACGAAGATTAGATAATTTCCTTTATCCTGCGTAATACGCGGAATCAAGTCATCCAAATTCCGAAAATGCCAAATATCTACGCTAGAATAATCAGGAGCAATCTCATTGAATATCTCCAACTCTATCCGAACCGGTTTCTCAGGAGGAAAAATCTGTTCTCCCTGTTTCCATTTTTCAAAATCTTCATCCACTTCCATTAAGCAAGAAAGCGGGCCATATTTTTGGGGGTTGTTCTCCAAAAGCAAATCCTCAAATTCTTGCCTTTTTTTATCCAACCTTTCCTCATAACACCTAACATCTCCCTCATATTTTTGTAGTGCCAGCTGGTACATGTAATCCAGTTTCTTATTCATTAAATCAATGAATTCTCTGGGAGTGGCCGAAAGAAAAAAGAAAATGTGCGAAGGTAACAGCTCCGTTAAAGTTTCAAAAGACACCTGTGTGCGTGGATTAAACCTTGCATCCTGTACAAAATAATGGCACTCGTCCACGCAGATGTACTTGTATCCTTTAATCTTTTCCCGCAATTTTTGAGCCTTTTTGCCACTTCCTTCTATGCTTTGAATTTCCAAAATCTGCAAACCACTGTATGAGATTTCCTTTTCCAGCTCCACCTCCAACATCTTGAAATGAAGTTCTCCAAACAATGCCTTCCGATTCACAAACAAAAGAACATTTTCCCCACTCCTTCGTGTACAATCACAAATTTTTTGCAAAACAAAGGTCGTCTTCCCACTGTCCGGCGGAGCATTAATGCATATGGGATGTCCCGGTTCAAGATTGTATAAACGCCCTTCATCAAAATAATCGCTGATAAAATTTCTCAGTTCATTACCTCCCTCCAAATTTTTTAGTGATTTTTTTCTTCCTGTTTGATACACTTAGATTATAATAAAAAAAAATAAAAAGAACCATTTGTACCACCCCAAACTATTTTTCTATTTTTCGGGCGCTGATCATTGATAATAAGAGGACTATGTGTTATGATAAATTATTTAGACAAAATTTCATTAGACTTTTTTAATACCTCAAATCCAGATTTAGATTTCCTTAGATGGATCATTGCAAAAAAATACGAGAAAGATTCCACTTTTCTTGAGTCTCTTATAAAAAATAATTATAAAAAACTTTATCCCGAACCAGCCAATATCTCTAGCAAAGACTATGAAAAGCGCATCTACCAATATGCATTAGAGGAAATTCCAAATTCCATCCATTCACAGCAAACCGAATACGCTTTTTTACTATACTTTTATGCGAAGTTATCCTATGCTTCTTATAAAGGATCCCTAAAGAACAATATTCTGGATTATATTATCCCATATGTGCGCAATGTAAACGTTACGCCAGTAGCAGGCAAGCCAATTCCTGACTCTGAATTAGAATCTTATTTAAAAGAAGCAACGTCTACTAAATATTATCTTAATGCCCTGTCTTTAACGGACCGGATTATTTTTATTTTATATTTATGGATAACAGATATGTGTTTTTCTGCACAGTATTTAACAGAGAAAAAAAATATGCTGCTGCCTTCCTGCAATACATATATTGATATTCCCCATTCATACGAAGATAACATATGGGAAAAACGGGCGTCATCTGCTTCCCTGTACAACTATTTTTTTTATAAACCCCACACACAAACATATGATTGCTTATATGCTGATTTTATCAATTATATGAAAATAATCCCTTCCGCCGCTTTCACCTTTATGCCTGCAGTCACTACTTTTATCATAAATACCATGAATCCAAACGGAAAAAAGGAGAAGGACCTATCCCTTAAAAAACTCCGCGAAAAAAATAATGCCCCAAAAAAGATTATTCGCAAAATGCAAAACATTAATGAAACATCCAGCACGCTTTTCCTAAAGTTTATCCTTCTGGAAAAAGTAGACTTTTATGACAGGTGTTCCATATACTCTATGCCAACGCGTTTTAGCAAGAGAGAAAATGAAATCCTGAACCGCTATAACTATAGCGAGGAACTCAACAGCTATCTCGATTCCATTACAATACGGATGTAAAAGAGTTGGCAAAATATTTGTTTGCCATGAAAGACAATGGCTTCACTTTCACATATTCATGTTTCGATTATTTTAACGAAACATATAAAATGCGAAATGAATTCTGTATTTACAATGCTAAAATGGATATTATCTTGTCTTCTTTCATGCTCAATGAATATACAAAATGGTTCGATGCCCTTATGCTCATGAACCGTATGCCATTGGAATTTTGCAGGCAAAAACACTTTCTATTCCTAAAAATACTATCTACCCAACAGCATTTCCAACGCGTTGTGGCAGAGCTTGCCAAGGTTGACATATCCACAGCCGACGATAAAGTAATTCTAAATTATAAAGGCAAGGTTTATTCTTTTGGGAACTTTTTTAACCAATTTTATAAGCTGGCAGAGAAACGGTTAAACTGTGATGATTTTGCTGAAATTTTCTTAAAACGCAAATCCACAGATGCATTCCTTTCTAAAAAAACAGATACAGGGAAAAGGCAAATCAGCCCAGAGATGAGGGGAATATTCTCCATTATTAAATGGATATACCTTTTGGAACATAGCTGTGTATACAACAAAAATATAGACATCGACCGCCTGATAACCACGAACTTCCAAATTTATAAGCAAAAACTTGAACAGCAAAAAATTGCCGCCAATTTCTTCTTTACGGGGAGCGTCTGGAAGATTATCTGTAAAAAAAACGGGGTGGCATCAGCTCAAATGCCTTGCCATCCCACCTTTCTTATTCCATCGGTACCTGTAGTATTGCCTGAAATTGCTTCTTTTATTCCGGAGACCGGGTGTACCCAAAGGGTAGGTTCTGGGCAGAGCCCACGAAAAAGCAATATATACAGGGCCTTAAAAACCATGCAAAAAAACGAAATAAAATGTATAAACTTTCCAGATATGGTTATACTATAAATACAAAGGATAAATCGACAGGAAATCGACGACAACAAAAACAAAAAAACTACAAATAAAGCTTACATATCTAATTCCTATCAGGAAATCCTATTTTTCATAGACACAAGATTTTTTACAGCCTCCTATCTTCCTTTTGCTTTTAAACTTCATTGAGAGCTTTTTTTCTCGCGGCATCTTTTTCTATACAATTTGGAACAATGCCTGTCCTTGCATTACCCATATTACCTTCTATTTCTGCATTTTCCCATTCTCTGAGAAACTAAAATAGGAATCCCTGCTTATAATAATATGGTCGCAGAAGATAATCCCCAGCAAATCCGCCGCTTCCTGTATCCTCCCTGTCACCCGGAAATCTTCTCCCGACGGCTGGATGCGGCCGCCGGGATGGTTATGCACAGCCACAATATCCGAAGCCCCGCACAACAGCACCCTCACAAATATCTCCCTCATGCCTGCCACTGTAGCCCGACATGTTCCATGCGACACTTCAAAAAAGCCGATTGGATTACACCCTGCCGTCATGCAGATCAGGTACATATATTCTTCCGCCCTATCCGACAGACGGAACACATCTTCCATGACCTTCACAATTTTCTCTGGGCTGTCCAGGCTGTCAATATTTGAATAATCTTTGGAAAATTCTTTTTCCAGGACATTCCTGCCATCCCCATCAAGGACAATTCCGTATTTCTGTATCTTCATCCCTGCCACCTTTTCCTTTTGCCCTGTTTCATCGCCGCAACCTCTGCATGTGTACCATCTCTTTTTCCCACAAACCCTATGCCGGAATCCTGTCCAGAAATTCCTGTTCCGTAAGAACCGGTACGCCGAGCTCCTTCGCCTTTGCCAGCTTGCTGCCCGGCTTCTCCCCGCAGATAAGGTAATCCGTCTTTTTTGTTACAGAACTCCCGGCGGTTGCGCCGATACTCTTAAGCTTTTCATGGATAGTATTCCGGGTAAAATTCTCTAATTTCCCTGTCACCACAATGGTGCATCCTGCGAATGGACTGTCCTTTGCACTATTATTTTTCTTTGCCATAGTAATATCCTCCATCTTCTTAAAATGTACTTCTTCCTGCAATGTTTTCCAAAGTTTCAGGTTCCTGCCATCATGGAACCATTCCCAGATGTTCCGGCACATTGTTTCCCCAACCCCCGGAAGGGATGTAAAATCGAAGCGGTTCACCGCTGCTTTCGTAAACTCCTGCAAATCACCCTGGAAATGCCGCTCCAATATCCTTCCTGCTGTCCTCCCAATCATCGGGATATCCATTGCAACCACATATCTTGTAAATGTGGTATTGCGGCTTTTCTCAACAGAACCAATGATTTTCTGATAAGACTTCTCGCCAAAGCCTTCCATCTGCACAATTTCATCCTTGTAACGGTCCAAATGGTAAAAATCACGGAATGTCTTTAAGAAGCCCATTTCCATAAACTTCTCAATCGTTGCCTCTGAAATCCCCGAAATATCCATAGCTTTCTTTTCCGCAAAATGGATAAATTTGTGCAGGATTTGGCTGCTACAGTCCGGATTATCGCAATGCAGCGTTTCAACCAGTTTCCCCTTATCCCCGGCTCTTGAAAAAATCCTTGTCGGTTTCCCACAACACGGGCAGGCTTCCGGAATCATATTTTTCTTATAATGACCTCGGTCAAGATTTTCCTCAATATGCGGGATGATCATGTTCCGCTTGGAAACGAGTACCCTGCAGCCGGGGAAAAGCTCCAGATCCCTGATGAATGACAGGTTATGCAGGCTCGCCCTTGATACAAAACAGCCGTCAATCTCCACTGTGTCAAAGACTGCCACAGGCGCAATTTCCCCGGAACGTCCCGGCTCCCATTCGATAGAGCGGAATACAGTTTCAAATGTATCATCTTCAAATTTGAAGGCGATACCATCCTTGTAATGGTGTCCGGTTCTCCCACATCTCTTTGAATAAGAAAGGCTGTCATAACGGAACACCATACCATCAATCGGGATCTGCCCGTCCTCTGCAAGTACCTTTAAACATCCAATCCGGTCCTCAATCTCCCGGAGGGTTACATGTTCCGGCAGAAATGTAAAAGGACAGATAGCAAAACCAAGCTCCCCTGCCGCTTCCAGCAGCCTTCCCCGGCTGTCAGCGATTTTTCCGAAATCCTCCATCCCCTCTAAAATATTGAAGGCATAGAAATACACATGGCGTTCCTTACAGTCCGCCGGATTTAATAACCGGATTGAACCGGAAGCGAGGTTTCTTGCATTGCAGACTTCCTTATCGGCCTTCCCCAAAATTCTGCTCTTCATTTCCTCAAAATCATCCTTATGGATCAAGCCCTCGCCCGTGATAACGAGCCGCCCCTTACGCGGTATTCTTGTCGGCACATTATAAAAAGCGGGGATATTGTGGGTGATTACCTCTCCAATATCCCCGTCCCCTCTTGTGGATGCCTCCACAAGATGACCGTTTTCATACACAAGCTTAATTGTAAGCCCGTCCAGTTTCAGCATCAGCAATGCTGGTGCCTTCCCCGCCATCTGCAGCAGTTCCTCCGTCTGCTTCGTCTTGTCCAGGCTTAACAGCGGGAGCGGATGTCTTACCTTCTCCAATTTGCTGACCGGAATAAAGCCGACGGTCTGCGTTGGTGAATTACTCAAGATAATGCCTGTCTTCTTTTCCAGTTTCTGCAATTCATCAAAAAGATGGTCATAAACTGCATCCGACACACCCGGCTTCGCTTCATTGTAATATTCGTGGCGGTACTGGTTCAGCTTTGCCACAAGCGCTGCAATTTTTCTGGTTTCCTCTTTCTTTGGTTTTTCTTTCAATTTCTGCACAGCATTCACGCTCCTTTCATTATTTTCAGCGTTTTTCACGCCATACGGATATCCTTTAGGATTCCTCATTTTTACTGCTGTTTTTTATTATGGTTGCTTTTGGAACCTCCATAACCACAGCTGGATAGCCATTTAACAGCATCCCAAAAGCATAATCATCTACGCTTTTCTTGTTCTCAAAATAAAGTGGTTCTCTTCCCGCTTCCCAGTAAAAGCATTTTTCGAGATAGTTCTCTATTTTAGTAACATAGGCGATTCCTTCTGCAAAGAACAGACCAATCACCCATCGGCAATCTACTTTTGCAGTATTTTTGTGTATTTTTGCAAACATAATCATTCTCCGTTTTCATAGATTTTTTCTTTCCTCATCGCATTATCCCTGACAATGACCTTTTTGTATTTCATCAGCAGCTCATCCTTCCTTTTCAGAGCAGCTTCCATTGTCCCACAGGAATATCCCCATTTACTTTTCTCCCCGGATTCCTCAATCACATGGACATCTGCGCCTTCCCAAGTAAAATCATCCGGATTGGCATTGACATAGGCATATTCCTCAATAATAAAATCCGCCAACAGGGCTGCCATGATGTGCATAGCTTCGTCATCTGTGCTTAATGTCTTGAAAATGCCAAGAACATTTGCATATTTCTTCCCATCTGCAATATACTCAATCCACAGATCCAGATAGATCCCTTCGTTTCCCCCATAATCCAGCTTATTTATCAAACTGTACTCATAGTTCGTAATCGGTGCAGGGTTATGCGTTGCCAGCCCGTAATCCAGAATATTCGGCATTTTTCCCTTCTCCTTCAAAATTTTGCAGATAGCATCAAACAATTCTCCCGTTGTCATCGGTCTTTTCCTCATGCTTTTCATATCGTTCTTCTCCTTCTCTATTTTGGGCGAAAAATAAGGGTATTCCATTCAAATAGAGATGGAATACCCAGATATCCTGCTGTATTATTTTTTTTTCGTCATTTCCGTGTTCCTTATAGTGGCGGATGTACTCTGGTACATTTCCGGCTATATCTGCTCATAAATTTTCCATAAACGCTTCTTTCATTTCGTTTTCCCCTTTCTACGCAAAAGAAGCGCAGCCCTGCCTCCCGCACAAAGCTACGCTTCTTTGATTCATATAATATAAAAATCAAAAAATGATTTCCGATCTTAACTCAATTTCACTAATGCATAAATACTAAACATTTGCATACAACGCACTTTCAGCTCTTTCGATTTCTTCCTCCGTATAACCGCAAGAAATAACCTGATCTTTTGTAAAATTAGCTTTAAGCATTCGCTCTCGTGTAATGCCTTTCTTAATGCCTCTTTCCTCAACCAGTTCTGATAAATTACACATTCTCTGCATCCTCCCTTCTAATTCTATAATCTCTCGGAATCTCTAAGCCAGTAAATATAAGGCTTTCAGATTCCTTTTTTATTAAAATCCCCCACTTTTTTGCCAAAAACACTTGACAAATCTATCGAAAAAATGCGGCGCTTCGCGCCTATTGATTAATAAGAACCGTCGTTCGCAGCGGCAGATATTTTTCGATTGGAGGCGTTTTTAATGTTACCTGTTAACTGTGGCAGCCATGCTGACTACCAAAATTTTGTTGTTACTAATCTTCGTAAATATTATCCTAATCCAAATGCTCTTGCTCGTTCCACCTGGGATATCATTGAGCGGTTTTGGAATCTCGATCTATCTTTTACCGATATTTTTATGGCTGATAAATATTCAAAATTCGGACCTGCTCCGCGAACTCCTTCTTGCATGCAGCGTTCTTACCTTCTTTCCATTGACTTTAAAGTCACTTCGTTAACGGAGTGGGCTGCACAGCTTAAAATGAATCCACTTTATGCCATCCTCAGCGGATTTTCAGCAGATAACACTCCTGGCGTTGGTACTTTTTATGATTTTTTAAGCCGCTTATGGGATTCTGATGATGAGCATATGCCGCCACATATCCATCCGCTGAAAACTAAGGTTAAAAAGCCTAAAACAAAAGGCTCAAAAGCTGATTCTGTGGAAAAAGCTACGGCTGCTGAACTTCTTCCTGCCCTGGAAAAAACTGATTTTAAACCTGATGAACAGCCTTATTCTTCTCTCTTTAAAATCTATCAAAAGGAATTCCCTGATATTTCTGTTTCCACAGGACTTATCCATGCGGATGCTTTGGCATTAGCCGGCGATGGAACTCCTGTTGTTGCTTCACACAGAGAACGGAAAAAACGCATCTGCAAATGCAGAGGGAATGGCATCCATGACTGCAAATGTGACCGCTGTTTTTCCCAGCCTGACTGTGATATTGGATGGGATTCCTCTCGCGGCTGCTATTATCACGGATACGACCTGTACATGCTTGCTGGTTCACAAAGCGGCTTACCGGTATTCCCTCATTTTTCCTGTGCATCAAAACATGATTCACATGGATTCCTGCATGCTTTTTTCAGGATGAAATCATTTCTTCCTGAATACTCAGTTTCTAAAGTACTTTTAGATTCTGCACATGATGCCGTGCCTTATTATCAATACTTCCAACGTGAAACTATAACACCTTTTATTGACCTTAACGGAAAAGGCGGAAGACCTCCCGTTTATAAAAACGGCTTTACGATTGATAAAGACGGTGTTCCTATTTGTCCTTCCGGATTTCGTATGCATCGGGATGGTGTTGAAGCCGCTAAGGGCAGAATGAAATTCAAATGTCCCAGGATCAGCCATGCCGGCGCTGTATTTCCTGTACCTGTGACACCCCCTGCTCAAATGCCAAATACGGACGCACCGTCCATCTGGTTCTGAAGGATAATCCAAGGTTATTTAATAATCCGCCAAGAAGCAGTAAGGAATGGAAACTGGAATACAATGCGAGAACTTCTGCTGAACGCTCTAACAAGCGTGGGAAATTAGACTTTAAACTAGAAGACGGCAGACACCGCTCAACTAAGATGTGGTACTGCCGACTCTATCACATCCTGATGTTACAGCATCTGGATGCCTGGGATCTGCCATCTGAATCCACCCTGAGAAAGTTGATTTTGGATACAGCATAATCCTATAGACTATTATATCTCATTTTTTGAAACATAGCGACAGTTATGTTTATTTCTTGTGCTCATTTTTACGTTCAAGAATAATATTTACTTTTCAAAGTTCAATGCCAGAGTTTCGCTGGCATGATCACTCAAAATTCCGAGAGATCATTGTATTATCTTTACTAAAATCTCAATCTATTTTCTATAACTATCTTCTATTTTCTTTTCAATATTTATTTTATCTCTTAATAAGGCACTGCCACCCTAAACAGTGCTTTTATAATTATTTCATCATCTGCCTACCAAATGCCATCACTAACTATTTCCCCTGTTTACTTTTCAATTTTCCTAATTCTTTCCTGTAAACCACACTTAATCCATCAAAGGCATCCAGCTGTTTCTTATACTTCTTCTGCAGCATCCCAGCAGATTCCATCAGCTGCTCATATTCTTTTCTATATTGTTCTGTTTTTTCTGAATTTTCACACAGCCTTCTGTTTTCATCTTCCAGTTTCCGGTTGATCTTTCTTAACCTCTCTATTTCGCTGTATAATAATTGTTTTTCTGTCTTATCCTTATTAAACATTCCCTGTTTTCCTCCATCTATTGGAACTGGACAGCACAATACTGCCCGGATATTAATTATTTCAACAACCGGAGAGGCTTTTACACCCCTCCAGCCATCCTAATGCCTGAAACTTACGAAATACTTGTCAAAGCGTCCGCCGAGACCCATCTGGTTATTAACCATATAATTAATCATCTTCTCAAAATTATGGTCTTTCT
>OFGE01001359.1_pt1 | contig 21755 bp, 15 predicted proteins | sample 1521681 | NCBI WGS metagenome assembly OFGE01 (sample SAMEA3504093, study PRJEB24116) | mouse gut metagenome | biome: mouse gut; feature: mouse-associated habitat; material: faeces | place: Denmark | collected 2011
ACATTTGATTCGTCGAAACTTTGTTCAGTTTTCAAAGGTCTACCTGTTGGCTAATTAAGTAGCCAATCAACACATTCATTATAACATGTATCAAATTAACTTGTCAAGAAGAAATTTTAATTATTTTTGATTTTCTTTTGATTGATAACTCAATCAGCAACTTTATTAATATACCATGTCATCAATAGGATGTCAACAACTAGGATGTCAACAACTTTTTTGAATTATTATTGACACTTTGCAACTAATTAAATGAATCTAAGAAGTTTCAAGCAATTATCCATCTCCCATCGCTGACAGGAATTTTATTATATCCTATCTCTAAATCCTTTGCAAGCCTTTATTTTATTTTTTATGCATATCACTCAAAAATTGTTGAAGGTTTAATTCTTCATTAACCTTTTGGAACGTTTCAGTATTCCAGCCATTACTACCCGTAATAACTAGTCTATTATTATCAAGCGTTGCAGTAAGCGGATTAGTCACGTCATGATCTTCCAAATTTATAAGATAGTGTTCCCCTTCTTTACGCCAAGTTAAACTATCATCCGTATCTGGATTATTCTTATCCGCATAAACATACCGACCTGTTCCGTTTTCATTTAAGACAATAGCTGCACCGTCTTGATCATCTCGATACGATCCAACAACTTTTTTAGTCTTTGTTATTTTAGGCGAATCCTTTTTTACTACTTTATTATCACGAACTGGGTTAAGTTGCTTACTAGCAAACCGTTTATAATTTACCCCTAAAATCCCTAACAAGACTACCAGTAATATAGTAAATATAATTAACCCAATATGTGATCGTTTCTTTTTAGTACTTTTCACCATCATCACCCCATCCCTCCTAGTATTATCTCATCATTTTAGTAAATCTGTCACATCTTTTTTAGCTGATCTTTGCTTTTCTTCAAGTTGAATAAATTCTCGAAGGTATTTAAATGGAAAAGGAATTACTGTTAATTGATGAAATCGTACAAAATTCACCATCATCAGTTGAAGAAACTTCAAGATGTTTTCAGTCTCAATCGTAGCGAAACCATGCTCATTTAATTTAATGTTAGGCTGAAGTTGCCAGATGTGGGATGCCTTTGCAATTGACATATTCATATTTTTACTAATGGTTCCAACATTATAGTAAATAACATCCTGATCGTCGTTATCAACGAAATAATTAATATCGGTTAACCCAGAAGGATACTTTTGAATATGGGATTTTATTTTTGGTTTCACTTTCAAAACTAGTCCATATTGTTCATATAATTCATCCAATAACAAATTAATTGCAATTGGACTTAGTATTTTATTCTTCTTCATAAAATTAAATTCATCTTTTAAGTCATTGATACTAAACGAATCCAGCTCTCTTTTATTAATGATAGAAATAAGATTTTGGTATTTAATTCTGTAATTAGGGTAACTTTTACTTAAATCATTCAAAGCCTGTTTAAGTTCCGCTTTTGTTACTGATGAACAATTTTGATGACTAATCATCTCGTTGATATCGCCAAAAAGCTCAGCATTAGGTAAGGTAAAGATATTTTTCCTATTTAAATTGTAGAAAGTATTGGCAGGAGTTTTAATTAAGTACTGAAGATCTGCATCATCGGAATTAATAAATTTTGAGCTTTCTTGTAAATCTAACCGTCTCGCCTCGAATTCATCACTATTAATCATTTTAAATACATAGACTGCTTGGGTATCATAAGCTTCCTTTGCAACTTGATAAAACTCCCATCCCACCATTGAATCTGGTGAATGATACAGACTTAAGCTTCTTTCTTTCAAATCTTTCTTTATTATCAACTCTTTTAACGAATTAATTAACGTACTTCTTAAAGCCCCCTTCCTAAAGGTATCAATTGTCAAATGTTGTACTATTGCCTGCTGATAGTCTCCCGCATAATTATCTTTAACATCTTCATGAGCTTGGAAATACCACTTATTATTAATCACCACTAGATTATATCCAAATTTATCTTCAACGGTCGGTCTAATATTGACTTTAACGGTTGGCAAAAGCTGAACCAACGCGGCCTTGATAGCTTCTATCCGTTCATCCCTTGCGATCCGATTATCGATTAAGTTTAACTGATTCGTCGCAAAGAATTCTTCGATATGCTTGTCTAACTGATTCCCCCATTCAGTTTGTGATAGTTGTCCTAAAAGTTGCTTTGCTGTATCTACTTTTTCAAATTTTAATTCAGAAAAATACTCACTAAAGACTGAATTAAAAACACTGATTAAGTTATATAAGTGATAAAACTTTGTTGACTGTATTTGATTTAACTTACCATCTGCCCAAAACAGCATTTGGTGTGGCTTATCTTTAGGGTATAAAGGGGCATTAATAAAGCAATTTTCGATATTTAAGTTCTTATTATATTTATTTACCTGCCTTATTTGCCATTTTTTCAAATCAATATCAAACCATGGAGCATTGTTAAGACTTTTTCTTTCTATATTATTAAACAAACTAATTCCATGTTCCATAAAACTTTTAACTTTAGTAAACCGGGAAGTTGATAAAAACAAGCTACAATCATCGCCAACCACTAACTTTGTTAAATCAAGGTAAATCTTTTGTGTAAGACGCGGCTTCGAAGGTGTGAGAAAAAGATTGCCGAGCATCCCCGTCCCCTTAATTCCATAGAAGGGTAACATATTAAAAAATAGGCGGAGGATGACTGCTTTATCTAAAGAAGAGATTGCTTCCTCGTCTAATTTTGACGCCCTAAAAGTATGCTGACTATACTTCTCAATTGCCCTTCTTATTTCCTGGACATTTACCGCTGACTTTTTAGTGATTAAATATAAACGATAAACATTCTTTTGGATTTTCTTTCCCGTTAGCGCATTAATACCAAGGCTATTTTCTACATCGATATTAATACTAAAAATTCTTTTGGGAATGAAATGTTGCTCTTCTAAATTTTGATCAACTGAATATATATCATAGTCAGTCAGAATTTTGCGAGTATCAATATCAAATTTAGCAAGACGATTAGTTGTTATCATTTCTGTCTCCTTTTATTCAAAATAATCCAATAAATTTTTTGCTAATTGACTGTTAAGTTTCCCGTCAGCTAAAAACATACTAGAACATGTAAAGAATTGGCGATCTGATTGTGGGCTAAATAGTTTTTGTTCATATTTACTATTAGGTTGAAGCTGGCGAAAATTAATAAAGTATACTGGATTATTCTCTGTGCAATTAGCCAGTTTTAGGCGCGCCTTCTTAAATACTTCCGTTTGTTCGGTGGCATTAGTGATTTCATTATAATCTTTGATATCAACAAAAACTTTCTTCCTATCTTTTGTTTGCAGGTAGCAATCAAATAATTCAAATTCATTATCTGCCATTGGATAGACCTTAATCCCTAAGTATTTACAAATAACCTTAAAGACTTCCTCGCTTAACGCTGGACGATAAAAATTATTAAAGATTCCTGGTAATAATTGATAATGGTGCGGCTTTTCAAAATCATGATAGTAACCTAATAGGTCAAAATCTTCTTTGAGCCACGAATTTGCTTCATATATTTTATTTAAAGTCTTTCCATAATGGGAAAAATCAAATTGATGCTGGTTATAGTTTTGAATTGGAGCAGCGTCAATAGCAAGTAACCGACTATAGTCTCCTTCGATAGCAAAGTAATATTTATTAACTGCTTTTTCGAACTGCCAATGGAGACGCTGAATGTTTACAGGTGCAGCATCACCAAATGGATGCTTCAGTATTAATTCACGCGCTCTTTGCCAAAGCTCTTTTGTCCCTTGCCGGTCTTGTTGCAGTTGAGATGGCAACCAAACTGTAAAACGATGTTGGATTTCATTAGCCATATTGAGTTTTTCATAAAGCAGCGTTGCTTTTTCTTTTTCAAGTTCCGCTTCTCTTCCGGTAATATGTGCTAATACTGCAGCCATTTCTAAGGTAGTTCGTTTATTATTCAAATAGTTGCTTAGAAGATTCTTTTTTGCGGCATTGTCTATTAAGACCAAGGGACGGCTACTCTTGATATTGGTCCGTGCCATTCTTCCTAAAGCTTGCTCCATATAAACACCTCCCGCGACTTTTACTGGTTGCAAATCATTTTGTCGATAATTATTTACTGGGCCACCATTTATATAAGCATACAAATTTTTCCGATAAGTTGCTCTCGTAATATGACCGTTTCCATATAAGGCATCTTGCTCGCCAATTATGTGCAGCATTTTCTTTATTGAAAACTGTTCGTCGCCTCTGCCAATCCAAGTCGCAATATGAGTAGGGGCTTCAAGATATTCGCCATCAATGTCTTTAGATAAGTTCTGCATTTGTTTGCCGATTGTTACTCCATTTTTACTTTTGACTAGTTCTGTTAATGTTTCCGCATCAATTGAGTAATGAAGATTAATCCCTCTTCCTAAAGCAGCATAAGTAGTTACCATAATGTTAAGCTTGCCGTTTATCCAGTCCTTTTTTATTAGGGGAATCTCTTGCTGAACATTTTGAGCATCGACAACCGTTAAGGAAACCCTCCCCATTCCTATCACCTTTAAACATAATTTATACCAATACAATAACTCTTCGCTAACTTTCTTGTTTTTGAATAATACATATGCTGGATTGAGAGGGCGCTTATTGTAAGATTTTACAAATGTAATAAGAGCTTGGACTGTTTTTAGGTTCCGCAAAAGAGTAAAACTCATTTGACCATCCCCCGCTAATGAAATTACGTCATTAGGCCTTAACCCTCCTTCTTCTGGATATGCGGTAAAGAGTTCGGAAGGAATATAGTTAAGCATCAGGACCCTTTGTAAAAGATCTTTTGCAAAAATAGTGTCTTGCCCTTTAATCGGTAAATCAACACTCGTAATGGAGACACTAATCCCGGCTCTTTTTTCGGCCGCCAAATAATCTTTATTTTCTTTATCTAGCTCTTTCTCCAACTGTGTCGACAATTGATAATTATTCTTCACATGCGCTTCAACCCACTGATAATCAAAATTATTTAACATCGTTGGGCTTTTAGCGGTCGCCGACAAACCATATACGTGCCATTTATTTGCTAAAAATGCCAGGAGCCTTTCAGCACTAAAGTTGGAATGATACCAATAAACGTGATCACCAAATGCTTTATCGTCATTACTCATTATCTGTAAGTATTCATAGCCATTTGCGTAAATACTTTGGTTGTCACCAAACAATCTCTCAGTCGTCAAATCAAATCTTCCTGTTATCCCATCTTCAAGACGACTTAATATATATGTGGTTTTATCTTCTTCATTGCTTTCATCTAAAATACTCCGGATGATATAGGCGGTTGCCTCATTTGCCGTCCAGTCTTTTCTTTCAGCTCTGGTTACGTTTTGACCGATTTTCTGCGCGTTTTTGACGAAAAACCGAATTAACTTTTGCAAATGCTTTAAAACTTGCGAAAGCCTCAGTTCACCATGTTGATATAATGCTTTATCAGACTTAATCAAATTTAACTGTTGTTTAGGATCTGATTGAATGACTAAATACCTTTCAGCTTCTGTCTTACCTAACAGTTGGTTTTGCATCCCAATATTAAAGATAAAGCGTTGTTTTCCATCCCTTAACGAATCGTCAAGCTTGACGCGATATAATAAGTTTAGATTTTTATAAGTATCACACATTTTTTGCTGCATAACTTTTAGAATATCTTTATTATCGTTATTACCATTTATCCCCGGTGCATCAATAATCTGCTGTGGTAAGGTTGTCATACAGTCGTTTACTTTTATGATTATTCTTCGGTAAATATGAAACAAATCAAGACGGTCCCTAAATGCCAAATCACTTTTGTCAGTAATCTGGTCGATGATGAAATCATTCCAATCTTCTTTGATCTCATCGACCTCATCCATAATTAAGTGAATCTTTTTCTGGGAAAAGACGGCCCAGATATGCATTGTACTGGCTTTAGGAGTTTTAATAAGGGTGAGAAATTTCCTACTCGTCATAAAGATAACCCGTTTCTCTTTTAATTTAAGTTCAGGAAACATCTTGAATACCCATGGAATGTTTGCAGTTATTTCCTCTAAGATATCATTGTTACTAATCTTCTTAATATCTCTGACTAAATTCTTTTTCAAAAGCTGAACTGTTTTACTGAAATCTTCATCATCTACATGTTTATTTTGAGAAAAGTGGAGACCTTTTTGAAAGAAATAAAATTGATACCTATTTATTGCGTTCTTTAATGTTTCGGCAAATAATGGATAACGGTGTTTAAACGGTGATAAAAAATTCGTGACTCTAGAAGAAATACTATCAGTGTCAGTCGGTGCAAGCCCCTTAAAGAGCACTCTATTTAAATAATCACTAACTTCATCAACTTCAGATTTAAGTAGGATGACATTATGCTCAATAAAATGTTTATCTTTTCCTTTTTCTTCTAATGGGTTAGCCAATCCCCGCCATGCTTCGTCTCGATTCTGTCTGCTAGGAGTTATGTAGATAATGACATTGGAGTTCTTGCTTTTCATTAGCATGTCCGTTACCCACTGCAGGGCACCCGTTGTTTTCCCAGAGCCAGTTCGATTTTCAAATAATGCTAAACCCGGAAGCTGCTTTTCAGCAATTTCATTAAACAGCTTAACCGTTAAGTTCTCCATTGGCACTATCTCCCTTCTAAAAAAGCAAAAAGGGGCTCCTTGCTGATCAGAGAGTCCCCAAATAATAATTCGATAATTGCAAAAAACATATGTGTTGCTGAAAGATAATTCATTTTACTTATTTGCTGCTATTTTCTTTCCCTTATTTACATAGTGAAGCGTACCAATTGGGCCATCAACGTGAAGTTTGCCATTCTTATAAACAAGTTTGGTTACTGCCGCATTCTGCATTGGCTTCCCATCATATTTTTTAGAAATGGTTGAAAGATATTCATTAATTGACATTCCTGAGCTGACGACTAAAACATTGCCACCACCCTGTTTTTGAGTTATTTTTGCAATGTGAAGCAATTCGGAATTCATCCGTTTTTGCACCTGAGCTGAACTTTCTGCCCGATCACTTTTAGCCAACTTGGTATTTTGTGAATTGTCCATATCAAGTTTGTGGTAGGCATCTTGGAGCTTATTCCAGTAATCTTTACCAGTTGCTTGTTGGAATTGCTTGCCATCTTGATAACCATAAACATTAGCAATCTTCTGGTTATCAGCTTCAATGCTATCTCCTTCAAAGCTACCGTATCCGCCTTCACGTAACATTGGTGTGGTCGTAATCTTTGTATTTGGATTGGCAGAATACTTCAATGCTTGCTGTGCGGTAACTTCTTGCCGAGTTAAGTTACCCGTGTAAGCATGCTTAAATTTAATTCCTTTTAATCCATAGCCCAAATCATTAGCAACGGTAATTCCATTTTTGGTTAATGGGAAATCACTCGATCCTTGCACCCGTTGCATCACATTACCAGTAGTTTCCCCGTGACGTGTAAGATAGATTGTCACCTGCTTATCATTAGAAGCTGCATAGGTAGTAGCTGGAACCACCGTCATCGCAGAGCTCCCTAATAGTAAACCTGATAAAACAGCACATATTACTGTTAATTTTTTGAATTTCATTAAACTTTCCCCAATTCTTATCAGATTATTTCAGCAACACCCTTATTTTACACATTTTTGTAAGCGCATTCAATAACATTTTTGTCAAATCTCAAGAATAAGCATTTGCAATTCTTTTTCCTTAAAAGAATTACAATAGTCGTGAGGTGATAAGGATGAAAATTCTTGTAACGAAAAATAAAGAAGTAGCAAGCCAAAACGCCTTTGAACTTCTCCAAACAGATATTATTAATGGTGCCCAGGTACTTGGCCTCGCAACAGGGAGTTCTCCACTAGGTCTTTATCAAGAAATGACTAGTAGTTCAGTCGATTATTCCAACCTTATTTCGATTAACCTTGATGAATATGTCGGTCTTAAACCAACTGATCCGCAAAGTTATCATTACTTTATGGAGCATCATCTTTTCACGCAAAAACCATTTGCCAAAAGTTTTATTCCAGATGGCAGTAACCTGAATACTGCTGAAGTAATTAATCACTATAATCAGATTTTGACTACTTATCCTATTGATACGCAAATTTTAGGAATCGGCAATAATGGTCATATCGGTTTTAATGAGCCTGGAACCCCTTTTGATAGCCAAACCCATAAAGTAAAGTTAACTCCTGCTACTATTAATGCCAACGCACGCTTCTTTACTTCAAGCAAGGACGTACCAACGAAAGCCTATACAATGGGAATCGGTTCAATCTTGCAAGCAAAACATATCATCTTACTCGCATTTGGTGAGCAAAAAGCAGACGCAATCAACAAAATGGTCAACGGTAAAATCACGACCGCTGTTCCGGCATCAGCCCTCCAACAGCATCCAAACGTAACAGTGATTCTTGATAAACAAGCAGCAAGCAACCTAGCTTAACCAGCACTTTTCTGTAATGCCATGGTCTTGGCGATAATACCAACATCTGATTGGTTTAACCCGGCAATCATTTCCGCGTTGTCTGCTGGATAATCAATTACCTGACCATGATGGAGGGCAATTAACTGGATGAATAATTTAGTTGACCGCCCATTCCCTTCACGAAACGGATGAATATAGTTCAAATCATTTAAGAGAGCAGCATAATCCTCAATGGTAGGCTGCTTTTTCTTATTCAATCGCACAATTTCGTCATTAATATATTTAATTGCATTATCAAAGCGACCATATTCTAAAAAATCAAAACCTGCTTTAGAAATATAGTAGTTACGTAACTCACCCGCCCAGTCATAAAGCCAACCAAAAAGGAATTTATTAATCGTCTGTAAATCTTCAAAACTCTTAATTTTCGGTTGTTGTTGAAGGAGGGCCACTTCCCTTTCTGCTACGCCGCGATACTCAATTAAACTTAATTCATCCGCATTTTTAATTGCAAATTTATTGCGGAGTGTTCCATTATCATATAAAAATTTTGCTTGAAGTTCTTCATCAGTCATTTTCATCACCAAATAATTGCTCAATTTCCATTAAAATTTCATCATCTGGATTTTCAGCGCTCTCTTTTAGTTGCCTTACATCTGTTGCTGTAGGCTCCCATCCCTCCAAAACATTACTTTCAACAGCAAACCGAACTTGTTGATAAGAAGAAGGTGTTTGGAACTGCACGTGCTGAATCGTTAATTGATCATCGTCAGTATGGAGGTGAAAATCAAAGTCTTGAATCCGATCTAATAATTCTCCTGGACGCTCTCCTAAAGCATCTGCAAGTGCATTAAGAATCTGAATTGACCAAGTTGCAACGGGCCGTTTAAGTGTTTCGTTAACCTGCGCAATGTCGAGGCCGCTTTCTTGAGCGACAAATGCGATGGTCATATTATTGGTTTTTAAAATATTGATGATATTTTCTGCCATGTTCTTACTCCATTTTTACTTTATCGTTTCCATTATAGCGAGAAAACAAAATAATGAAAAATAGACTGCTAGCTTCCAAATGATGAAAGTAACAGTCTATTTTAAGTAATTAAGCATGTTTACGCTTGCGATCAATAATTGTCAATCCGGTTGCTGCCATTAATGAGCTTCCGAGAAGAAGTAATGCAAGATCTTCATCGTTACCAGTTTGTGGTAAAGCTGCTTGCTGGTCAGTTACTTTTTGTTTTTGACCATTGATTGATGTAGGCGTCAAATTAATTAATTGATTATTAGCAGCTACGGTTTGTTGCTTAGATTGAGCATGTAATGTAACAGTTTCGGCTGGTTGACCAGCTGTTGTTGGCAAGGTTACTGTTGGAGATACCGGTTGGCTTGGAACTTCTTGAAGCTGATTTCCTTCAGTTTGGGAATTAGCAACGTTTTGAGTATTTTGATTAGTTCCTGTTTGTGACTGTGAATCTGAGGCAGCCTTCGCTAATTGTTCAGCAGTCAAGTAAATCTTACGGTTCATTGCTGGTGCGGTAATTGGTTTACCATCATTAGTCATATCAGTAATATAATCAATAAACGCGTCTGTATCTTGACCAACAATCCCGACAACTTTGGTACCCTTAAATGCAGAAAAGCCATCTCCGCCACCTGCTAAAAAGTCATTAATAACAACATTATAAGTCTTATTCATATCAAGCGGTTGATTATTTTGGTCATAAACTTGAACGACCTTATATGGTTGGTTAGGATCGTTTTGAGCAGTATAAGTATAATGAAGCCCGGAAATCTGTAAGTAGTAAGCTTGATCTTCGTCATATTGTTGATTCAAGGCTTCAACGATTTGTGCCCCTGTCATTTCAACTACCCGCAAAATATTACCAAATGGTTGAACCGCTTGGGCACTGCCCCATGTAATGGAACGATCAGGATTAACATGCAGATCTGCACGAACGCCCCCTGTATTAGTCATCGCAAAATCAGCTGGTAAGCCCACCTTATGAGCGGCATATAATTGACCATCGACAACTAATTCACCAACGGCATTTTCACGAGTAGGGGTATTATGTAATCGTCCAAGAATATCGCCTGTTGTAGCAGCTTCCCCTATTTTCTTATTAATAATTGGTGCTACTCGATTGTTAGCATCTTCAACAATTGCTGTAACATTTGCATCTGTTTTGATATTAGGTGCATCTTTTTCAGATAATACAGGAAAGACATGCGAAACGAGACTATTTGGTGCGAAATCATTAGTTGTTGGATCGATGTAACCGATAATATCATCGTAAGCCTTACCCGTGTAAATGGCTTGCACTAATTTTACACTACCAACAGTAGCATTAGCATATTGGTGGGAGTGACCAGCAATATAAAGGTCGACAGAATTATCAGGGTCAATTTGGTAAAGTTTCTTAATGATATCAACAGCATTACCTTTAGTGCTGCCATCTTTATCAGTTGAAACCCCTGTATGAGCAAGAACTACAATTGCGTTAACACCTTTTTTACGTAAAATTTGATCATATTTTGCAATTGTTTCAGCCTCGTCTAAAACATCATAATCTTTGTAATTATCGTATAAGGTTAAAATTGGTAGGGAAGTAGTTTCAATCCCAATAAAGCCGATCCGGGCAACTTTACCATCACTAGTATGAATTTCTTTAATCAAGTATGGTTGCATTCCAAATGGGATTTGACCATCAGATTTATTTACAACATTGGCAGTAATGATATTAATCCCTGTTTTCACATGAGGATAGGCCATCTCAGCTTCATTATATTGTTTAGTAGGTTCACCACCATTAACAATCCGCATATACTCAGCTAAACCTTCATCAAACTCATGGTTTCCCAAAGTTCCTATTTCAAAATGCATTGCGTCTAAAGCATGCATGGTTGATTCGTCTTGGAGAAGAGCAGAATTTGCTGGAGAAGCCCCAACCATATCTCCGGCTTCTACCCGAATTGAGGTTCCTGTCGGATTAGCGCTCTTAAAACTTTCCTCTGCCGCATCAAGGTTACCAGCTAGACGTGCAACTGTTCCGGCATTCGAATAAGTCTTATCTCCAATCGTAGCTGACCCCGTCGTTTCTAACCCACCATGCAGGTCATTGATTCCTAAAATCTGAACTGGAATGTCATTTTGATATTTGGCTGGGTCAGACCAATCAGTAGTTGTTTGCGGTGTACTTGCTTCATCCTTGTTAGTCTGAACCATTGGCGTAACATTGCTATGGGTAGTTTCTCCATTAGCTGTTGTATCAGTCGTATCAGCATGAACGCTATTAGCTTGGAAATATAATCCTAACAGTGCTGTACCTAACAATAAACAATATTTTGAACTATTATTCTTCATAAAAAACTCCTCTATAAATATACAATGGACAATAGCTTAAAATTTGTTTTAATTTTATCATGACTAAAAGTTAATTTTTATAGCAATTTCGATAATTTTGTAAGGGCATACAATGATGTTAGATTAACTTTTTAAATCACCCTTTATATGATATGATCTTACAGGGGAAAATAACTATTAATGAATATGGGGGAAGTGGACTGTGAGAAAACTAGCCACAATATTTACTAGCTTTTTTGCTGGAATGTGTCTATTTATTATTCCAATTAACCAACACTCAGTACTTGCCAGTAATTTACCGCTCACCGTTAATATCCCAGACGGTAAGAATGCGCAAGCTACAAGCAAAGGGATTAAGATTGATACTGAAGCAGACGGATCTGTCACTTTTTCAGGAAAGACTGAGGCCAGTGCAGCGATTAAAATTGTAAAACATGGCGGAAACAATGGTCGCTATACTGTCGAAGCTGATGATAATGGTAATTTTAGTAAGAGTCTAAAACTTGCTACTAGTACCAAGAAGTGTCGTTTCGATATTACCGCTACTAACGGTGATGATGATAAAAGCGCCAAAACAAGTTTTACTGTTACTAATACTACTTACGTAAAACCAGTTGTTGAAAGCGAATCATCTTCAGAAATATCATCTAGCAGCAGTAGTGAGGAAAGTTCAGCAGTTAATACAAGCAGCAGTTCAACTGCACCATCGAATAACGGTGATATGCGAACCGATCAGGCCGGTATGATTGTTGGTAATGCTCGTTCAAAAATCTACCATACGCCTGATCAGCAAGGCTATCATATGAATTCAGCAAATGCGGTCTATTTCAACTCAGAAGCAGAAGCGCAAGCCGCTGGATACCGCAAATCATTAAGATAAATAATTTCAAAGTCATTATTGCCCTCCCCACAATAATGGCTTTTTTATATTATAAGAAAAAGCTAAGAAGAATTTCCTAGCTTTTAAAATGAAGGCCTATTTGACTGTGGAAGATAATATGGAGTTAAAGAGCATTAAATGCATTTTTTAGGCCTTCACTTAAATATATACGTAAAAAGATAACATTTGCACTTTTTATTTTAAAAAATAAAGATCTCCTATCTGGTGGTACGTAAAAGAGCAGATAAGAGATCTTTACATTAAGATTTGTGGGAGAAGAAAGAGAGCGAGACAGGAATCACCTGTTACTTCATTTTTTTGACGCGAACCTAGCCTTTGGAGGCCACGCAAACAACAATAGTCACCAACAGCTTTGCCAAGCGATGATAGACCATTGTTGTACTGCGCTGACACCTCATTATGAAAGCAACTTGACTCATATCACAGCTCCCATTAGGGAAGTGATTGCAGACGAAGACAGCAACTAATGGGGAAAGGAGTCTATGAACGAACAAGTCTTCATCTCGTAAATCACCTCTCCTATAAATATATATACGCAAAAAACTAATTTTTGCACTTTTTATTTTTAATTTTTTTATCTAATTTCATCATCGCAAATTTAAATACTGTTTTGAACTTATATTTCATGCTGGTATGCGACATAACTACGGCCATTTCTTGATCGAACAATTAACTGATCTGGAATTTGCTCCTCAAGTTCAGTGATATGACTGATAATTCCAATCATCCGGTGGCCTTCGAGTTCTTGAAGGGAATGAAGAGCATCTTCAAGAGCTTGCTGATCAAGGGAACCAAATCCTTCATCGATAAAGAGCGCATCAATCTTAATTCCCCCACTTTGCTCTTGGACAATCTGACAAAGAGCTAAAGCAAGAGCAAGTGAAGCCATAAAACTTTCACCACCAGAAAGCGTCCGGGCACTTCGCGTTCTGCCAGCATTATCATCATATACATTAACTTCAAGCCCACTCCACTTGGCACCAGCCCCATGACTTTCCGTTGCTAATTCAAACTGGTAGCGACCATTAGTTAACCGGTCTAACTGAACATTGGCTGCTACTAAGACATCTTGAAAATATGCCTGTAATACATACCGTTCTAAGCTAAGATGGTTTTCAGTATTCCCAGTCACGACGTCTGTTAATGTTTGTAATTCATTAATTTCTTGATCAAGTTTTCCTGTTTTTTCAACTACCTTAATAATCTTTTGATCCGTTTCTTCTAATTGCTTATACTGAGCAGTTAACTGACCAATTTCTTGCTGATATTGCCGAAGTTGTTCACGCTCAGCATTAAGTTTTGTCTGCGTTGATGCAATATCTGGCATCAGATGATTATTGATGGCCTTAGTCAACCGCTCTTGTTGGGACTGATTATCCTGGACTTGATTCTCAAAGGTCGTTACCTGTTCACGTAAAGATGACAATGTTGCCACTTGTTCACTAGCTTCTTGCCAGAAATCCCATTTAAGTTGGACATCATATTGCGCTAAAAGGTTCACAAGATATTGGTGTAAGTTATCCTGTTGCGTCGTTTGGGTGACAAGTTCTTCTTTAGTTTGATCGATCCGACTATTTGTCCCTGCTAATTTTTCGGCATTTCCTTGTCGTTGTTGTTGCAATAATTCAAGCTGGTCATTAAAGGCTTTGATCTTTAGTTGATCAGTTTGAATTTGCTTGTCAGCAGCTTCTTTAGTAGGAAATTTTGCTGGTAAAGAAGCTGCCTTTTCTTTCAAAATAGTCTGCTTAGCAATTAAGTCCTGTTTGTAGCGGTTCACACTTTCGTCTATTTTAACTAGTTCTTCCTGAGAGGACTTGGTTTCCTGTTGCAATTTTTCCTCTTCTTGGCGCCATTGTTTAACCTGTTGTTCTATTTTAGCAAGATCAGTCTTCATTTGTGCTAGTTTTTGAGCCTGATTTTCAATTTGTCCTTCCCAATCACTCGGTAATTCATTATCCCCTAACAGTTCAGCTAAATTTGCCTGCTTGGTTTCTACCTCTGTCGTTAAGTTAGCAATTTGGGCAACGCTTTGGCGAACTTGCTCTTTTAACTGGTCAAGCGTACTACGGTTTTGTTGAACTTTAACGGTTGCCGCTTTAACTTGCGCTTCCGTTACCAATTCATCATCTGCTAAGCTTGCCGGATGGGGATGGTCAAGAGATCCACAAATTGGGCAAGGGGTGGCTGGCTTTAATTTTTGAGCAAGGATGGCAATTTGGTGACGAGCAAAGAGATCATTTAAGTCATCTAACTCACCTTGCGATTTTTGAACGAGTTTTTCAGCATTCCCCTGCTTTTGCTCCAATTTCGCGCAATTTTCCTTTTCAGATGAAAGTTTTGTTGCTAATTGCTTTAAATCTTTTCCAGCAGTCGTTAATTTTTCCTGAAGGGCTTCTTGTTTTGCTATTTGAACTTGAACCTCACCCAAGTTTTCATGCTCTTTTAAATTATTAGCAATAACCGTCAATTGCTGTTGAGCGTCTTGCAACTTCTTTTGGGAAGCAGTTTGCTGTTTTTTCTGCTGCTTTAAGTTTGTTTGTAGTTCATCGACAGCTGATTTTAGCTTATCTCGATCATCGAATAATGGTAGTTTATTCGTCAAGTCAGCGACCTCTGTTTGAAGCTGATCAATCTCTTCTTGCTGCTTGCTCGTTTGTTGTAGTTCGGTTTCAATTGTTTGCTGTTGCTTTTGAAGATTACGCAGGTCCTCATGGAGAATATTACTGTCTGCTGTTAATTTTTGGAGACGCTTTTCGCCATCTTTCCACCTTTGATATTCTGTCTGGTGTTCTTGGTACCAGTCAAGGACTTTTACTTGCTGCTTTGTTTCTTGGATCTCTCCTGCTTGAGCTTGCAGTGTTTTTCCAACCTTGATAAGTTCAGCTAACTCCTCAATATTCTTCTTCAACTCTTGCTCAGTATGAAGTTGGGCATTAAGATGATCAACTTTCTTTTGCTGTTGCTGCTCATCATCGCCCAAGTGTTCAAGATTAGCCTTTAGTCGGGATACGTAATTTTTTGCTTCTGCTAACCATTCTTTAGTTGTTAATTGCGCATCAATCGCGGTTACTGTTTCCTTTAATGATTGAAGTTTTGTTTCTTGAGTCGTCAATGACTTCTTCTGTTCGCGCAAATCATTTTTTAGTTGCGTTGCCCACTGCTCATAACGAGACGTATTAAAGAGGTCCCGTAGAAGAGCTTCCTTCGTATTGCTATCTGAATCAAGAAACTGCCGAAACTTTCCTTGAGGGAGAAGGACAATCTGCTTAAATTGATCGCGGGTCAGGTTGAGCAGGTCAGTAATAAAGGTGTCTGCTTCCTTGATCTTAGTAATTTCATGGGGATGATCGCTTTCAAGCGGGTAAATAAGATCAACGGCTTGATTATGTTCAACTAAATTGCCGCGGCGTCCCTTTAAAACCTGTTTAGGGCGACGCATAATTTGATATTTAAGGTCTTGGTGTTCAAAGGCAAACTTCACCATTGTTTCTTGATCAGCTGGCGCGAAATCAGAACGCAAAGCAGCAGCCGACCGATCACGATCATTGGTTGTTTGACCAAAAAGCGCATAACACATCGCATCAAAAATCGTGGTTTTCCCCGCACCAGTATTCCCTGCTACCAGAAATAAGGAACGCTCTGTGAACTGCGTAAAGTCAATCACTTGATGCTCATACGGCCCAAAGTAATGTAGTTCAATCGTTAATGGACGCATCCTATTCCTCCCCTTTCATAATTTGAGTCAAAGCCTTTTCTGCCCACTTCTTTTGGCGATCAGTTAAATTATTTCCCATCGTTTGGGAATAAAAATCCGCAAGCAAATCAAGAGGCGATTCCTGAGCACGCTTTTTACTAAGGTTGAGTTGAACCTGCTTGGCCTGATGTGTCCGGTGGAGGCTGACAATCTTCGGATAATATTCGCGTAACTTGTTTAACACATCGGGGATTCGTTCTTGGTCGGTCAATTCAATGTCATAAAAATCTTCCCGTAATGCTTCTTCAGGTTTTGTAGCCAGTTCAGCAAAACTCCCTTTCAAAAGGTGAATATCATGAACTGGCGATAGCGGAACCCATTCGGCCTTAAAAGGTGCCGTATCAACAATCCAAACGCCTTTTTCTTGCTTGGCTTCCGATATTGAAAACTTCATTGGTGAGCCACTATACTTAACTTTTTCGTCATTTAAAGCATTGCGGTTATGAAGGTGACCAAGAGCAACATAATCAAAGGGAGCTAAAACATCTGTCGTAACTGCACTCAATCCGCCAACCTCAATCAAAGTTTCAGAATCAGCCGTTCGCTTACTTCCAGCCGCAAAGAAATGGGCGACAAGGACATGCCTTTTATCAGGAGCAAAATGCTTTTCCATCTCAGTTGTAATCCGTACCATCGCATCATTGACATTTTTAATCTTGTCGTCATTAAAATAGTTGCGAACTTCTTGAATCCCAAAGAATGGCAATAAGAAAAACTGGGTATCCTTGATTGTGACCGGAGTAAAAGCATCATTAATGTTAGTATTTAAGAAAAATGACTGGTAAACAAACCAATCAGTCCCCGTACTTAAACGGACCGCTGAATCATGGTTCCCACTGATTGCCAGTAAAGGAAAATGATCAGCCAGGTTTAAGTCTTGCAGCATCTGGTTTAAAAGCTTAACCGCTGCTTCATTGGGCACGGACCGATCATATAAATCCCCGGCAATCACTATCGCATCAACTTGCTGGTCTTTGGCAATTGCTTCAATCTGCTTAAAGGTTGCTAGCTGATCATCAAGCAAGCTAAAATCGTTTAATGTCTTGCCAATATGCCAATCAGCCGTATGTAAAAAACGCATAAGTTCCTCCTGAAAATAGTGTCTCTAATATTATATATACGCAAAAAATCGTTAAATTCACTTAAAATCTTACATTTTACAGAAGTGAGGCTGGGAGAAATTTTTCTCTCAGCCTCACCTTTTTTCACGAAGAATACGTAGAACTAGCTTCTTAACTAAGTGGTTCAAACTTGCCAAATGCCTCATTACTATCAGCGTTTCGGCATGGCAGATAGCCATATTGAGCATCTGCGCGGGGCTGGCGTAACCAAACATAGCCATTATGACGTGACCAAGCATCATAATCAATGACGGAGCCAACTGGCAGGGTCGCAATCACAGAAGATGTCGGCAGTGCACCCCAGCGTAAATCAAGAACGCGATTCGTGATAAAACGTCCCTTTTCACGGTGCCACTCATCGCCCAAGGAATCTGTCCACGTTGACGAATCATCTTGTGTCAGGGTTGGCTTAACATCAATTTGACCGCTTGGATTGGCAAGGCGCTCCCAGCCCACACGATCAACAGTTGCAATTGAGCGGTCCTCATCATCCCCCGCGAATTGCCAAAGAGTATATGTCTGCCATGGACTCGTATTGACTGTCATTGCCGGAACTGTCCACGAATGCCAATCCATCGAAGCATACTTGGCTACCCAAAGGCCACAATCACTGACACAATTTGCTACTTGCCAAATTGCTGATTCTTGAACATAGATTAACGGCCATATCCCCGTTTGGCGGTGAACTTCATCAACAAATTGCCGTACCCAAGTCGTATCACCCCAGGCAGCATTTTGATATTGTTCCCAATCAACGGCTAAAACTGCCTGGCCGAGCTTATCTTGAATATGTGATAAGAAATAATTTGCTTCCGCGATCGGGTTGCCACCACCAGCATAATGGTAGAGCCCTAAAAGCCGCCCAGCATTCTTTGCTAACAAATATTGGTATTGGTACTTTGGATTTAAGTAGCCGGTCCCTTGTGATACTTTAACAATCGTGCCTTGTGCATGAGGGTCAGTCACGATCCAGTCGGCACTTCCTGAAAAAACGTCTGTAAAATATAATGCCATCAATTTATCCCTCTTTCGATAAAAAAGCCGTAGTGTGAACTACAGCTTTTTAAAATAACCCAAACAATTTCTTACGTTGCTGAATCTTCTTAATCTGATGACGACCAATTTCATCCCCATTAATGATAGCTCGCGCGTTATCCTGATATTCTTGAGCAACGTCAGCGCCAAATTCACGCGATAACTTTTCAAAGGCTTGTCGCATTTCATATTTTCGTCCCGGAAGGTCATGAGCATCAGAAGCAAAGATATATCCTTGACCAGCCGCAATCAGGTTTTTACTGAATTTTTCGACTTTTTTACCAAATGTACCAACATAGGAACTAGCGGTGATTTGCGACAGGCACCCTTTTTCTAGCATTTGATAAAGCAAGTCCGGTTCAGCCATGATCTTGGTATTCCGTTCAGGGTGAACAACCACTGGCGTAATTCCGCGTTGTTGAAGGTTAAAAATCATCTGGTTAGTGTAATGAGGTACATCATTGTCTGGAAATTCCAGCATCATATACTTCCCACTCTCATCAGCGAATAAAATATCATCATTATCAAGGGCTTCAATTAGCTGACCATTAATTCGCACTTCTTGTCCAGGAAAGACAGTTAGTGGAATATTATTTTTCTCTAGTTCTTCTTGAAATTCTTTTGTTCGCGCTAAAACATCTTGTTTATGATTTACATAGTGCCCATTCATATGGTGAGGAGTCAAAAGTGCATGGGTAACCCCGTTTTCTGTTGCTTCTTTTGCAAGTCGCAATGAAATCTCCATACTTTTTGAACCATCATCAATCCCCGGCAAAAGGTGACAATGCAGATCAACCATTACCATTCTTCTCATCCCTTTTTTCACATATTAATATTTTAAGTATAGCAAGTTATAGCGGGATTTTATAGGGACTTAGGACAAAACTTCACAGATTATAAGACTTATTCGTACCGTTTGAGGGCTGCACCAATTCCCACTAAACCAATAACGGCACCGAGGGCAATAATCGGAAGTGAAAATTCTTCCCCAGTTCGTGGCAAAACATTATTTGTTGTCTTATTCTCAAAAGACTTAGTTAATGAAGGCTGAGTAATGTTATTTAGGACTGTCTGGCCTTTTATTACTTCGTTTGGTTGGACGGTATTTTGCTTGGTTTGCGGAGTCACCAATATTTCTGGTACTAAATTATCATCATTAACTTCTACTACCTGGGCAGAAAGATCATTCGCACGCATACTATTTTCTTGGGCAATATCAACCGTTTCTTGTACAGGCGAAGTATTTTTATCAGCGTCTGCCTGTTTTTCTGTTGCGGAAACAGCAACTTGCTCGCTAGTTAAAATTACCGATCCATCAGGAAAAACAATTAAGACATCTTCAGTATGCTTTCCGGGACGTTGAAGGTCGGCCGCAACTTTAGCATCATCTTTCCACACTACCTTTGTTCCCTGGGGTAGCTTATTTTCTTGTTCATCGCCGGGCAAAGTAATAACGGCTTTATTCTGATGATCATCATTTTCAACCGCAATCGCCGTCGTAACTTTAGGAGCAGGAGTTACTCCTGGCTCAACTGTTAGGGGTTCAAGGCTGATTAGCGAACTATACTTTAAGGCATCAGTTTGTGTTGGAAGTTTCTCTTTTGCTGACGCTAGCTTTTCTTGTGAATTTGTCTTATTGAGCAAGGCTTGCAAGAGCTTCGTTTGCGCATTGATTGCTTGGGATTGCATCACATTGCGCTTATCTTTGGCCTGAGTAAGTAGTTCTTCTTGAAGTGCCAGATTTTGTTTAGCTTGTGACATTGCACTTTCGGCATCTTTAATTTGTTGAGTAGCCGTAATAAGCGGTTATGAAATCTGCTCTAACTTTTGAAGCAATTCTTGAGCAGCAATGGAGGTTTTTTCGGCCCTTTCAACAGCCGACTGCATTTTATTATGTAATTCGGTTAATCTTTGTTGAATTTTATCTAATGTTTCTTCGTGGTTTTTAATTAAGTCACTTATTTTGTCAGTTGGATTATCATCATACCATCCATTAGACATTACTGGAGAATATGACAAACCATAAGAAGCGATATTCACCCACCTGATATCATCTTTTGGTTTATAATATTTCCCATCTTTTTGGGCTTCCACTACCTTATATAATTCTTCTAGTTCTTCTTTTACCGTTAATCTTGCTTGCTCAAGATTCCTAATATTATCTTCAAATGGTCTACCCATTTTCAGGTAATTAATGGTTCTCTCGTTTTTGGCAATAATCTTTTTCAATAAATCAATGTTTCCTTGATAGTCATTCGCAAGGAGATTTTCATACGCTTGATTCTTAGAAATTAGGTTTCCTTGATTATCATAAGCAATATAATCAAGCATTGATCCTTCATAAACGCTCAATCCACCACCAGAAAATGCCGTGTATGAAATATTAACTGATTGTTTCAATAGTCCATAATATTCATCATGAGCGTTAGTTAAAACTTGTTGAGCATTTTCTTTCGTTTGCTCAAGAGATGATAATTGCTCTTCTGTCTGTTTAACTTGATTCTTATTTAGATCAACATTTTGATCCACGTCTGCCAAATTTTGATTAGCAATATTAAGGTCATTATTTGCGGTTGCTACATCTGCATTGGCTTTATTAACTGCGTCTTGGGCTGCACAGACATTTTGCTGAGCTTGTTGGTTCGCATCAGGCAGTGTTTGTTGAATAGTATTTTTACTATTTTGTACTGTATCAGCTTTGGCGGAATTACTAATGGCCGTCACCCCCGTTGTAACAGCCATCACCGTCGCAGTTGTTGCTAAACTCTTCTTTAATTTTCTTTTCTTCATAAATAAAACCCACTTAATTATATTTAAAATTACAAAAGGCCAGTCAGCGCATAACGTTGATTGGTCTTAATAATCTTTATCATTTTAGCATACTTTATGGTGTACACAAAAAGAGATAATATGTCAAATACACATTACCTCTTTTTCTTAGGCGACAACATGAACCCAATCATGAAGTATTAATAAATACTAACGCCCGTATAAATTACCTGTTTTCATTTCACATAATGGGCTGCCGAAGCATTGAAACTAATCTTTAATCCCATTTGTTATTATAATTATAACAAACCTTAAACACAATTGATAGTTTTAATCGATTAAAGTATCTGTCAAGTTTTCATAGGTAGCCTTTAAATATGCAGTTTTAGTGGGTTAG
>OFGE01001365.1_pt1 | contig 21702 bp, 18 predicted proteins | sample 1521681 | NCBI WGS metagenome assembly OFGE01 (sample SAMEA3504093, study PRJEB24116) | mouse gut metagenome | biome: mouse gut; feature: mouse-associated habitat; material: faeces | place: Denmark | collected 2011
GTCAGCCCCCGGCGCAGGTCCATGCAGGAAAGCCGTTCATAATTCAGCCCGGCCAGCTTATCATTGCAGGCCCAGAGCTTCTTCGCCTCTTCATAAGAAAGCCCTCTTAAATAATCCAAAAGCTCCTCCGCCTGCTCCAGAAATACCGGCAGGCCCCGGATGTCCAAAATATCCCTGTTCAAAACCATCTGCTTCGCAGGGGAAAGAATAATCCTCATAACTGCGCCTCTTTCTGTAACGCCGCAAAACGGCAGAGCTTTTGCGCCCTGCCGTCCATATGGCCCTGACCTTGCTTTCGCCGTCAGCCCGTTCTTTAGTTGTCGATCAGCTTGTTTGTGCCGTTCCAGCTGTAAAGCTTCCGGATCTCCTTTCCAACCTTCTCGGAGGGATGCTCCGCCGCCAATTTGCGCATAGCCTTAAAATGCGCCTGTCCGCCGGCAGAGGACATATCAAGCAAAAACTCCTTGGCAAAAGAACCATCCTGAATCTCTTTCAGGATCTTCTTCATCGTCTTCTTCGTCTCTTCCGTAATCAGCTTCGGTCCGGTCACATAATCCCCGTACTCCGCCGTGTTGGAGATAGAATACCGCATCCCCTCAAACCCGGACTGATAAATCAGATCCACAATCAGCTTCATCTCATGGATACACTCAAAGTAAGCGTTTCTCGGGTCATATCCCGCCTCAACAAGAGTCTCGAAACCTGCCTGCATCAATGCGCAGACACCGCCGCACAGAACCGCCTGCTCGCCGAAGAGGTCTGTCTCGGTCTCCGTACGGAAATCTGTCTCAAGGACGCCTGCCCTTGCCCCGCCGATTGCCAGAGCATATGCTAAAGCCTTGTCAAGAGCCTTGCCGGAAGCATCCTGCTCTACCGCTACCAGACACGGAACACCCTTGCCGGCCTGATACTCGCTTCTTACCGTATGTCCCGGTCCCTTAGGCGCAATCATCGTTACATCCACGCCTGCCGGAGGCACGATCTGTCCGAAATGAATCGCAAAACCATGGGCGAACATCAGCATGTTTCCTTCTTCCAGATTCGGTGCAATATCCTTCTCATACATAGCTGCCTGTAACTCGTCATTGATCAGAATCATGATAATATCAGCCTTCTTTGCCGCCTCTGCCGCCGTATAGACCTCGAATCCCTGGGCCTCGGCCTTTGCCCAGGACTTACTGCCCTCGTACAGGCCAATAATTACATGGCAGCCGGACTCCTTTGCATTCAGGGCATGGGCATGTCCCTGGCTTCCGTAACCGATTACCGCAATCGTCTTTCCTTCCAGTAATGATAAATTACAATCTTCCTGGTAATAAATCTTTGCCATTTTAGCATTCCTCCTACATTAAAAAATGAAATATGTTGAAATAATATTGTGAAACAGAAAAATAGCTCATGAAAGCTGAATTCCTGTTTTACATACTTTATCGGGCAAAGCCCGCCTGCCCTCAGGGCATGCAAGTTCAGTCTATATATGTAACATCCTTGCTCCCGCGGGACAGCCCGGTAATCCCTGTCCTGGCAAGTTCCAGAATCTCATATCCGTCTAACAGGTTCAAAAATGCTTCCAGCTTCGACTGGTTCCCCGTCAACTCAATCATCAGGGAATCATTCTCTACGTCCACGATCTTAGCGCGGAAAATATCCGCCACAGAGATAATCTCCGACCGCTCCGCCTTATTTGCCCGTACCTTAATCATAATCAGCTCGCGGTACACAGACTCCTCAGGCTTCAGCACCTTAATTTCTACCACGTCTTCCAGTTTCCTTACCTGCTTCTCAATCTGTGCAAGAATCAGCTCGTCCCCTGACGCAACAATGGTAATCCTCGTAAATCTCGGATCTGCCGTCACGCCGGCAGTGATACTGTCAATACTATATCCCCGTCTGCTGAAAAGCCCGGATATCCGGCTCAGGACTCCTGTGGTATTGTCAACAATCAATGAATAAACTCTTTGCATAATGCACCTCTTTCTTTCCTATACAAAAAACAGAGTGCGTTCTGTTTTTTTATCATAACAATATCTATTCCCTTTGTCAAGCAAAAACATAATTATTTTCCTATTTTGCTGCCAACTGAATTTCCGACAACCCCACCATATTCTCGGCAGGCGGTATCCCCAGCAGACGGCACAGAAGCGGAGCTACGCAAAGCTGTGAAATGTATTCCTCCTCAAACCTTCCGCACTTGACTGCATCACTGAAAATGTACAGAGGGACGTCCCTTTGGGCAGTATCCGTGCCGCCGTGGTTTCCAAGTACATTCATCCCATGATCCGCAGTAATGACAACCTGATACCCTTCCTTTCGCCATACCTCCATCAATGGGGACAGAATCGAATCTGCATTAGCTATGGCGCTCTCATATTCCGGGCTTCCCGCCCCTTTTCGATGTCCCCAAAAGTCAATTCCCATAGAATGGTATAAGAGGAAATCCGGGTCGAACTCCTTTCGCAGGTACTCCCCGTCCGCAAAAAGATGAGAGTCCGGATAATCGTCTGCCCAGTAAAAAATTCCCGTGTCAATCATGCCGCCCTTCCGAATCCGGATTCTGTCCTCATGCTTTTTAAAAGCTGCTTCATTATACAATTCACTCATCCAATGGTATGCTGCTGCCGCCGTAACTCCTCCCGCCGCCTTGCACATGGAAAAAAGATTCTCACCCTGTAAGGTCCTGACCGTCCCATTGGACGTGATTCCATGCCCGCAGACCGGCAGGCCGGTGAGCAACGTGGCATATATAGGCCTTGATAAAGAGGGCAGCTCACCTCTTACCTTGTATTTGGAACCCATTTTATAATCAATCAAATGCTCAAGATATCCTAGATTTCTGGTTCCGGCTTCGTACTGGCATGCATCCAGCAATACGAAAATCGTTTTCTTCATTAGACTCTTTTCATCCTCCTAATCTTTCTGACATTCTTCCAAAAGGTTCTCTCTTATGAAAACCTAAGAATCCCCTCCACAGTCTCTCCAATATAATCTGCACCTGCGCTTACAAGTTCTTCCCTTGTCCCAAATCCATATAGAATCCCCAGACATTCCATTCCTGCGGCGTGCGCCCCGAACACATCATGCTCCCGGTCTCCCACCATCAACACTTTGGACTTGTCCGCAATCTTACAGGCACAAAGCGCATAACGGATGACCTCTTCCTTCGTGCCGCGTCCGCCGGAAAGTTCCATTCCTGCCACATAGTCAAAATATGGATCCAGCCCAAAATGTTCGATAATCTGACGCGCAAATGGTTCCGGCTTGGAAGTCGCCACCACCAGCGTCTTCCCCCGCCTTTTAAGCTCCTTTAACACCTCTTCCATCCCGTCGTAGACATGGTTCTCAAAAATTCCCTTTTCACGGTAATATTCTCTGTAATATCGGACCGCTTCTGCACATTGTTCTTTTGTAAAACCACAGAATTTTTCAAAAGAATCCGTCAGCGGCGGCCCGATAAAGGAGTAGAGCTTCGTGCGGTCCGTCTCTTCGATTCCAAATTTTTTCAGGGCGTAAATGACCGAATTCGTAATTCCCAGTGAAGATTCCGTCAATGTCCCATCCAGATCAAAGAAAAAAATGTCAAAACTTTTATCCATACTGTCCATATCCCTTCCCACTCCTTCCATAAACAACACTTTATCTGCAATTTTAACATAAGAAATCCGGAATAACAAGATAAAAGCAGGAGACCCGAACATCTCCTGCCTCTAATAGCACAATCTCTCTCAAATCTTCTTAATTACCTTCATAAGAGTCCCATCCTGCGCCCATACAAGTTCATCCATCTTCAAAAATCCCCGCACAAAATCATTGGCAGGATTGTGGTAGATATTCATAGGCGTATCGTACTGTATGAGTTCCCCCTTCTCCATAATTGCAATCCTGTCTGCAATATTTAACGCTTCTTCCTGGTCATGGGTCACGAAAATCATCGTGATCCCCAGTTTCCTCTGAAGGCTTTTCAACTCCTCCCGCATCTTTAGCCGAAGATTGGCATCCAGATTGGACAGCGGTTCGTCAAGAAGCAGAATCTTGGGGTTTGTCGCCATGCTGGCAACATTTTTCCCCGGCGAAATCAGGAATGTTCAAATTGATATTTCCTATATAAATAAATTAAATATTTGATTTATCTATTAGCCATCCTTTCGTAATCCTTAACTCGTAATCCTCTCCGAACACGATTTATCCTCCCGCGACACGCAGAAATATTTCCATATGCATCTAATATCCTCTTCCCTGCTGCTGAACAGATAAGGAACCCAGCCGTCGTCATACACCAAAACGGCCCCTTGGATAATGAACATCTGATACTGCCTGCCGTACCCGAAGATAAGCTCCCCGTCTTCGTCATAAATATTGACATAAGAAATCACGTCCATCTCATAGGGCCATCGGTCATGGTTCCTCCGGTTGAGTTCCATAATGCACATCCGGTACGTGCAGTCTGCCCGGAAAATATCGTTCTTATCCCGGCTTGCGTATATGAATAACTGACACAGCTCGGTGTCAGAATATTTTTGAAGTTGCATTAATGATATGCAGTAGTCAATCTCCAGCAGCACAGCCTAAATCCCTTTCCCGTTACCGTAAAAATTTATAGAAGATACCCTTATATCCAATATTTTGCTCTCCTGATACGGTTTTAATGCATCGGAAGAAACTATCCGATCAAAATCTTCTTTCCTTCAAATGCAAAACCATATTTCCGGATTCTCTCTTGCGGAATCCCTTTTGCTTCCAAGTCCGCAGCGTACTGCATCCGCTCAATCTGCTCTAATGCTTCTGCTACGGCATCCTCTAAAGACTGCTTCTTTTTTGCGTTACAGACCTTGAATTCGATAATCGCAGCGTCTTCCGAAGGCAGGAGAGGCTCCAGCACCACATCATATCTTCCGAAGCCGCTCTCTCGGTTGGATGTGATCCTGTACTTGTCCTCCAGTTCAACCATCAGCCCAAGCACGAAACCATGGTAAAAACGTTCAGGCTCCGTCTCCTCAGAAGGATTTTTGCCGGTATCGAAGTAACTAAAGGAAGCGGAAGCCACCCGGTTTATATAAGTATTCATAGCATCCACATCCCCCAACAGAAACGCTTTGATGAATGTATTATATGCAGAGGCAGAAGCCGGCCGCCTAAACCATTGGGCCACCATCCTCCTGAACATCACAGTAACTTCCCAGTTGGTCAGCTTTAATCTGCATTCCGGATATCCGCTGTCGGAAAACACAAACTGCTCTACCCGCAGATATCCGCTTGCCAGAAGCAGGCTCCAGACCGCATTTTCGTCGGCATCCAGCATACTAAATACCACCTGCTCGTCAATCTGTGCATGGAGCGGTTTGCCGGAAAGCAGATCTTCCATGGCAATCTTCAAATCCGGGCTGCCTTCTTGGATCAGCTTCCCCACCAGGCCGTTGCTGCTGGTGTTGGCCCAGTATGGGGAGAAACGGCGTTTGTCCAGATAATTGATGATCGACCAGGGATTGTAGATGTCTGGCTTTTTGCCGAAGGTAAAGCCGTCATACCAGCGCCGCACCTGCTCCCGCTGCTCATACAGCCCATATTCTTTCAGGGCCTCCCAGACCTCCTCCTGGGTAAAGCCGAAAGAATCCTCATATTTTTCAGAGGTCGTAGTCACCACCTCTAAATTGTTTAAGTCAGAAAAAACAGACTCCTTGCTGACCCGCGTGATCCCTGTCATCAGTGCGCGTTCCAGATAAGGGTTGGACTTAAACGTGGAATTGAACAGATTCCTGATAAAAGGAACCATCTCATTCCAGTATCCGCCTACATAGGCTTCATGCATCGGCGTATCATATTCATCCAGAAGTATGATAACCTTTTTTCCGTAATAACGCATTAGATAATCGGAAAGATTCGACAGGGATTCCGATGCGAGATAATCGTCCATGTCAGCAGATATATCCCGATATGCCTTTTTTTCATCTTCATTCAAATAGTTGCCTTCCAGCAGAAAATCACATTTATTATAGAGATTCTTTATGAGCTGGCAGATCTTCTGCCTTGCATTCCGAAAGGATATTTCTTTCACCTTTGCAAAACTTAAAAAGATCACTGGCCAGGTTCCCTGTAGTCCCCGGTACTTTTCCTCCTCCCAGATCGCAAGTCCCTGAAACAGACTGTTTCTGCCAGTATGCAAAAAGCCTGCATCAGAGCCGGAAAAAAAGTTCTCCACCATGCTCAAAGTCAGCGTCTTTCCGAAACGCCTTGGGCGGGTAATCAGTGTGACTTCATCCCCGCTTTCCCACCATTCTTTAATGAACTTCGTTTTATCAATATAAAAGTAATCATTTGTTATCAATTTTTCAAAATTCTGATGGCCAATTCCTACAGTCCTTGACATATTGCCTCCTCTTTTTTGCGGATACCTTTATCTCAAACAGCCTCCCTGTTTCCATCTGTGGAATAACACTTTGATTATAGCCGATTTTAGGCTATATGCAAAATCATGCACATAGCCCAAACAAAAATTATATCTTCTTTTCTTCAATCGTAATCGAATCTCCTTCACGGAGTTTCTGTTGGAACATACCTGGCTCCCCATTTACAATCAGTTCAATCGTCCCTTTCGGATTGTTGAGATTGATACCCGAATACTGGAGCAAATCCATCAAGTAATAGGAACCCCCGTTTTCTTTGCGGGGCAGCCGCAAGGGAGAACCATTGAGCTGAAAGAGGATCGTACCTCCTCCTCCCATGCGGGAAGCCTGTGGTTTAATTCCGGCTGTCCCTGGCGCTCCCGACGCCGGGATTCCCGATTCCCTTCCTCCTGCCAAAATCGGTGTCTGCCCTGTCCTTGCCGGAGCTGGCTTCGGCTGCGTCCCGCCTATCCCAAAATCTAACTCTAACTGGCCATCCTCTCCGTCATCTTCTTCCCACCTTTTTTTCACAGTCCGGTTCTGGGACAGATGCCCTTTTTCCGGCATAGCATCCCTCTTCAAGGATTCCTCTTCTCGCTCAACCCTGTTTTTAATCTCTGCCACGGCGTCTGCAACCTGCATCCGTCTTGCCCCGCTCTCTGGCTCCGTAACAGCCTGTCCAACCGGCTGGCTCTTCGCCATACTTATATGCGCACTTCCCACATCCTCCTCATCTTCCGCATCCATATCTTCTTCCGCATCTATATCTTCTTCCGCATCTATATCTTCCACGGAACCGCTCTCCCTTTCATCCGTTTCAGACGCAATGCCAGTTTTCCCTTCCGTCACAGGCAGTGGCCCGGCATTCTCTTCACCATCCACTCCGTCTGCGGGCCTGTCTTCCTTTACGTCTGCCGTTCCATCTTCCTCCATGTCAGCAGGCCTATCTTCCTTCGCATCTGCCGCTCCTTCTTCCTCCACGGATCCCTCTTCCTCCGCCTCTTCTTTCTTAGGCATCCGTATCCGGATGATATCACCAATCTTGAGGGGCGTCTCTAAAGGCATGAACACTCCGTTCAGCGTGATTTCCAGACATTCTTCCGCTCCCTCGATATCCCCCAGATACGCTTCCGCCGGAATGCCTGGAACCGCCGGTACAAAATCAATGCAATCCCCCGCATGAATCACCGTGGAGAGCTTGCCTTCCTTCTTATTAATGAACAGAGACGCCGGCTGCGCCGCAGTACCATAGAACACCTTCCGCTTCCCGTTGACCGTCACAGGCAGGCTGGTTCCCGGACGCCCCAGAATATCCTGGAAATTATAACCGTTCATCATCAGAAGGTTCAGAGCCGTAAAACTTCCGCTGCGGAATAACTTCGCAGGCCTTCCGTTCAGCGTCACGCGGAAACTATCGTTAATCAGATTCAGCCCGGAGGACACCGTAATCCCAAGGGGCGTCGCATACTCCGGGTTATTCAGGTCGTATTCATCGGAAAATGCGCTGATACGGAAATTATTTCCCGCAACGGCAACACGGTTCGCATCCATCTGGAGAGCCGCCGTAATCCCTTCCCTAAGCCCTGCCAGTTTACTTCCGCCTCCGGCAAGGAACAATGCGGAGGGCGCGCCTCCGTTTACTTCCAGCACCTTCGCCGCAATCTCTTTGCACAGGACTTCCGTAGTACCCTGGATGCACTGGATGACTTCTTCTCTGGACGCTTTCCGCTCGAACCCTAAGATATCCGTAAAGGTTATGACTTCTTCCTGTTCAATCTGCGCCTTCATGATCTCTGCCGTCCCAAAATCCACCAGATATTCCCGCATGACTGCCTCTGTGATCTCGTCCCCCGCTACCGTCGCCATGGTATAACCGGTCACGCTTCCGCCCGTACATGCGGCAATATCCGAAGTACCTGCCCCGATATCCACCATAACCAGATTCAAAAGCCGCAAATTCTCAGGAATCGCCGCATTAATTGCCGCAATCGGCTCCAGCGTCACGCTCACTACCTCAAGGCCAATCTTGTTCATGGTGGTATACAGACTCTCCACTACCTCGCTGGGAAGGAAGGTGGCAATCAAATCTACCTTCACATCCTGTCCCCGGTGGTCTTTTAAGCTGGAAATCCGATAGTCATCCAGATAATACTGGCACACCGTATATCCCACAAGATAGAAACGGCGCATATCCTCCTTGGCGTTATTCTCCTCATCAAAGGCTTCTTCCACCTTGTTGATTGCCCCCGCCTCCAGACGGCTGATAATCTCGTCGTCAATCAACTGCTTGCCCGGCAGGTTAATCTCATACTCCGCGCGCTTCGTCCTAAGGGCGCGCCCAGCCGCGGCAACACAGACCCGGCTTAACTGAAAATTCACCTTTTCTTCCAGACGCGCCTTCACCTTTCTTGCTAAGGACGTTACCTTCTCTATATTCTCAATCTGTCCGTCAATCATTGCCCGTTCCGTATGTTCTACCTTTTCAATGGCAATAATCTTGACCTTCTCTTCTTCTACGACTCCGACCATCCCGATAATGCTCCGCGTTCCGATATCCAGAGCAAATATTGTATTTTCAGCCTGCACCTGCGCTTTTTGAACCTTCTGAACCTGTGCCTTCTTAACTTGTCCCTTTGCCATGTCCGTCCTCCTGAGTAATATGGGCAGAATACATCCTGCCCACAAATTTTCACTATAGACTATTATAATAAACTTCTTTTTCAATGTAAATGTTTTTCTGCTGGAAAGGTTCTGAAAACGTCTGAAAATGTCTTATTTCCCTTGGGTACTTACCGGCGTAATCACAATGTTCTGCGCCGCCACCCCGGTCTTACGCGCAACGATGTCTTCAATCTGCGCCCGGTTCGCGTCGCTTAGGTCCGCCGCATTTACCACTACGTCCGCCGTGTCCGCCGTCAGGCTTATCACCACTTCGTTGAATCCCTTGGATGCAAGAAGGGTCTCGGCTGCGGCTTCTTTTTCCGCTAAATCCGTCATTGCCACCATCTGGTTCACGGCGTCCTGTTTCTGTGCGTCGCTCAATGTCTCGTTGTCGATGATTTCGAGCAGGGACTCTTTATTCTTTGCCCGCACCTGTTCCCTTGCCACTTTTGCCTCTGCCACAACTGCGCTTGCCTCGCCGCCTGTCAGCACCGCCTCGCCCGGCGTACCGTCCACGCTTCCGTCAGACCCTTCCCCGTCCTGACTTTCGATGTCGTCCGATGCGCTTGCTAAGTCTTCCTCTGAGATATCCAGAAGCTCCTGGTTGGCAAGATCCGCATTTGCCGTCTCCGCCTCTTTCTTGTCCCCGAAAATCTTCCCCGAATAATTCAGGTATCCTGCCGCCGCAATCATGACAGCCAAAGCCGCAATAATGATCTGGTTTTTCTTCACGATTTGTTTCACTGTTCTTCCTCCTACTTCTGCCACATTATTTTAACTCTTCTTCATTACCCTAATCTTATGCGTGTCTATGCCAAATAATGCCTGAACTGCCTCAGTTATATTCTGTTTGACCACAGAATCCGCGCCTCCCTCGGCAATGACCACCACGCCCTCGATCTGAGGACTTAACTCTTTGCTGACATAAGGCTCTCCTGTCTGTCCGCCGTCGCTGTACACGGTCGTCTCCCCATGTTCTGCATTCTGGGTCGTCCTTTTGCCCCCCTGGCTGTCCGACTCTGAGACTGCTTCATTGGCCACTGACAGGTCTTTTTCCACCACCTTCTCCGCCGAAGATTTCAGCGTAATCATCACCGTCACATCCCCAGCCCCGGACATCTGGGAAAGCGCAGACTCCAGGCGTCTCTCCAGATTATATAAGTATTCGTTCTGATTGGTTTCCGTCTTCCCTTCGCTCAGGCTAAGGCCTGTTTCTGTTTTCCCCTTCCCATCTCCTTTCTTTTCTGTGGGAATCGCTATGACGAGCAGCAGGATTCCTGCAAGCACGAGAATGAGAAGCTGGTCTTTTTTTAACTTTTTTGGGGAAATCTTTCCGAAAAATGTAAACAACTGCTTTTTTCTTTCTTCCAAATGCATCCTCCTTCCCACTGCTATCTTCCAATTTTGATTTCATCCACTCGTATCTGCGTACCAGCATCCTCTTCTGTTCCTGCGCTTCCCATACTGCCCGCAAAATCTTCCTGGTCTCTCTCCTTAGATTCCTCCTCAAAATCCTCTGACATTCCCGTAAAATCCTGCAAAGCCTGCTCCATCTTCTCCACCTGCTCCCGGTATGCCGGGCTTTCATAGAGGTTCTGCCACAAATCCCCTGCGCCCAGCAGCCCAAGGACTGGGTCTGTCAGCATAAGCACCAGCACAAGTCCGGTGAAGAACCGAATATACCTCTTATAATCGGAGTTCGGGACGATATGCATGACTGCCGTTACCATGACCATGTAATATGACAGATTCATAATCCATTCATACAAATAAGAAAACATCCTCACACCTCATACATTTCCCGTGACCGCCGCCACCACTACAATCGTCAGCAGAAACAGAAATCCAGTCGTAAATACCACGCTAAGCAGCATCCTGCACCCATCCCCCACAGTCTCAATTAAGCCCACAATCCGCTTATCTGAGACCGGCTGTATGACTGCGGCTGCCAGTTTGTAGAGAAGTGCGATGCAGGCGACTTGTGCCAGAGGAACCATACACAAGGCAACCGAAATCACTGCTCCCGCCATGCCGATTCCGTTTTTTACAAGGACGGCTGTTCCAATGGCCACTTCCGCCATGCCGCCGATGGCATCGCCGATTCCAGGAATGGCCTCTGCGCTGCGGGTAATGGCGCTTCGCTTCACGCTGTCGATTGCAGGGCTAATCAGGCCTTGGATAACGTTTAACCCCACAATACAGGCAAGCACCGTCTTGAGAATCCAAGACACGGCCATCTCGATTAATTCTGCAAATTTGCTCAGATAGTCTTCATCCGACAGGTAATTCAAGACCCGCACCATCATATAGATATGGAGCATGGGCAGCAGAAAGTTCAGAATTAAAACCTCCGTCAAAAAAATCAGGAACAGCACAATATGGTAGAAAGCTACGGAAGTAATACTCCCTCTTGCTACGGAGACGGCAAGGAAATACAGGGGGCAGAACACGCCCATAAAGGCAACTAGCGCCTCGATTCCTCCCCGCACCCAGTCCACCACGGCTTCAAAGGAACTGATTGCAAGGGCAATGAGCAGCAGGTACAGGGCATAAAAACTGATATCGGAAATCTGTCGGCTCTTAAATACCTTGGAAAAATTGCCAAACAAGGCGGCCAGCAGTGCGATGACCAACATATGAATCAGACTATCCCGGCTGCTTTTGAATGCGTATCCCAACTGGTCTGCCACCAGCCTGCCCAGTAAATGAATGGAAAAATCCAAGTCGCCGGACAGGATTCCCATCAAAGTTTCCTTGAAGCCTAGCTGCTCCCTGGGAAATATTTCCTCAAGCATACTGTCGATTTCATCAAAATCATACCGGCTTATCATATCCGAGCCATCTGCTCCCTCGGATGCCTTTGCATCCACCGGCAGAAAGGAAAGCAGCACCAAGACGCCCATAGCCAGCGCCAATAAGGCATGTTTCCATTTCCTCATGACAGAAACTCCCGGATGGTGTTCAGCAGAGTCATAAGTATGGGCAGGCTCAAAAGCATCACCGCCAGCTTCCCAAAGATTTCAATCTGGCCGGCAATCGTCTGGTATCCCGCATCTTTACAGATACCTGACGAAAACTCTGCCACATAGGTAATGCCCAGCATCTTAATCAGCGTCCCCACATACGCCTGATCAAGCCCGATAAACCTGCCGATTCCCTTCATCGCTTCTACAATCGTTCCAAGACGCCCCAGGATGCAGAAAAAGATAATCAGGCTCAATGTCACCGTAATATAAATCCCATACTCGGATTTCCCGCTTTTAAACTGCACGGCGAGAAGCGTCCCGGCTACGCCCATAATCCCGATTTGCAGCATATCCATGGCAATCCCTTCTTTCTACCGTCATATATTTTCCGCCGCATAATCTATAATGAAAACAGCCGCTTTATGGACTCAAACAAATCATAGATATACGGCACAATCCAGAACAGCACCAGCAAAAGCCCCGCAAGGCTCGTCAGGAATGCCTGCTCTTCCCTTCCGCTGTGCTTTAAAACCTGGCTTAACACGGAAACCAGAATTCCCACAGCCGCAATTTTGAATATCAGGTTCACACTCATGTACTCCTCCTCTATAGCAACAGGACAGTGATAAAGATTCCGCTCATCACCCCAAGGCAATGGCACAACCTTATCTTCGTCCTCATTTCTTCACGCATCTCCTCCATGGAAAGCCTGATTTCTTCCAGATACAAATCCAGAGTCTTTACCTGCATCTCGGCGTCTGCGATTCCCAGCTGGTTTCCGAAGGCGGCAAGGCGCAGAAGCTCTTCCTTAGGAAGCCCGGAATCTGCCAGAAAGGTCTTCGTACTCTCCTCCCACATACCGGCAAATGTGCCGTCCCGCTCTTTCTCCATCTGCTTACACAGCCCTAACAGCCATTCCCTGTAAGGACTTAACGCCTTCTGTCCAATCTGTAGAAATGCTTCTCCTAAATATGACCTTGCATATTGGATTTCACTCCTTAACAGATACAGGAGTTTTTGCAGATATTGAAGCTCTTTGTAGCCGTCGCCAATCTGCTTTGCCGCGGCATGCCCCCACATGGAAGTGGCTGCGATGACAAGGGCGCCGCCCACGGTTTTCATCAGCATGACACACCCGCCGTCTCGCTGTAGAGAAGGCTTCCCCGGCTGTCGAACAGACTGCTTACCTGCCCCACACGTTCCCGTTTCCCAAGCAGTATATACCTCTCGAACCGTTTTTCAGCCACCATGCGGTCAACCAGCGGCTTCTTCCTAAGCTCCTCCATAGAATCTGCGTGGATGGTCGCCAGCAGCCGACAGCCGCAGTGCATGGCGTGGATGGTGGCATGTACATCCTCTGCCGAACCGATTTCGTCCACAGCCAGGACCGCCGGGCTCATGGAGCGGATGAGCATGGTCATTCCTTCCGCCTTAGGACAGCCGTCTAAGATGTCAGTTCGGATGCCCAAATCATTCTGGGCAACGCCCCTGTAACAGCCGCCGATTTCCGAGCGTTCATCCACCACACCTACCGCCATGCCCTTAACCCAGCGGTTTCCGTCGGAAATCTGGCGTATCATGTCCCTAAGCAGCGTTGTCTTGCCGCATCCTGGCGGGGAAACGATGAGCGTATGGCACAGCCTTCCTTCCTCAGTGATGTATGGGAATACTGAATCTGCGCACCCGATTGCTTCATGGGACATACGTAAGTTTATGGATGAGATATAGCGCAGGTTCTTCACCCTCCCGTTTTCTATGATTGCCTGACCTGTCATCCCCACTCTGTGACCTCCCTCAATTGTGATAAATCCCTGCTTCATTTCCTGTTCGTATGCATATAAGGAAAAATTACTGACATACTCCAACATTTCCTTTACGTCTTCTCTTGTGACGATGTAAGGCCCGTCCCGCTCCTTCCCGATTAGCCGTTCATTGCCGCCATAGATTGCAAGAAGGGGTTTTCCCACCCGAAGCCTTAATTCCTGCATGTGGGCGTCATTTTGCCGTTCCTTTATGACCGCCAGCCGGACATTCCGGGGAAGAACCTTTAATATTCTATCGTTTTGCATATCTGTCCACCTCTTAATTCCAATATATGTACAGGCATTGTATTTATGAATAAAATTCTGTTTAAATAAATCTCCTTCCTCCCCGTAAGCACTAACGCAAAAAAAATCCACCTATAAAAGGTGGATTTTTCTTTACTCCGCAACGTCCTTAATACTAAACGACATCCGTCCCATCTTATCCTTGCCCAGGCAGACAACCTTCACCTCGTCTCCCAGTGTCAGTACATCCTCTACCTGCCTTACTCTCTCCTTAGCAATCTTGGAAATGTGTACCATTCCTTCCTTGCCCGGTGCGAATTCAATAAATGCGCCAAACTCCTTAATGCTGACAACCTTTCCTTCCAGAACTTGTCCCGCCTCGAAATCGGTCACAATGATATAGATCAGCTTCTTAGCCTCTTCCATGCTCTTTGCGTCGGTTCCGCAGATAGACACAGAACCGTCGTCCGTAATATCAATCTTCACGCCGGTCTGCTCGATAATCGCATTGATGGTCTTACCCCGCTGTCCTACCACGTCGCCAATCTTCTGCGGGTCAATCTGCATCTGGATAATCTTCGGCGCGTACGGCCCTACCTCCGGCCTTGGCTGTTCAATGGTCTTCGCCATCACCTCGTCAAGGATGTAAGTCCTTGCCTTCTTCGTCGCCGCAATCGCTTCCTCAATAATCGGCCTTGTCAAACCATGAATCTTGATATCCATCTGAATCGCCGTGATTCCCTTATGAGTACCGGCTACCTTAAAGTCCATATCCCCGAAGAAATCCTCAAGCCCCTGAATATCCGTAAGCACCAGATAGTCGTCATCCGTCTCACCTGTCACCAAACCTGCCGAAATACCTGCAACGGCAGCCTTAATCGGTACGCCCGCCGTCATCAGCGGCGGAGCGGTAATAGGTCGAGCTGGTATTAAAGTGGATGGCGGCTCCTTGACGGTTACTGGAGGAACGGTTAACGGGAGCGCGGAGGGCATCGGTATAACCAACGGAGTCTCTGCCAACATCAGCGGAGGGAATGTTTCCGCATCTGCTGGAAATGGCATTTATGTGTATGGCAACTCCAAACTGACGATGACCGGCGGTACGGTGTATGGCTCTGAGTACGGCGTAGGGGTATGGTGTATGGGTGAGTCCGGTCTAAGCAGTGTCGCTCTCAGCGGTGGTAACATCTCCGGCGGAGAATATGCTATTAAAGTTTTGGACCCCTCATATAATCGAATCAACGTCTCGTCACTTCTGGGAGCGGGCTGCGCTTATTACAACGAAAGCGGCAGTCTGATTGATTACCCGGAAACATCCACTCTGACTGATTCAGTCACGATTGGCGTGTGCGATCATTCCTCCGCAAGATGGGAACAGAACGATACGGAACACCAGAGTATCTGCCGGGGCTGTAATAAGCAGCGTTCTTCTGCAGCGCCCCACAGCTTTACGGAGTTCAAGGACCTGGGGAACGGGAAGCATCAGTTTTCCTGCGAGTGCGGTTGGGTACAGGAACCCGTGGCCCATACCTACGGCGATTGGAGCGACGAAAACGGCAGCCACGTCCGTTCCTGCACAGTCTGCGGCGCGGAGGAACGCGGTGCGCACAGCTTCCACTGGCAGGACAATGGCGATGAGACGCACACCGGGACCTGCGAGGTCTGCGGCCAGACAGAGACGAAGGCGCACAGCTTCAAATGGACGCACAACAACGATACCCACACCAAAACCTGTACGGACTGCGGCAAAGCGGAGACCGCGCCCCACAACTGGAAGTGGACGCCTATGGCCAATATCCACACAGGCCAATGCCCGGACTGCGGAGCCACGACAATGGGCAATCACAAAATATCGGGGTATCAGCAGTGTGACGAAGACGATCATTACATCAACTGTTCGATCTGCGGCGAAAAGGCTATGCGCGTTCTTCACAGATACGGGAGCGAATGGGTGGACGCCGGGGATGTCCATACGAAGAGCTGCCGGGACAACTGCGGCTATGCGAAAAGCGAGAGCCATACCTACGGTCCTTACCAGCCGGGGGACACAAACAGTCATATCCACAGCTGTACGGCCTGCGGTCATAAAGAAGTCGGTACGCACTCCCCGGAGTCATCCTGGCGTCAAGACGATAATGGACACTACCATCTCTGCTGGCTTTGCAAATGGGAAATGGACCGGACGGCGCACACTTACGGCGCTTGGAAGGCTGATGGGGCGGAGAACCACAGCCACACCTGCTCCGTCTGCCGGTATAAGCAGAGCGAAGCGCACACCTGGGATGAGAATCAGCGTTGTACGGTCTGCGGCTTTTCGGCGGGAGAGGTCGCCATTGTCAGTATTGAGGGCGCGGAGGACAAGGCGTTTACAGAGCTGACCGATGCGTGGGCTTACGCTGCCACCAACTCCAGCGCGGATAAACCCGCCACGGTCCGGCTGATGCTCAGCGCGAACATTTCCAAAAACTTAGAAGTAAGGACTGGCAAGAATATCATTCTGGAGATGGCGGATGGCGTGGTCCTTACAAGCAGCGACCGGGGAATTTCGGTCGCTGGAGGCGCGTTTACGCTGAACAGCGGTACGGTTCAAGCTGACGGAGAAAACGGAATAGCCGTATATGATAGCGGCACAGCTCAGATTAACGGCGGCACAGTCACAGCCTCCTTGACAAGCGTATCTGTAACTGGAACTGGATCGCAGATCTATATCAATGGCGGCAGTTTCAGCGGTGAGCGGGCCGCAGTAGAATTAACCTGGGCAACCTCCCAAATAGAAATCAGCGGCGGCACATTTTCCAATACAAATTCTGGCGACACAGTTTTTCGGGGATATTCCAGTGCCAATGCCAGCGTGTATGTGAACACGATGATTGCGGAGGGCTACTTTGTCTACGGCCCGGATGGAAACAGGCTCAGCGACAGCGATTTGGCCGTGCGGCTGCTGAAAGGCGGTCCCTTCACGGTGCGGGAGTGCGAACACTCCTATAAATATGCCCACGAAGAAGGAACCACCGCTCACAGTCAGGTCTGCACCTTCTGCGGCCACGAAAAGGATAGCGAGAATTGTACGTTCACCAACGGAGCCTGCTCCTGCGGGGCGAAGCTGGCGGTTACGCTGAACGGCGCGGAGGATTTGACTTACACCGGCACAGCCCAGGAACCCGGCATCACTGTCACCGTGGACGGGCAAACACTGGCGGCAGGGAATTATACGGTGATCTACGCCGACAACATCAACGCCGGAACAGCTACTGTGACTATTTCCAGCGACAATTTTACCGGGGAAGTGAAAAAGATCTTCTCTATCGGAAAGGCTGCGCTGACCATCACGGCCAAGGACCAGACCATTACTTACAACGAGAGCATCACCCAGGGGACAGATCAGGTAACGCATACCACCCTTTGCACTGGCGATACGCTGCAAAGCGTCACCCTCGCCGCCTCTGGCACGGACATCACGCCCTCCGGCGCTCAAATCCAAAATGCCAGCGGCAAGAATGTGACTGATAATTACAAGATCAACTATCAGACGGGAACTCTGACCATTCAAAAGTCCAAGCCCACAATCGCCTTTGTCAGCGGCTATAACCCCAGCAAGGTCTATGACGGTCAGACGGTTGCCAAGCCCACGGCGGAGCAGTTGACCATCACCGGCGCGTCTTATGATGATGTGACCTTTACATGGAGCGCCACACCGAAAGACGCAGGAACCTACACCCTCACCGCCAGCATTAAGGAAACCGACAGCATGGAGGCGGCATCAGCCACACTGAATGTAACCATCAGCAAGGCCACCCTGACCGCCACCGGTGCGGACATTACCCCCAAGACCTACGATAAAACCGACTCGGCTACCGTGGAGACCGTGACCTTTACCGGGCTGGTGAACGGCGAAACGCTGGCCCTCGGTACGGACTACACCGCCACCGGCACATTTGGGAGCGCGGATGCTGGAGAGAACAAGTCCGTCACCGTCACTGTGGCCCTCAAAGAGAGTGCCACAGTAAAAAATTATCAGCTCTCCAACGGCACAGTGAACGCCACTGGAACCATTACCAGGGTCAGCAGCACAATCACCCATGCCCCCGCCGCCTCCGGAATTACCTACGGGCAGGCGTTGAGCGACAGCAAGCTGACGGGCGGCACGGGCAATACTGAGGGGCGTTTTACCTGGACAGCTCCTGACACCAAGCCCAACGCCGGGACGGCGGAATACTCCGTGACCTTCACCCCGGATGATGCGAACTATGACACTGCGACAGTGAATGTGTCCGTGATCGTTGCCAAGGCCACGCCCTCCCTGACCGCGCCTGCGGCATCAGCCATTGAGTACGGACAGAAGCTGTTCGACAGCGCCCTGACGGGCGGCGAGGCGAAGAATCCCCACGGGAATGCCGCCACTGCCGGAACCTGGAGCTGGGCCAACGGAGACACGCGGCCTACTGCAACCGGGACTTTCCCTGTGGCCTTTGCCCCCAGCGACATCGCAAATTACAATACCCCGGCGAATGTTGATACCAGCGTCACCGTGAACCCCGCCGCGCCGAAGATCACCCTGACCGTTCCCGCCTATCAGGTTGCGGGGGAAGATGTCATTGTGACCTGTACGGTGGAGAACCCTCACGACGCGACCTTTAAGGAGGGCATCCCTGAGAATATCACGCTGACCTATCAGATCGGGAGCGGAACCCCGCAGACGATTACAAACGGCAAATTCTCCATCCCGGCGGGGACAAAAAAGGACACGGTTATCACCGTCACCGCCAGCACCGACGCTGTAAACGGCAAATACACCGCTGCCACCAAGACAGCCACCGTGACCGTCACCGACAAAATCCCCGTAGAGATCAGCGGTATCAGCGTGACCGGGCGGGTGTATAACGGCCAGCCGGTCAACTATACCGGCACCCCGGTTGTCAAAAAGCTGGACGGCACAGTTGTCACCGACGCGCTGGTTTCCTACACATGGAGCAGCGTCACAGCCCCCGTCAACGCAGGGGACTACTCGCTTGTGGTCGCTGTGGGCGGCGGCAAATACATTGGCAGCACAACGATTCCCGTTGTGATTGAACAGGCGGAAATCAGAGTTACCGCCCCAAGCAAAACGATTTATGTGGGGGAAACTGCCCCCGTATTCTCTGCGGCAGACTGTAACATCACGGGCCTTGTTCAAGGTGAAAACCTGAAAACCCCGCCAACCGTAGCCTATGCCGAAGCCCCGGATACCTCCAAAACCGGCTCTGTGACGGTCACGGCCAGCGGAGCGGAAGTCCCGGAGGGCGGTAATTACAAAGACAGAATCGTCTATGAGAACGGAACCCTGACAATTACCAGTAAACCCCTGCCGCCTGCTAAATACACCGTAACAGTGCAGGCCGGTAAAGGTGGCACAGCTTCCGCTTCCCCATCATCAGCGGAGAAAGGAACAAAAATCACCCTGAACGCCACACCGGACGGCGGCTATCACTTCAAGGAATGGCAAGTCATTTCCGGCGGCGTGACAATCAGTAATAACAGCTTTACCATGCCCGCCGCAAATGTGACTGTCAAAGCGGTATTTGAAAGGAACAGCAACGGCGGCGGAAACTCTGGCGGTTCAGGTGGCGGGGGAGGTTCCTCGTCCGGCGGCAGCGGCCCGTCCAGCGGTGACAATGGTTCTTCCGGCGGTGGCTCTATGATTGTAGAGCGTCCCGATCCGGTAAAGCCGGAAATACCGACCACCAGCCAGACCAAGCCGGTAAAGCCGGATGAAAACGACAATGCGGCAGTGGATAACGGCGCTGTCCAGTCCGCAATCAACGCGGCAAAGGACGATGCCAAAAAGAACGGAAATACCGCAAACGGCGTGGCGGTGGTCATTCCCATCACTCCCAAAGCGGGACAGACCTCTTTCAGCGTGACCATCAAGGCCCAAACTCTGGATACCCTTGTCCGAGAAAAGGTAAAACGGCTTGAAATCAACATTGAGGGCATCATGGTGGAGGGAATGGATGCCGACCTGCTGAAATGGCTGGATACCGTATCGGCAAACGGTGACATCATACTCCGGGTAAAACAGATTACCCAGGCCAACTTGTCCAAAGAAGCCAAAGCTGCCATCGGCACAAGGCCGGTCTATGACCTGTCGCTGGTGTATCTCTCCGGCGGGAAAGAAACGCCGATTACCGATTTTGACGGCCACACCATCGCTGTCCGTCTGCCTTATGCTCCGGCAAAGGACGAAAAGACCGGAAATCTCTATGCGGTCTATGTAGATGGCAAGGGCAAGGTGGAATGGCTGACAAAATCCAGCTATGACCCTGACCTGGGTACGGTTGTTTTTGAAACCGGGCATTTCAGCATCTACGGCATCGGCTACAAGAACCCTGTCCCGGTCTTTACAGACATTAAGAACCACTGGGCTGAGGATAACATCATCTTCGTAGCCAGCCGGGGGCTGCTCGCCGGTACTGGAAACAACCAATTCAGCCCCGACACCGGCATGACGCGGGGAATGTTCGTCACCGCCCTGGGGCGGCTGGCAGGCATCGACCAAGCCGACTATAAAACCGGGAAATTCACCGATGTGAAAGCAGACGCCTACTACGCCCCTTATGTGAACTGGGCGGCAGAAAAAGGCATTGTAAACGGCACCTCCGCCACCACCTTTTCCCCGGACACCAATATCACCAGGGAACAGATGGCGGTCATTATGGCAAATTACGCGAAAAAGCTGGGCTATGACCTGCCGGTTGCCCATGATGCTGTGACGTTTGCGGACAACGCGCAGATCAGCGGCTGGGCGGCAAAGGAAGTCAAAGCCATGCAGCAGGCGGGCATCATGGCGGGGAAAGGCGGCAACCGCTTTGACCCGAAAGGAACCGCCACCCGCGCCGAGGTCGCTACCGTCCTGCGGCGGTTTGTGGAGATTGTCATTGACCCGCAGACCGCCCAGGGCTGGATGCAGAACCACAGCGGCTCCTGGCAGTACATGAAAAACGGGAAACCTGCCACCGGCTGGCTGCAAGACGATAAAAAATGGTACTGGCTGGACAATAACGGCTGGATGTTTACTGGCGGCTGGAAACAGATTGACGGTAAATGGTACTATTTCCATTCGGACGGTTCCATGGCGGTCAATACCACCATTGACGGTTACGCCATCGGCCCGGACGGGGCCAGAAAATAGGACGGGAAAGGAGCGGCATCAGCCTTGGAGATTCCTGAAGCGATACAACCGAATACCGTTGTGAGGTAATTAGGTGCCGCAATCCCGGCTGACCCAATCCTTCTTTGTCGCATAGCGGTTAATTTTATGGAGGCCGTCTATGCGTAAACGTCCCTTTTGATCTATCTCTGCCCTTATGGGGCAGAGGCTTGAATAACAGAATAACCGATACGTTCAGGGCGCAGATGATGCAACAATCATCTGCGCCCTGTTTTTGTCTGCCCTTTTTCGGCAAAAAGAAGGGATATTCTGGCAAAAAAGACAAAAAGCGCACTGTATGGGGAAAGAGAAACGACAAACCTCCCCCTGCCCTGCGCTTTTTCTACATAGCCCGACAATTTCATAGACTTCATTGTTTGTGGGGACCCGGCTGCCGGTCCCCGCCTCTATTCGATTCACCCGTCAACCACGCCTGAATCGAAATGGAGGAAAACTATGGGATT
>OFGE01001366.1_pt1 | contig 21686 bp, 19 predicted proteins | sample 1521681 | NCBI WGS metagenome assembly OFGE01 (sample SAMEA3504093, study PRJEB24116) | mouse gut metagenome | biome: mouse gut; feature: mouse-associated habitat; material: faeces | place: Denmark | collected 2011
GCTGCAATGTTATTGGCAATGCCATATCCAACACTCCTACTACGATAAAGGGAGCCGCAATGACAGCTATTCTGTTTTTCAAAAATGAGGTTATTCCCACAGCAAAAATCGTAAAGCAAAAATAGTATATAATATGTGAGATATATATTAAGGCAAAATATGACATGGGATTACTCATAAAGTAACTCTCTTGAAAAGATACTATTTGCTGCATGAATTCTGCAGCCGTATCCTTCTGCGTCAATAATCCGGAGAAAAACGCAAAAAGCCCCTCGGCAGATGCTAAAACAATGGTGCCTGATAGTGCAATGGCAAGTGTTTTTTGCATAACATACTTAAAATTTCCTTTTCGGCTAACGCAAAAGAATCTGAAACGATTTGCCTTCTCTGATAAAAAGGAATTCAAATACGGAGCGACAAGTATCAAGGGCGCTAATGCCTGAACCATGTAATATGAACTTTTCCATACCCTGTAAATATTGCCGAAATATTTTTTATAATAGATAGCGTCCTCAGCATTCAAAATGTCCTGAGCAGATTCCGCTGTCAGAGCAGTTTTCCAGCCATCAAAGTAAGCATTTATAAACATCAGGCTAAAAACAACAAGAATAAGAATGATATTTGTTTTTTTCAGCAAAGCTCTTTTTAACTCATTTTTCATAAACTTCGATTCCTTTCCAATTTGAGATTCTTGCGCATTTTTTAAAAGTCGCTTTCATTACAATAGCACGGCTTGCAGTTAATTCACAAGGGACAGAGTTGTTAAAAAATCCCGGACTTTTTTTAACAACTCTGTCCCTTGCTGGCGATTGCTGACATTGGTATAATTGTAGTCAAGTCTCGCTTTCGGCGCAGACAACTGAAAGGAGGATGACCAATATGAAAAACAGGTCTAAAAAAGCTATTGTTACTATAGGAACTATCTTATCCATCGGGTTGCTTCCGCTGCCGGGGCTGTCGATACCGAATCCGTACCCGCTGGAACCTCCCACAGTGGAAACCGGGGAGGAACCTGGGGGCGGGCATGGGTGTGAGCCGCTGAGCAATAAACCAGAAGGAGAAAATAAAGAAGTATAATTATGGATGAATCAATTCTGTAGCTTGTTGAATATAGAAGGCTTCATAAAATGTTTCTTTACAAAATCTTGCGAGTTGGATGCACTTCTGCAGCTCCCGGTCAATTGGAATAGCCGGGACTGCAGAAGTCCCTTTTTTGGCAGCCTCTATTTGATTCCAAAGTTTGTTGTACAGGCAATCATGAAGCATGCCCATCCTATGTGCCAAGAGGCATTCCTCCATTACCTTTTCGCTGATTTCCGTAGATTTTTCGTATTCGCCAGCATCTCCCAGGCGGCTCGCCACGCCGGTCATAATCAGCTCGTACATGTTGATGAACGTATGGATGCTGTCTTCGAAGATGCACTGCCTGGTGACGCTCTGAAGCAGGCCTAAATTGAACTCTTCTGCTTCATCCCTGGATTTCATTGCAATATTGTATACACATTCCAACTCTGCGCAGGTCAGATAGATGTCAGGCCCATCCGTCGCCGTTTTGATGCTTTCCAGCGGAATAGTGTACTGCAGCGCTTTTTTGAGCCTGATGACGCATTCTTCGGCTGTGATTTCTTTCTTCTGGAGCTTGTTCAGACAGTCCTTGCGCTCCAGTTCCTGCCTGTTGATTAGGACGTCCATGGGGAGCAGGTCTTTCAGTTGCTCCAACAGCCTCTGGGTCTCCTCGGTGTCGTGATTGTTCAATGCGTCTCCCGATGCGCGATACAGGAGAAGCACATCTCGCTGCCCTGTGACGACGCTTTCCCGCTGGTACTCCGGCGACAGCCCCAGTCGGCAGAACAATTCGCTCCAGACGGCCCGCTGGCTCCTCGTTTTATTGTTTTCCAGCCTTCTCAGGGTCTTCTCGCTGCAGATGCCCTCGCACAGCTCCCGCACCGACAGGCCCAGCATCTTTCGGCGCTTCCGGATCACGTCGCCGATGCGGTAGTTCTGGGTCTGGCTGTACAGGTAGCAGCAGTTCTCCGTGTTCATCGGTATGCCGTACTCCCGGTATATCTCTGCCAGGAGCATGCGCCATTCCCTGATTTGGGCGGTCAGCAGCGCCAGGCTCTCAGAATCCTCCGACAGCGTCCAGGCTTCGGGACGTTCCGGGCCGCCCGCCGCAGTGCCCGCCGGAGACTGGGGCTTTGCCGCGGTTCCCCCGAACTGATTCCAGACCTGTTCGAAGGAGACCGGGGCGGGTTCCTTTGGCCCGGGCTGAGTGAAGCCTGCGAAGATGCCCAGGACGCGCTCCATGAGCTCCAGCAGCTCGTAGAGCCAATACATCCGGTGGCAGGAGCGCAGGGTCTCCACGGCTTCCACGGATATCCGCAGTATCCTGCGGCAGAGGGCGATGTCCAGGGGAGCCTTCATGAGCTCCAGGCACAGGAAATACGCCGCCTTGGGGTACACCTTGGCATAGCTGTAGCTGTCCATGGAGGAGCCGCGCAAGGCGTCCAGCAGCTTTTCCAGTGCCCGGGCCGTATAGGTACCGGAAGGGTCCGTGCCCGTGACAGGCCCTGCGTCCCCGCCATGGCGGATGTATTCCAGCAGCAGGTTCCACTCCTGGGCGGCCAGGAGGCGCCCGGTCCATGTCCCGGACGCGACGTCCGGCACGGTGAGGGACATGGCCCTCCCGAAGGCTTCCCGCAGCTCTTCCCGGGAGGCTTCTTTGTACTGCATCAGCTGTGCCCGCATGGTCAGGACAAACTGGAGAAAGACAATGCTGTCTTCACTTGTTTCCTGTTCCAGCAGCCCCAACAGCCGCTCCGCCTCCGGTATGTCCCCTGCGTCCACGGCCCGCAGCAGCCTGTCCCGATTCTGCCACTGTTCATATTCGTCCGGCTGCAGGAAGTCCTCGAAGCCATCGTTCTCGAAGCCCAGCCGCTCTGTCAGGCGGTCGCGGGTCAGCTTGTCCGGCTGCCGCTTGTCCGCCTCTATGAGGCTGAGCATGGCCGGGGTGCACAGGCCCAGGCTTAGCTGCTCCAGGGTGATGTCTTTGCCTGTGCGCATCCCTGTGAGGAAATTGTGGAAGTATATTTTATCCCTGTCGTGCATTTGGTTCCTTTCTTTGGTCTGAGGATATTAGCGGTGTAATTGTAGTCCTCCGGGACTCATTATAACAAATTTCAGTACAGAAATCAACGATTGATGCGGTATGGCTTTACGCTTCATTAAGGTGATGTTATAATCAGAAATACCAGATACTTGCACACAGCGCTTAAGAAAGAGGTGAGGATATGGGAAATCCGGAGCTATGTATTTTGCTGGATTCCATTCTGGCCCTGCTGGAGACGGACAACACGGAAAAGGCAAAAGAGGTCATCAAGAACGGCATAAAACGGATTGACAGAGGGATGACATCCGGCAGCACGGACACAGACCAAAAGTAGATTGGGAGCTGGATAAACAGGAGACATAGAGCAAGGTGTAACGCCCTGATGGATTGAGGAGGGGCGTTACACCTTGCTGATTTATACTGACAATCACTAAAACTTGCCAAGCAACCCGACTCACGAGCGGCAGACATCATGAATCGCTGGCAAATTTGAACGCTCGTGAGTATATAAAAGCATATCTTGCGTAAGCCATATTGACAATGAGCCTCAAAGGGATATAATATAAATATGTTTATCATAAAATAAATTATCTAAATACCATAATCTGTAGGCCATAGAGCCCAGGGAGGTAGAGATATGCAATTCATAGGCAGACAGGCCGAATTGGCGAAACTGAACGAGGAATACAGCCGGGACGGCAGCTTCGTGGTAATCTACGGGCGGCGGAGGGTGGGCAAGACCACACTGATCAAGGAGTTCCTGAAAGGGAAGAGGGCCTTTTATTTCCTCGCCACGGAGGAGCTGGAGGGCCAGAGCATGAAGCGGCTGGCCGGCGTGGTAGCGCGGGCCACCGGGAACAGCCTGCTGCAGAAGGCGGCCTTCGGCGACTGGCTGGATCTGTTCCAGGTGATAGCCGAGTACAGGCCGAAGGAGAAGAAGGTCCTGGTGCTGGATGAATTTCCCTACCTGGTCAGGGCGAACCCGGCATTCCCCTCCATCCTGCAGAACGCATGGGACGAGCTGCTGAAGGACAGCGCGGTCATGGTGATCCTCTGCGGCTCCCTGATGGGCATGATGCAAAAGCACGCCCTTTCCTACGACAGCCCCCTGTATGGGCGGCGGACGGCGCAGATCCGCCTGGTGCCCCTGCCTTTTACGGAGGTTTATGCGGCGCAGGATCTGACCTTTTCGGAGGCGGTGGAGCGGTATTCCGTCACCGGCGGCGTCCCCAAATATCTGGAATTCTTTCAGGATGGGCAGGGACTGCGGAGGCAGCTCATGGACACGGTCCTGTCGAAGAACGGCTTTCTCTATGAGGAACCTTACTTTCTGCTGAAGAGCGAGTCCATGGCAGCGGTGAATTATTTCTCCATCATCAAGGCCATCGCCGACGGCAGCCACAAGCTGGGGAAGCTGGCCGGCGTGCTGGGGCAGGAGACGTCCGCGCTGACGCCCTATCTGGCCACCCTGGCGGATCTGGGGTTCATCGAAAAGCAGACGCCGGTCACGGAGAAGAATCCGGAAAAGTCCAGGAAGGGACTGTATTTCATTGCCGACGGCTTCCTGCGGTTCTGGTTCCGCTATGTCTATCCCTATAAGGGGGAGCTGGAGCTGGACAACAGGCAGATTGTCCTGGACGAGCTGGACAAGGACTTCGTGGAGCGATTTGCGGCATTTGCCTATGAGGACATCTGTAGAGAAATCTTTGCCAGCCTCTGCCGGAAGGGAGAGGTGGATTTCCTGCCCTCCCGCATCGGCTCCTACTGGAGCAACGACTATGACAACGACACCCAGATTGACGTCATGGCTGTGGACCATCGGAACAGGAGGATATTCGCCGGGGAATGCAAGTACCATAAAAAGCCTGTGGACGCCCCTGTGTATTTTGCCCTGAAGGAGAAGGTGGCCGTCTCCCGGGAGATACGCAGCGCCTTTCCCGGCTATGGGGTTGTCTACGGCGTATTCAGCAGGAGCGGCTTTACGCCCAGGCTGACGGAGCTCGCCAGAGAGAGCGGGGGGCCAATCCTGATCCAGGAGGCCCATGTGGTCTGAGGTCTGCCGGATCCGGCACGGAGACGCCGCGCCCGGGCGGGGTGCCGAAAAGCATTGATAAAATGTAGGAATGCTGATACAATAGATTCCAATCAAGGACAGGACGAGGGAATCAAAAAAGTGTGCAATCAAATACCCCGCTGCAAGCAACGGGGTATTTGAAAAAAGCGGCGGTTCCTGACGGGAGTGGAGGACTGGGAGGAGAGAGTGCCATGCGGGGATTGTATACAGAGAAGGTGGCGCCGGGGAAGATTCCCTTCGGGCGGCTGGTAAGAGAGATTCTGGAACCGGGTGCCGGAGAAGCCGTTTCGAGCCGGATTCGGGAGATCGGTCCGACTCAGGATGCCTATGGCCGGACTTCGGATGTCCGTGAACCGATTCGGAAGGCGGATGCCACGGATGCGGACGAGGCAGCCTTCCTCTTGGGGCAGATTCGGGAAACGGATTCGGAAAGCCGCGCGGAAGAAAGCACGGATGCCCCGGAGACAGAAAATACGGACATTCTGGCAGAGCGATTCTGCGATGACGGAGAGGGCGAGGTCAACCGCTACAACGTATATAAGATAACGACAGAAGGGAAATGCTATGTGCTGAAGAAATCCGATGAGGCGGAAATCGGCGTGTATGAGCGTTTCCTGAAGGGCCAGGGGCTTCCGGCCCCGGATTATTTCGGCAGCGCCCGGTGGGGCGGGAAGCGGTGGATCCTGATCGAGTATGTGCCGGGGACAGACCTGCGGGACTACACATCGGACATGGCGCTTCCCTGCGCGGAGAGCATCAGCCGTATCGCAAACCGCTACTGGCAGGAGGATGAGGCGGCGTTCGTTCGGAAGAAACGGGACGACCGTTTTGAGCGCTACTGGAAGCGGATCAATAAAAGGGCGGAATGCCTGAAGGGGGAGCCGGTCCTGAAGGAGGCCTATGACCGTTTCCTGGAGCGCCAGCTCACCTGCCCAAGGACGCTCTCCAATGGGGACTTCCTGCAGTTCAACGCTATTTTCCGGGACGGGAAGGTGACGCTGGTGGACTGGGCATTCGGCGGCATCATGCCCTATTCCCTGGACATCGCCAGAATGATTGCCCACGGCACCGAGGACAGGCGGACCTTCCCTTTTTATATGACCCGGGCCCATAAGGAGCTGTTCGTGGAAAGGACATATGAGCTGCTGGAGCATAAGCCTCCCCATGAGCGGTATCTGGCGGACATCCGGCTGGCGGTGCTCAACGAGTATGTGGAATTCATCGAGAGCGACCTGCTGGACACATCCCGGGCCAGGGACCAGGTGTTCGATTATTACTATGCGGGGGCGAGGAAGCTGGCGGAGGAGATTTTGGGGGAAGACGGCACCTGACGCGCCGTGCTGCCCCATCCGGCTGGGACAGGATTCTGCGGGGGGTATGCGAAGTCTCTCCGTGAGAAAGCGTAGGCCGGGAAGGGATTCCGCAAATGGCACCTGACGCGCCGCGCTGCCCCGTCCAAGACAGGATTTATGTGCGGGGGCCATGTGCAGGCTCTGTGGGAAAGCGGCGGCCGGGAAGGGATTCCGCAGATGGCACGCTGCATGAGCCTGCCAAATAGATATCCGCGGAATCGGATAAAGGAGATTGCTATGAAGAGAATCGCGCTGATCAGCGACATCCATGGAAACTACAAGGCTCTGGAGGCCTTTCTGCAATACATCGCCGGACACCCGGTGGAGGGCATCATCTGTCTGGGGGACTATGTGACGGACAGCCCCTACCCGGAGCGCACCATGGCGCTTCTGTACGAGATGCGCAGGCGCTATGAATGCTGGATGCTGCGGGGCAACAGGGAGGACTATCTGCTGAACAATAAGGACAACAGGGAAGGCTGGAAGCCCTCCTCCGCCAACGGCACGCTGTTCTATACGCTGCAGCGCATGACGGAGACGGACCTGGATTTTTTCGCATCGCTCCCCACGGAGGGGGAGCTGTGCCTGGAGGGCTGCCCTGCCCTGTACCTCTGCCACGGCACGCCTGGCCGGGTGCGGGGCAATGTCCATGAGGAGCCGGGCCTGAAGGAGAAGGTCATGGAGGCTTTGGCCTATCCTTATCTGCTTGGGGGCCACAGCCACCATCAGGAGATCGACAGGATGTACGGCAAGACCTACATCAACCCGGGCTCCCTGGGCTTTGCCGTAGACGGCGTGGGGCGGCGGGCGCAGTTCGCCATTCTGACAGGCGTGTCAGAAAAATGGGAGGCGGAGCTCCTGTCCATCCCCTATGACGTGGAGTCCTATCTGCAGGACTTTACGGAGAGCGGCGTGGACGAGATGGGCATGGTCCTGAACCGCGCGACCAAGAAGAGCCTGGTGACGGGCGTCAACTATTTCTTCAAATCCATCCTGGCCATGGAAGCCCGGGCAAAGGAGATGGGGCTCGCCTCCATGCCGCAGGTGCCGGAATCGGAGTGGGAGAAGCTGGCGGAGCGGTTCGGGCTGTGAACAGGAAAGGTCTGATGCGGAAAGACTGACAGATAAAAGAAGCGGTAACAGATTGAAAACGGAGGCGGAAAACCAGTCATGAGCGAAAGGCAGCAGATCATATATATGCAGGCGAGAATCATGCGGCTGGCTTCTGAAAGATGGAATAAGCCAATGGAGAAGGTAGCGGCACTATTTACACAGTATAATGCCTTGCGCTATATAGAGGAATGTTTTGACATGTTCCATGTGGAAGGCGATGAGGCCATACTGGAAGACGTAGAGACATATTTAAAAGGCAGGGGGATGCGGGAAGGTGCAGAAATCGGCGGATGACAGCGCGCTCCGCAGCCTTGCATTTGTGGAGAGTGAGCAGGTATGGCGATAATGAAAACAGTTTCGGAGGAAACAAAGAAAAATGCCATTGACTTGATGGTCGCGATGGTAGTGGATGAGCTTGCGGAGGAAATGCGATTGGACCCCACAGACCTGCTGTCCTGTTTCATCACCTCCCGGACAGGCAGGCTGCTATATGATGAGTCCTCCAAGCTCTGGTGGAGCGGGCCGTCCGATATCGCCGAAATGTACAAGGCAGAATGGAAGAATGCAGAGGTGCGCTGTGGACTTTAAATTTTTGCTGGTGGCAATAAACGCAAAATATATCCATTCCAACCCCGCCGTCTACAGCCTGCGGGCCTGTGCGGGAGAAAAATTGCGGCGGCATGTGGAGCTGGCGGAATATACCATCAACCAGCCCATGGCGGAGATCCTTGCGGACATCTATGCCAGGAGGCCGGATGCCATGGGATTTTCCTGCTATATATGGAACTGGCGGCTGGTGCGGGAACTGCTTGGAGAGCTGCCCAAGCTCCTGCCGGACGCGGCAGTCTGGCTGGGCGGCCCGGAGGTCTCATATGACGCGGATGTCATATTGAGGGAGTATCCGCAGGTCGCGGGCATCATGGTGGGCGAGGGCGAGGCTACCTTCCGGGAGCTTCTGGACTATTATGTGAAGGGGGCGAGGGCAGCCGGGCGTGAGGGTGAGGAACTTGTGGCCGGGAGCGGGGGCGAGGGTGAGGAACCTGTGGTCGGGGCCGGGAGCGAGGGTGAGGAATCTGTAGCAGAGGCCGGGCGCGTAGACATGGAATCGAGGGTCGGGGCAGGGGAAGGGGCTGCCGTGCCGGAATGCCCGTGTGCGGCAGAAGAGGGAAGGGGCCGCCGGAAAGCCGGCCCTGCCGTGGGGCTTGCGGACATCCCAGGCCTGTGCCTCCCCACAGGCTATACCCCGTGCCGCCCCCTGACGGACTTAAGCGCCATCCCCTTCCTGTACGATGACCTGGCCCCCTTCGAGAACCGGATCCTGTACTACGAGACCAGCAGAGGCTGTCCGTTCCGGTGCAGCTACTGCCTCTCCTCCATCGACAAGGCGGTGAGGATACGGGACATGGGCCTGGTAGAGGAGGAGCTGCAGTTTTTCCTGGACCACAGGGTCAGGCAGGTAAAATTCATAGACCGCACCTTCAACTGCAGCCATGCCCACGCCATGGCGGTCTGGACCTATCTCCTGGAACATGACAATGGTGTCACAAATTTCCACTTCGAGATTTCCGCGGACATCCTGCGGGAGGAGGAGATAGAGCTGCTGAGCCGCTTCCGCCCGGGGCTGGCGCAGATGGAAATCGGCGTCCAGACGGTGAACCCCAGGACCCTGGAGGCCATCCGGCGGACCATGGATATCGAAAGGCTGGAAAGCGCGGTGGCAGCCATCCGCCGGGGCGGGAACGTGCACCTGCACCTGGACCTGATAGCCGGGCTTCCCTATGAGGGCTATGAGAGCTTCGGGAAATCCTTCGACTGGGTCTACCGGCTGCGCCCCCATCAGCTGCAGCTGGGCTTCCTGAAGGTGCTGAAGGGCTCCGAGATGTGGGAGCGGGCGCAGGAATACGGCATCCGTTACCTGGAGCAGCCCCCTTACGAGGTGCTGTGCACGGACTGGCTGTCCTACGGGGAGGTGCTGCGGCTGAAGGGCGTTGAGGAGATGGTGGAGCTCTACTACAACAGCGGCCAGTTCGTCCATACCCTGAACTTTCTGGAGAATGCCTTTCCCGGCCCCTTTGCCATGTACGAGGCCCTGGCGGACTTCTACAGGGAGGAGGGGCATCTGGCCATGAGCCCGGCCCGTGCCAGCCGGTATCAGGTGCTGCTGGACTTTGCCGGGAGGCGGGATTCGCGGCGGCGGGAGGTGTACAGGGAGCTTTTGACCTATGACCTGTATCTGAGGGAGAACGCAAAGAGCAGGCCTGGATTTGCCCCGGACATTTCCGCCTGGAAGGAGGCGGCGAGAAGCTTTTACAGGGAAGAGGAGCAGAGGCGGAGATACCTGCCGGACTATGAGGGCTTTGACAGCAGACAGCTTGGCAGGATGACCCATCTGGAGCCCTTCGCCTATCCGGTGTGGGACATTGACCGGATGGCGGCGGGCTACGGCGCTTTCGGGGCCGGGGAAAGCATGGGGCATACGTTTGTGCTGTTCGATTACCGAAGCCGGAGCCCTCTGAACCATGAGGCCCTGGCCCGGCCGATTCATGGCGGACTGGACAGTGCAACGGGCTGTTGTACCGATTTATAGAGTTGAATCGGATAAAGGCGGATAAGGCCGAAAAAATACGGTTGCAAATATGCCGCTATGGACATATAATTAAAGTAAGCATAGACTAACCGCCGGGAGGACGCGGGGAGATGGAGAGATGCCATGACCGATTCCCCGGCGGATGCGGTAAGGCTGACAGCGCAGGAGAGGGCACGGCATTGACTGAAAGCAGGAAAAGGAGCATGCTGATATGGAAGGTTTGGAAAAACATTTACCGGGACAGGTAAAAGCATTTATTGCAAATCATAATATAAAACTTTATACTATTGACGGTATCAAGATTGGTAAGGAGATCGGACTTGGCGGACGTATCAACACCGTTTTGCAGTCCGCATTCTTCAAGCTTGCCAATATCATTCCCGAGGAGCAGGCTATCGATCTGATGAAGGCTGCTGCAAAGGCAACCTACGGCCGCAAGGGAGACGCTATTGTTCAGATGAACTATGACGCCATCGACGCAGGCGCAAAGCAGATCGTGGAGATTGAGGTTCCCGAGAGCTGGAAGAGCGCGGCGGACGAAGGCTTAACAACCACCCATGCAGAGGGCGGCAGAGCTGACGTAGTAAGCTTTGTAAATGAAATCCAGGCAAAAGTAAACGCACAGGAGGGCAATTCCCTGCCCGTATCCGCATTCAAGGATTACGTGGACGGCACCACCCCCAGCGGTTCTTCTGCTTATGAGAAGCGCGGCATTACCGTAGATATCCGGTGGGACAAGGAGCAGGTGGGCTACTTGTTGCACAGCGATACGGACAGGCAGGTGATGGTCAGCGTTTGCGGAGGGGAAAAGAAAAAGGTTTCCTTATCCGGGGGCACAGATTACCGGGAGGTATGGCATGGCGGGAAAAGCAAAGCTTCCAATGGGGATTGAAGACTTTGGCGAGATGCGCACCGGGGGATATTATTATATTGATAAGACAGGGCTCATCAGGACGCTTCTTGAAAATTTTGGAAAAGTCAATCTCTTTACCCGCCCAAGGCGGTTTGGGAAGACCCTGAACATGAGTATGCTGAAATATTTTTTTGAGATCGGAAGCGATGGCACCCTTTTCCATGGGCTGGAGATCGCAAAGGAAAGGGAGCTTTGCCGTGATTATATGGGAAAGTTCCCGGTGATCTCCCTAAGCTTAAAAGAGGTGGAGGGAGAGTGCTTTGATGCGGCGAAAGGCGTCCTGCGTTCTGTTATCGGGGATGAGGCTGCCAGGTTTCAGTTCCTTGCCCAAAGCCAGCAATTATCAGAGATAGAACGGCGGCAGTACAGGGCTCTTGTGGAACTCAATGAAAAGGGCGAATATGCCATGTCCGATGAACTTCTATCAAAAAGTATTCTGATGCTATCCCGCTTCCTGCAAAAGCACTACGGCCAAAGGGTGGTGGTGTTGGTGGATGAATATGATGTGCCCCTGGATAAGGGGTATGGGGCAGGATACTACGGTTCTATGGTAAATCTGGTCAGAGGATTGTTTGGGAGAGCCCTAAAGACAAACAACAGCCTGCTTTTTGCGGCCCTTACCGGATGCCTTAGGATATCAAGGGAGAGCATTTTTACGGGCTTCAATAATTTCAATGTATATACAGTGAAGGATGTACGCTATAATGAATATTTTGGTTTCACTGACAGGGAAGTAAGGGAATTGTTGGAAAACTACGGGTTCATGGGGCAATATGAGGCCGTGAGAGAATGGTATGATGGTTACCGGTTTGGGAATCTGGGGATATACTGCCCCTGGGATGTAATCAGATATTGCGATGACCTGCGGGACGGAAATGCCACACAGCCGCAGAACTATTGGGTAAATACCAGCAGCAATGATATCATCAGAAGGTTTATAGGGAAAGCGGACAGGGCGGCCAAGGATGAAATGGAAATTCTGGTTGCCGGCGGCACCATCAAAAAAAGGATACGGCAGGAATTGACCTACAGGGACATGGATTCCCAGGTAGCGTATTTGTGGAGCATCCTTTTTACTACCGGTTATCTGACACAGCGGGGGAGGGACGACGGAGGGCTCACAGAACTGGCCATCCCCAACAAGGAGATACGCTGGATATTTACAGAGCAGATACAGGAGTGGTTTGCTGCGGAAACCAGGAAAGATGTCCCGAAACTGAGGCGTTTTTGTAAGGCGTTCCTGGAAAATGATGTTGCGGCCATTGAGGATGGCTTTGCATCCTATCTAAGAAAGACCATCAGTATCCGGGATACCAGCGCCAGAAAGGAAATGAAAGAAAATTTTTTCCACGGGATCCTGTTAGGATTGCTTGGGAACATGGAGGGATGGAGAGTCTGCTCCAACGCTGAGTCGGGAGAGGGATACAGTGATATCAGCGTGGAAATCGAGGAGGAGGAAACCGGGATTGTCATAGAACTGAAATATGCCGAAAATGGGGATCTTGATGCAGGCTGCCAAAAGGCGCTGGACCAGATCAGGGACAGAAATTACCAGGAGGCATTGATAGAGGATGGCATGAAAACCATTTACAGGTATGGTATTGCATGTTATAAAAAACGCTGCCGTGTGGTTTCAGGGTAGCGTGTGACAGGGCGCCAGAGTGTAAAACAGGGATGGCAGGGATGAAAAGAAAACAGAAAATAATAAAAGCAGTTATGCTGCTGGCGGTCCTGGGGATACTATGTATGGATGGCTGCCAGGGCAACGCCCCTGGCGGGGAAAGTAAAACGATGGAGAATGCCTATATGAAAATATCACCGGAAGAAGCCAGGGAGATCATGGACGGTGGGGAAGATTTTGTGCTTGTGGACGTAAGGGAGGCAGATGAGTATGCCCAGGGGCATATACAGGACGCCCTGCTCATACCTTATGGGGAGATTGGGCAGCGGGCTGAAGCGGAACTGCCCCATAAGGAACAAATGATATTGGTGTACTGCCGCAGCGGCAGGAGAAGCGCCATAGCAGCGCAGACACTGGCAGAGCTTGGCTATACCAATGTAAAGGACTTTGGGGGGATCAATGACTGGATCGCTTGTTTTGGCGGCCTGTAGAATGGCAACAAACGCCGTGGCGCTCTGCGGGCCGGCTTATTGTAGTAAAAATGCGGAGCGGGAAAACGCTCCGCATTTTTGCGGGTATGGGTAAGGGATGCCCTTCTAATTCTCCGCCCCTGCTATCAGCAATTGCTCCACGATTTCGGTATACCCGGCCTCTGAGGCATAAAACATCGCGCTGTGCTGGCTGTTGTCAACGGCATTGACATCAGCGCCCTTTTCAATAAGCATGGCGGTAAAGTCATTTTTGCCCTTTTGGGCTGCCAGTATCAGGGGGGTCTGCCCCTCAGAGGTTTTCTGGTTGGCATCCGCCCCTGCCGCCAGCAGGGTTTTGCCCACGAAAAGGTCGCCTTTGTCTGCGGCAATATGTAAGGGCAGGACGCCCTCGGAATCTGCCAGGCTGGGCAGGGCGCCTGCTGCCAGCAGCAGTTCTACAATGGCCAGGTTGGACTTTCTCACTGCCAGTATCAGGGGGGATTCGCCCTCGTCATTGGGTTTGTTCACGCTGGCAGGGTCTTTTTCCAGCAGGATCTTCACCACTTCACCCTGCCCGTTCCAACATGCATGGTGGAGAGTGGTGTTGCCATAAGAGTCTGCATGGGCATCTTCTGCCAGTGTAAGGGCCTTTACCAGTTCCCGCAGCCCGGAGGAGGTGGCATAGTCGATTGCCATACGGCCTTCGTTATCCTTGATGCTGATATCGATATCCGGGTTCTGGAGAAGCTTTAAAGCGGCGTCGGTTTTCCCGTTCTGTGCCAGGAGCATAAGGGGGGTCACGCCGTTGTTATCTGTGCAGTTCACATCAGCTCCCGCGTTGCAGAGCATGGAGATGATCTGGAAATTGCCTGCTTCCGCCGCGAAGTGGATGGGCATCCGGTTTTTCTGGTTGCCCAGGCCGGCGTCAGCGCCGTTGTCCAGCAGCAGCTTTACCAGATCCCTGGCGCTTTTCAGGCAGGCGTAGATCAGGGGGGTATTGCCGGATTCATCCCGTTTATTCACATCAATGCCACCCCGTTTCAGGAATGTCTGTACCACAGTCTTTTGGTTATTCTTACAGGCCTGCAGCAGCATATTGTCTAATTGCATGGTTCTTCTCCTTTTATAATTCAATGTGATACTGGGCTAAAAAGCGTATGGCAGGGGCTGCCTCCTGCCGCCGCTTTAATTGGAGCAGGCACAGGGCAGCCAGCCATCGGACGCGGATCAGGAAATAGCGTTCTGATCCCCTGCCGCTTTGGGGGTCCAGGGGGAGCAAAAATACCTGCCCGCTGGTTTTCAGGGCCTGCAGGAACAGCCTTTTGTCCTGGGTACCCAGGTCCGGCGGCACCCCCAGGGCCTGTTCCGCCTGCTTTAAGGGAGCCAGCGCCTTTTCGTACTCTCCTAGCTGGTAAAGGTACAGGCCGCAGTTAAAGGCGGTGGGGGCAGGGAGTTTTTCACTTTTTGCCTGTTCCAGAAGGGGGGCAGCCAACAGGCATGCGGCGGGAAGGTCCCCTGACACCAGCGCCCGGTATAAGGGGACGCCCGTATCAGGGCACACGCCCGGGCTTTTATTTTTTTCTAAAAACGCCATTTTATCACCAGCCCATCTTTTGCGCCAGGGCGAAACTGCCCTGGCGGGAATCTTTTTCGTTTCCTTATTCTGTCATTTATCCTATCACTATGCGGAGGGAAAGTCAATGAAGCGGCAGGGAATATGTACAGGAGTGAAAAAATGACATAAATATTTGGAATAAGACCGCTTTTTACCGGAAAAACGCCAAAATTCAAATAATGAATTCTTATTCAATAAGTGATTATATACAAATAATAGGCCAAAATGCTAGGATATTTGTAAAGACAAACCAAATATATTGTCCGGGATATGGTTTCTGTCCAGAAAGGAGAGTGTTATATGAAAAAGAAAGAAACCGGAATCGGAAAAGACAGCATGACGTTGTCAAAGATCCGGAAATCTGTGAAAGACAATTGGGTCTTGTATTTGTTCCTGCTCCCAACGCTGATTTATGTGGGCGTCTTTTCTTATGCGCCTATGTATGGCATACAGGTTGCTTTTAAGGATTTTGTCCCTTCTAAAGGAATCTGGGGAAGCCCATGGGCTGGGTTCAAATACTTTGGGCAGTTTTTCCAAAGCCCCCGTTTTTGGGATTATGTGAAAAATACCCTGGGGCTCAGCTTTTATTCCCTGATAGCAGGTTTTCCGATTCCTGTGCTGCTTGCTTTAATCCTAAATGATATCCGCAGCACAAAGCTGAAAAAATTTGCCCAGACAGTTTCCTATATGCCTCACTTTATTTCCATTGTGGTGCTGGTGGGGATGATGTCTTCCTTTTTTTCGCCCCAGTCAGGCTTTGTCAACCGGCTGGTCCAGGCATTGGGCGGTGACCCTGTTTATTTTATGGGGAGCGCAAAATGGTTCAAACATATGTATGTCTGGTCGGGCGTATGGCAGAACGCAGGATGGGGGTCCATTATCTACCTGGCAGCGCTTACGGGGGTCAGCCCGGAGCTGCATGAGTCTGCCATGATCGACGGGGCGAATAAGCTGCAGAGGATCCTGCATATTGACCTTCCGGCGATCATGCCCACAATGGCCATTTTGCTCATCCTCAATTGCGGCAGTATCATGAGCGTGGGCTTTGATAAGGTATATCTGATGCAGAATGACCTGAACCTGGCTGTCTCTGAGGTTATATCTACCTATACTTATAAGGTAGGGCTCCTGCAGAAAAACTACAGTTATTCGTCCGCCATAGGGCTGTTTAACAATGGGATCAATTTTATCATTCTAGTTGCAGTCAACAAGATTTCAGGAAAGCTTTCCGGCACAAGCCTGTGGTGAGGAGGGGCCTATGAGAAAAAAAATAAAAATGGGGACAGGGGACAGGATATTCTATGTGGTTACGCGGGTATTTCTGGCAGTATTTCTTGTGATTGTCCTGTACCCAATCTATTTTGTGGTGATCGCTTCTTTCAGCGATTCGGCTTATGTCAATTCAGGTGAATTCCTTTTTTACCCCAAAGGCTTTACTTTGCTGGGGTATTCACAGATCTTTAAGACCACGCGGATATGGACCAGCTATATGAACACGCTGATTTATGTGGTCTTTGGGACGATGCTGGGTTTGGCAGCGAGCGTTCTGGCAGGATATTCCCTGTCCCAGAAAAAGCTGCTTGGAAGAAATGTCATTATGGGGCTTTTGGTGTTCACTATGTATTTTGGCGGGGGGCTGATCCCTACCTATCTTGTAATTAAGGGGATACACCTGACAAACACGCGGCTTTTGCTGGTTATTATGGGGAGTATCAGTGTTTATAACATTATTTTGATCCGTTCTTTTTTTGCCGGCACCCTGCCCCAGGAACTCCAGGATGCGGCCTTTATTGACGGATGTGGGAATGGGCAGTATTTTTTCCGGATCGCCCTGCCTTTATCCAAAGCGATTCTGGCGGTGATCGGGCTGTATATTGCGGTAGCCCACTGGAATTCCTATTTTACCGCGCTGATTTACGTCACGGACCGGGCTAAGCAGCCCCTTCAGCTTTACCTGCGGGAGGTCTTGCTGATGGCCCAGAGTACGTCGGATCTGATGGAGTCTGACCCCCAGGCGGCAGCGTTGCTCAACAGGATGGTGGAGGTGATCAAATATGGGATCATTGTAGTATCCACAGTCCCTATTATCTGCGTTTACCCATTTTTACAGAAATACTTTGTGAAAGGGGTAATGATTGGTTCTGTCAAGGGATGACAGGGCGGAAACGGTATTCTTCCGCTTCTCTATAACAGGCGAAAAAAGAGCCGTGGGCTTTCGGGCCTTGGCGGCGGGCGCCAAAGGGCGCATGTGAGTTTACTATAGCAAGAAGCGGGGTAATATAAATTTAAGTAGGAGGAAATCGTATGAAGAAAAAGAGGATTATCGCATTGCTGCTGTCTATGGCAATGGTTTGCGGCATGCTGGGCGGCTGTGGCAAAGAAAGCAAGCCTAGCCAGCCGGCAGAAGCGGCGGGGAGTACCGATGAGGGAAAGACGGAAGGCACGGCTGCCACTGAGGATAACGGCGGGGCAGAGGAGAGGGAGCTGCTGCCGGACGGCAACACTTACGCCACAGGGCTGCCTATTGTCAAGGATAAAATCACCCTCCGGATCGCACGGGGGCAGAATGCCCTGGACTCCGGGACAGACACAAATGAAAAACCCATTATGAAGCTTATGGAGGAAGCCACCAACATCCATATTGAGTGGATAGATGTACCCTCAGGGGATGGTTTTAGCGAGCAGATGAGCATTCTCCTTACTACTGACATGCCGGATGCTTTTATGGGCGGGGTTGGCGCTACTGATATCATGAGGGATTACGAATCTTTTGTGCCCCTCAACGGCCTGATGGAGACCTATGCGCCGCATATCATGGAAACCTACAATAAGACAAACGGCGATGCGGTTGCTGCACTCACATATCCTGACGGCAATATATACAGCTTTATGTCCAGTGTCTATACCCAGCACACCAGCTGGACGATCGGGGTCCAGTTCATCAATAAGAAATGGCTGGAAAACGTGAACAAAGAAATCCCCAGGACATTGGATGAATTCTATGATGTGCTCAAGGCATTTAAGGAAATGGATGCCAACGGGAACGGGGACCCTAATGATGAGATTCCCCTGGGCTATTGCCAGAACAATTTCCAGGCACGCCTGATCCAGTTTATGGGTTCCTTTGGTTTCAATGATAATTTTCGGATACAAGACGGAAAGGTGATTCCCACTGCCAATACGGATGAGTACCGCCAATTCCTGGAATATTATAATAAACTGGCCTCCCAGGGGCTGCTTGATATTGAAGGGTTTTCACAGACTGACCAGCAGTTTATGGCAAAGGCAAAGCAGGGGCTTTATGGTTCTTTCTATGCCTGGACGCCGGATACCATTATTGACGATGAGGAGCTTGCCAGCCAGTATGTGCCGCTGCTTCCCATGACAGCGCCTGGCCTGGAAGGGAAGGAGACTGTTTTCGGGACAGTGAACCGGTTTATGGGGGATGTGAACGGCTTTGTCATCACCTCTGCCTGCGAATATCCTGAGGCGTTGGTGCGTTGGTATGACTATATGGGAAGCAGTACAGAAATGAAGCAGACCGCACGGATCGGCGAGGAAGGCGTTATGTGGGAGATGAGGGACGGGAAGGTCTATGAGCTCCAGAACCAGGGGGCAGACTTTAATTTCCAGAACGCATGCTACACCTATGGGCTTATGCAGAGCTGCCCGGTACTGCTGTATCCGGACGAAACGCCCGTGCTTGACCAGGAGGTGTCTCCCCAGAACTATGCCCGTGACAGCTATGTGACGGCAGTGGAGGACTGGATTTTGGAGGAAGGGCTGCTGCCCAGCCGGATAGCGACAGAAGAGGCCACGCTGGAACTGGCAGCTTTTGAGACGGACCTTATGAATTACATTTCCAATTTCACGGCGGATGCCATTATGAATGGGGTGACGGATGCCTCCTGGGAGAAGCATCTGGTTGACCTGGAAAAATACAGATACAGCGACTGGATCGCATGGAAACAAAATTACCTGGATGGTAAGTTCTGATTCAGTGAAATAGGGCTGGCGTGGTTGGGGATACCGGTACAGAAAACATACCCTGTAGGCAGGTCCCCTCATACGGCGGCAACACACTGGTAGGATACAGGAGGGATTATGGTGCATAGAGAAAATACGTTGCTTGATAAAACGCTGCTTCGGTATGTATGGAGTTTTCTGTTGGTGCTCCTGCTTCCTTCCGGTATCCTTTTTTTGGTTTATAACCAATATTTCTTTTCCCGGTATCAAAAAGAGGTATTGGAACGTTACCAAACAGAGATCAATAACCTGGATACGGAAATCGTCACCCATGTCCAATGGATGCGCACCATTGCCGGGCAGCTTGCCAATTTGCAGGCTTGCCAGTATGACAATATCAAGGAGGAGGCGCCTAACTATTCCGGTATTATCAATACGTTTATAAGTATCGTATCCCCACAGAAATTTTTTTCTTCTGTGGGTTTTTACAGTGATTCCTTTCCGGATACCATATTTACCAACCATGGGACATATAATCTGCGGTACTATAAACGGTATGGGGAAGCTGGGGAGGAATTTAAAGACCTGAAGGATATGACGGGGAACCTGGCCGGGGAGAAATGGTTTACACCGGGGCAGATACGGACATCGGCAGGGGATGAGGGGAATTATTGTGATTTTGTACTTCCGGTCCCTCACTCCAACACGGATTATGTGATCTTTACCATTCCCGAGCAGAGTTTCCGGCGGCTTAGCCCGGATGCAGAGTTTGTGATACTGGACCAGGATGGCCGTATGCTTTATGCCAGCTTCCCGGCCCAGGAATCCATTTGGGAGACAGTGGTAGCTTCTGCGGGCCTGCCCAGCAGCCTTGGGGATGGCAAGGTGTTATTCAGCAAGTGGTCATTGGAGACAGGGCTGTATGTGGGGCTTTTGTTTCCGGAAGAAAGGCTTTTGCAGCCTATACGGGATATCCAGCGGTTATTTCTGCTGATTTTTCTGGCGCTTCTGGTGCTGGGGGGAGCCCTGGTCTTTTTCATGGCCATGTTAAATTATGTACCTGTGAGAAAGCTTTCAGAGACTGCAAGCCGGTGGGTCTATGATATCCCCAAGGGGCTGAGCAGGATTGGCGCTACAGGGTATGCCCTGGAATGTATGGGAGGGCGGGTGGACAGCCTGCAGGAATCAGTCCGCATACAACATGCAATTTTTGGGCTGATCTATGAGAGGGGGAAGGAAGAAGGGCGGCTGAAAGAAAATCTGCGCAATGCAGGGCTGCCGGAAGATGCCAGGGGGTATTGTGCCGTGCTTGTCCATATGGCCAGTTCGAACCCAAAAGAAGCCGTGATGGAGCAGTTTGGCCGGATAGCCGATTCCCACAATATGGTAGCCAGCGGTATGGAATATCTGGCAGGAAACTGCTGGCTGTTTTTGGCTGCCTGGAAAGAGGAAGGGATTTCCCTTATTACCCTGCTGGAACAGGCGGCGGAAGCTTTAGCGGAGATGAGCGGCTATCCTTGCAGGATCGTTGCGGGGAAACCCAGCAGTAACGCCAGGGGGCTGCAGGTTTCTTTCCGGCAGGCCATGCAGCTACAGCAGAAGATCCCGGACAGGACGGAGGTTTTTGTCTATCAGGAAGAGGATGCGGCAGAATTTTTTTATCCCAATCTGGAGCTCCAGGCACTCTACCGCTCCCTTGTGCAGTGGGATACAGACAAGTTTTCCCTGATGTACCAGACATTGACGGATACCCTTTGCAGCGAAAACCTTCCTTCTTTTACCATCGGCTCCATTTATTGTGATATAATTAATTACTGCCTCATGGGGATCCAGGGGATCTCGCCCAATGCCCCTGAACTGAAGGATCTCTATGCCAGCCTAAGCTGCGATATGGATGTGGCTGCCCTGGCAGGGATGGCGGATAAGGTGGGGCATACAGCCCTGGAACTGGCCTGTGGGTTAAAAGACAGGCGGGAGGAGGCGGATGGCACGATCATGCAGGTCCTCCAGTATATTGATGATAATTACAGGACAGAGGACATGAATGTGAGTTATGTTGCCCAGGCCTTTGGCCTGTCCGCATCCAATTTAAGCCACCGCTTCAAAGCCCAGACAGGAAAAAATATTTCAGATTATATCAGGGAGAAGAGGCTTATGTACACCAAAGAGCTTCTCAGGGAACCTGGTTTGGCAGTAAAAGATATTGCAGAACGGCTGGGATATGCGCAGCCCTCTAACTTCATACGGAAATTTAAGACGCAGACGGGGATGACCCCTAATGAGTACCGTTCCCTGAATGCCCGGGAAGGGTCTCCTGCATCAGACAAAAAACAGGAAACGCCATAAAGGAAAGCGTATTTGCAGGTGTTGGCAGCATGGAGGATTATTATGACACGAAAACCGAATTTGATCATGATCATGACTGATGAAATGAGAGGGGACTGTATGGGATATGCAGGGCATCCGGATGTAAAAACCCCATATCTGGATACATTGGCTGCCCAGGGGATCTATTATCCCAACGCCTATACAGCCTGCCCCAGTTGCATTCCCGCAAGGGCGGCTCTCTATACCGGATTATCCCAGAAGCATCATGGCAGGGTGGGATACGCTGACGGGGTGGATTGGAATTATCCCGTGACCATGGCGGGGGAGCTGGCAAAGGCAGGCTATTATACCCAGTGTATTGGAAAGATGCATGTGCATCCCCTGCGGAGTATGATGGGCTTCCACCATATTGAGCTGCACGACGGGCATCTCCACTATTACCGCAGGCCGGAGACACGGTATGAGGAAGACCAGCGTGTTGCAGACGATTATTATTATTGGCTCCAAGAGAGGAAGGGGCCTGCCTGTGACGGTACTG
>OFGE01001370.1_pt1 | contig 21630 bp, 15 predicted proteins | sample 1521681 | NCBI WGS metagenome assembly OFGE01 (sample SAMEA3504093, study PRJEB24116) | mouse gut metagenome | biome: mouse gut; feature: mouse-associated habitat; material: faeces | place: Denmark | collected 2011
CACGCACAGATTCTTAAGCTTTCCCTGATATATCTTCCCCCGGGCAAACCCTGCCAGGTAACTGTTCGTAAGAAGCGCCCATAACGCCTGCGCTCCGTGACGTTTCCATCCTGTCTTCTTCTTTCTATCCAATTCCCACACACTCCATACATATATTCACTGCTTTTTCCAGCACCACCGTCATCTCCCCGCGGTATATGCCAAATCCCATGATCATAAGCCCTATGACGGCAAGGATGACGCCCGGCAGCCTGCGAAAATGAGTTCTCTGACAACGGCTCATTGTACCGCTCCTTCCAGCTCTTTTTCTACAATAACCTTCCAGTCCCCAAGTGAATGCGCTCCTACATAAGCTTCGCCTACAATATTCCCGTCTGTATCTACAAAAAATGTCTCTGGAACCGCATCTACTCCCAAAAGCCGTCCATTCATATATCCTTTATCTGGTATCAGAAAAGGATAAGCCGCACCGGTCTCTTCAGCCAGCAGCTTCGCTTTCTCCACAACATCCTGTTTCGCGCTTTCCGACTTTTCCGCAGCGTCCAGAACAATCCCCACTACTTTCACTCCTTTATCGGACATTTCCTGACTCAGCTTCTCCAATTCCGGGATTTCTCTTACGCAAGGCGTACACCAGGTCGTAAATACATTCACCATGGTCAAATCACACTCTGCAAACATTTCCTGCGTATAGGTTTCTCCATGGATATCCTGCATAGAAAAATCCCCCAGTGCAAAGGAATCGGAAGCGTTCTCAGCAGAGTTTGAGCCTGCCTGTGTGTCCTGTACGGAAGGGTTCGCCTCATTGGAGGAAGCGCTGTTGTCGCCGGAAGCACAGCCGTTTAAAACAGCCATACAGAATAAACCGGAGAATACTAGGGCAGGAACATAATATTTTTTTGATTTCATGGTCGTGAACTCCTTTTTCAATTGATGATCATACAGCTAGGATAGCATAAATATTTGAATACTTTTTGAATTGTTACAGAAAAAAGCCAAGGGACGGCTGCATAAAACGATACCGTCCGTTGGCTTTCCGTATGTTGTTAGGATGTCGGTATTCAGGAAACAACGGTTCCGTGCGAGATTACTGTCTGAAGTTCCAGAGTATCCTGTTTCAAAAGCAGCAGATCCGCAAATTTTCCGACCGAAATGCTGCCGTAATCACGATCCTCTCCGATGGCTTTCGCCGGGTTGATCGTCGCGCATTTTACGGCGCTTTCAAGCGGGATTTCCATCTGTTTTACGGCTGTTTTCATGCATTCCATCAGGTTTGTGGCAGAACCGGCAATCGTGCCGTCTTCCAGTGTGGCGAGACGTCCCGTTACCTTCACGTCAAGTCCGCCGAGAGAATAATCTCCGTTTGGCATTCCGGTCGCCATCATGCTGTCGCTGATTAAGATCAGGCGGTCGTCGCCGAAGATCGAAAACGCCGTACGAACGGAAGACGGATGAATATGGATGCCGTCGCAGATGATTTCGGGCGTTACTTTTTTGGTATCGTATGCAGCGCCGATTAACGCCGGTTTCCTGTGCGTAAACGGCGGCATGGCGTTGAACAGGTGCGTCATATGGCTTGCGCCTGCAAGAAATGCTTCTCTGGCAGTGTCATAATCGCAGTCCGTATGTCCGAGCGACATCCTGACCTGCGGAGAAAACTGACGGATAAATTCGATCGCGCCTTCCGTTTCGGGAGCGATCGTGGTCAGTTTTACCAGGCCGTCTCCGGCGTCGATCAGATGCTGGAACATTTCTGCATTGGGCGGCGTCACGTATTTGGGGTTCTGTGCGCCTTTTTTGCTCATGGCGATAAACGGTCCTTCGAGATTGATGCCGCAGAGTCTTGCGGTAGTTCCGGGTTTCCAGGAATCCCGATAGGATCTGGCATTGTCGCAGACAGCCGTCAGCGCTTCTTCGGAAAGCGTCATGGAAGCCGGGCAGATCGATGTGATACCGGATTTTAATTCATACTCTGCCATAGCGTTTAAAGCTTCCGGCGTAGCGTCGCAGAAGTCATGTCCCACACAGCCGTGGAAATGGATGTCCATCAAGCCGGGAATCAGATAGCAGCCGCTTCCGTCGATTACTTCGGTATCCGAAGCCGTATCGGCGATGCGTCCGTTTTCCACATAAACGTCTTTTTCTGTAAAACGGCAGTCTTCTGTAAATACAAGGGCATGTTTGATTACCATAGTCTTGTTCTCCTCCGTTTCGTTTAGCCGATCTGTTTGTTGTATTCCGATAAAGCCGCTTCGTCAGCAACCAGCGTAACGTCCGGATGCATCTGTAAGATCGAAGCGGGAACTTCCGGAGTTACCGGTCCTAAAAATGCCTTTGCGATGATTTCCGCTTTATTTGCGCCGCTTGCGATAATCAGGATTTTTTTCGCCAGCATAATGGACTGGATGCCCATGGTATATGCCTGGGTCGGAACTTCGTCGATGGATGCAAAGAATCTGGAGTTTGCTTCGATCGTGCTCTGAGTCAGATCTACGCAGTGCGTTCCTTTCGGAAAGTCCGCTGCCGGTTCGTTGAATCCGATGTGGCCGTTTAAGCCGAGGCCAAGCAGCTGTAAGTCGATACCGCCGAGCTCTTTGATGATGTTGTCATGGTCTAGGCATGCTTTGTCACTGTCTTCTTCCATGCCGTTTGGTACGTGGGTTCTGCTCTGGTCGATATTGATTTTATCGAACAGGTTTGTCTTCATAAAATACCGGTAGCTTTGATCGTTGTCAGCCGTCAGTCCCCTGTATTCGTCCAGATTGACGGAAGAAACACCGGAAAAATCAAGATCGCCTTTTTTGTACCATTCGATCAGGTTGGCATATGTGCCAAGCGGTGTAGAACCCGTTGCCAGACCGAGCACGCAGTCCGGTTTCATGATCACCTGTGCGGAAATAATGTTTGCCGCTTTGCGGCTCATGTCATCGTAATCTTTTGCCTGAATCAGTTGCATAATAAAAATTCCTCCTTTTTTATGTGCTATAGTTCTATTATAGTATATTTCTGGAAATTCTCAATCCCAAGTTTGAGAATTTTAGTTATCTTCTTCCTGATCTTTGGACATAGAGTAGACGGATCGTTTTCTTGCCATTTCGTCATTGGCAAGGTACTCGTCATACGTCGTGATTTTGTCGATCATCGTTCCGTCCGGCAGAAATTCGATAATGCGGTTTGCCGTTGTTTCTACTACCTGATGGTCTCTGGAAGAAAAGAGGATCACACCGGGGAATTTGATCAGTCCGTTGTTTAGCGCCGTAATGGATTCCATATCCAAATGGTCGGTCGGTTCGTCTAAGATCAGTACATTGGATGCTTCGATCATCATGCGGGAGAGCAGCACGCGGACTTTTTCCCCTCCGGAGAGCACGCGCATTTTTTTGACGCCGTCTTCTCCGGCAAAGAGCATTCTGCCTAAAAATCCGCGGACATACGTAGCGTCTTTAACTTCGGAAAACTGCGTCAGCCAGTCGACGATGATTAAATCCGTATCAAAGATCTTCGTATTGTCTTTGGGAAAATAAGACTGGGATGTCGTGACGCCCCATTTAAAGCTTCCGGTATCCGGTTCCATTTCTCCGGTGATAATCTTAAAAAAGACGGTTTTTGCAAATTCGTTGCCGCCGACAAACGCCACTTTGTCGTCATGTCCGAGAATAAAGGAAATATTGTCCAATACTTTGACGCCGTCAATGGTTTTGCTGATATTTTCCACGGTCAAAACTTCGTTTCCGATGTCGCGGGACGGGCGGAAGTCGATATAGGGATATTTACGGCTGGACGGACGGATTTCATCCAGCTGGATTTTTTCGAGCGCGCGTTTTCGGGACGTCGCCTGTTTGGATTTTGACGCATTTGCAGAGAAACGGGAAATAAATTCCTGCAGCTCTTTGATTTTTTCTTCTTTTTTCTTGTTGGCTTCTTTCATTTGCTTTACGATCAGCTGGCTGGATTCATACCAGAAATCGTAGTTGCCCGCATAGAGCTGGATTTTGCCGTAGTCGATATCTGCAATGTTAGTACAGACTTTATTTAAAAAGTAGCGGTCGTGGGAGACGACGATCACCGTATTTTCAAAATTGATCAGAAATTCTTCCAGCCATGCGATCGCGTCCAAATCCAGATGGTTGGTCGGCTCGTCGAGCAGCAGAATATCCGGATTGCCAAACAGTGCCTGTGCCAGCAGGACTTTGACTTTTATGGCGCCGGGCAGGTCTTTCATCATAGAAGCGTGTTCTTCCGTGGGGATACCCAGTCCGTTTAAGAGCATAGCCGCGTCGCTTTCTGCATTCCAGCCGTCCATATCGGCAAATTCCGCTTCCAGTTCGCTTGCGCGGATGCCGTCCTCATCGGAGAAATCTTCCTTCATATAAATTGCGTCTTTTTCTTTCATGATGTCATACAGACGCTGATTTCCCATGATTACGGAGTCCAAAACGGAATAGCCGTCATATTTAAAATGGTCCTGCTGTAAGAAGGAAAGCCGCTGCCCCGGCGTAATGGCAATGTCGCCGCTAGTTGCCTCCAGCTGTCCGGACAGAATTTTAAGGAACGTGGATTTTCCGGCGCCGTTTGCGCCGATTAAGCCGTAACAGTTTCCTTCTGTAAACTTGATATTGACGTCTTCAAACAGAGCCTTTTTTCCAAGCCGCAATGTAACGTTGTTTGCACTTATCATTTTCACACCTCAGTCTTATCTTTTTTATTGGGATTTACTCACTATATTATACATAAAAACCTTCCTTTTTCAAGGAAAAATAAGTTTTGCACTTTTCTGTTGATCATCCATAATATGGTATGTTATGATAAGCGGAAGTGATGCAAAAAGAGGAGGAAACGTTATGAAGTGTTTTTTTGGAAAATGCGGTATTGTTCCGGCAATAGGATTAGCGACTTTCCTGTTGTTTTGGATGCAGCCTCTTGTCCATGCGGCAGAGGGAACTTTACAGGAGGAATATCGAACGCCGATGCTTTCTGGTTCGGTGGAGACCTGGGTGAACCAGGGAGAAGATATTTCGGGCAGTACGATAAGGGTATTTGCAGACGATCTGGAAGACGGCGATCTGACGGCAGATATCAGGCGGGACGGAGAGGTTGATACATCCGTGCCGGGGAATTACACAGTATCCTACAGGGTTACCGATTCCGACGGGAAATCCGCCGAACTGAATACGGTCGTGCATGTGCTCTCTTCGGGCGAGGGCGCGGCGAATAAAAAGATACAGAGAAAATTATATACCCTTCCGGCGGCAAAACATCTGACGGATATCGGGTTTAACAGAGGATATTACCATGACAGGCAGAACCTTGGCATCTGGCTTCCTGCAAATGCGGAACTTAAAATCCGGCTGGTGAATTATGAAGAGTTTGGGGAAGAACTGGAACTTCGCCTTTTTAATGACGACGCCTGGAAAGAGCAGGCGGCTGTGCAGGAAGCAGACGGCTGGTCTGAGTCACAAAACGCGGTCAACATTCCTTCTGACGGAAGTTTTATCACGGTGAAAAATTCGTATCATGTCAGAAGCGCCGAGGGAGAAATTACACAGGAGCGTAAGAGCGCGGACAGCGTGCCGTTTATCACGACGCCCAAGGATACGACAGTGCAGCCGATCGTGGAAATCGAGTGGAGCGACGCATGGAAGGAAATTCCGTTTTACCGTTATCAGGATGAGGAAACGGAATTTTTCCGTATATGGGAAGAATCGGAAGCTCCGTTTGCCATTATAGAAGGGGATTCGGCTACGTTTCTGGTTCCGGAAAAAGACAGGGATCGGATTATTGATGCTCCCGGTGTAAAAGAAGCTTACCAGTTTCATACGATTGACGGCATGCTGGAATGGTACGCAGCGTTTATCCGGCAGTACGACGCTTTTGTGGGGCTGGATTTTTATGCGAAAGAAGCCTGTCATCAAAATGTCCGGGCAAAGTTTTTTATTAAAGCGAATGTCCATGGCTACGGCGCAGCTTATTATTCCGGCGACCACAGTGCGAATAACGATGACAGCTTAGGCGGCTATCTCGAAAAGAACTGGGTCTCCCTCCATGAATTCGGGCATGGTTACGAGGGAAGTTTTGCAAATCAGGAAAATTCTTTTGTAGAGACGACGAATAATATTTTGGGGTATTATTTTGAAGAGACGTATCGGCCCGAGGAAGATTCCGGCTGGATGCTTTATAATTTCAGCGGTTCCAAAACACAGCGCTATAAAGAGCTCGGAACGTATGCAAAAAACAGAAGGGAGACGACCGGCACATTTAATGAAATCGTAGAAGGCGGAGAGCATTTTAATGCAAGTCTTTTTATGTTTACCAATGTGCTGGATCGGCTGGGACCGGAGAAAACAGTGAGCGCGATGCATTCCCAGTACAGAAAGTTCTGCTATGACAACGGAAAGCCTATGTCTTCTTCGGATGTAATCGCAGAGTCGTTTAGTAAAACGGGACAGTACAATGTGATCCCATATTTTGAAAGCTGGCATATCCGTCCGGCAAAAGAGCTGGAAAATGAGATATATGAAATGGATCTGCCGATGCTTTACTATCTGAACGATATTATTACAGATAAAGCGGCGTGTGAGCGCGTACGCAGCAAATTGAATCTGGACGGTATTTACAGCCTTGTCAGTACGGATGATTTGGCGGACACGGGATACAAAAGCCAGGCAACTCTTAAGATCTCCATTGACGATCTTTCCCAGATACAGAATAAAAATATTGTAATCAAAAACGGCGGAAAGATCGTAAAGAAGATTCCGGTTACCGGGAAAACAATACAGACGGAACTTCCGGTCGGAATTTATGAAATAGAGCTTCCGATGCCGCGCACGGCAGATTACCGGTTTCAAAAAGAATATTTTGTCGCTGCACAGGGGAATGCGGCAAAGGAGTTTAGCTATGAAAAAATCAAAGGAAATCCGCTGCTTTATGACGTAGAGATACAATTGCTGGGACTTGGCGACGGAAAGGCTGCGTCGGTTTCTTTGGACACCGAGAGACAGAAACTAATCTGGGAAGTGGAACATACGACGCCGCACAGTTTTTTTGAAGAGACGTACCTGTCGATCCGTATTCTGAATGCTTCCGGAGAAGAAGTGTTTGCACAGTCTCTGGCGGGAAACGTTCAGGCCGAAGCTTTGACGCGGGAATTTGATTTTCCGGAAGGTTCTAAAGTAGAAATTTACCACAGAGAGTCGGGCGATCGTTTCCGGTTTAAAAACAGCTATCTGGATCAGAGAATCTATGCTTACCAGCTGCCGGGCGGAGAGCATACGCAGACATATGTAATGACCGAAAACGGCCTGATGGGAGAAGACTGGAGCCAGGAGCGGCGGAAGGATACGTATCTGTCCGTTTTGGATGAATTTTCCGCATATCTGGCCAAACATATGACGCAGAGCGACGCGGCAGATCAAACGAAATTCTATCTGGAAAAAGCCGCGATGACCAAGGCGTATTCCGGGTTAAGCCAGGAAGATAAGAAGAAATACCTGGATTCTTACGGCGCGCTGCTCGGCATGGCGCCCAAATACTATGCCGGGTACCGGAAAATACCTTCTCAAAAGCTAAGAGGTTCTGCGGACAGCGAACACACGGGAGCCGAAACGGCGGCCTCGGCGGTAGACGGCAATGAAGATACGTTCTGGCATTCCAATTACGGAAACGGAACGAAACCAAACCTCAGCGAAGGAAAAAACAACAGCTATACGATCTTGCTGGATGAAAATACGGATATCGGAAAACTGGAGTATCTGCCGAGAAAAGGCGGAGGAAACGGGGTCATCCTTACCTATGAAATTTCCTACAGCACTTCGGAAACGGGAGAAGATTTTACCGTCGTTACGCCCAGGGGAAATACCTGGGAGGATAACGATACGTTAAAGAGCGCCGTATTTGAAGCGCCGAATGCAAGGCGGATAAAGGTTACGGCGTTATCTACCGGCGGATATCCGGCAAATACGCATATCAGTGCGGCAGAATTTTATTTATATGAGCAGTACCCGGTTTTTGCCAGCCATACGTATGCCAGCGATCTGTTTCTGGCAGAATCGGCAAAGATCAAAAAAGATAAAAACGGAGCCGGGCAGGCGATTTCTTTCATTGGAAACGGGGAACAGAGAACGTTTGAGAAAGGGATCGGAATGAAAACGGACGTTTCCGTATCCTGGGATTTGACCGGAAAGAAGTTTGATCTGTTTACGGCGTGGATCGGCATAGATGCCCAGGTGGCGCCCGGTCTGCAGGCATCGGTCGAAATTTACGGGGACGGGAAGCTTTTGTATGTGTCTGACCCGCTTCTGTCAGGCTATCCGGCAGAATCCGTCTGCCTGGAAATTACAGGAATGAAAAAACTCGAAGTCAGAGCGTCTGGTGCGGGGAAGGAAGCACTGGTATCGCTGGGCGATGCAAAGTTTATGAATCAGGAAGATATCACGGAAATTACTCTGATACAGGGAGAGTCGGCGGCGATCTTGGCGAACGCATCTTTGATACCGGAGGATTTGGGTAAGATTCGATGGGAGTCGGACAATCCGGCTATAGCTGCAGTGAACGAAGAGGGTAGGGTTACGGCAGTCGGAGAAGGCCGGACGGTTGTGCGCGCCGTCTGTTCATCTAAGACCGTTTCTTGTACCGTACAGGTAACAAAAGAGCCGAAAACGAATCAGGATGAGACGGAACCGCCGAAAAACGAACCGGGGCAGGATACAAAGCAGGAGCAGACAGTAAAACCAAAGAAAGTGGTATTAAAGAAAATCAAAGTGCAGAAAAAACAGGCAGTGGTATCCTGGAAAAAAATCACAGATGCCCACGGATATGAAGTCTGGATGAAAAAAGGAAACGCTTCATTTAAAAAGGTAAAGAGCGTATCTGCAAAAAAACTGAAGATAAAAATCAAGAAATTAAAATCCGGGAAAAAATATACGTTTCAAGTGAGGGCATATCGAAAAGACAGCTCCAATAAAAAAGTCTACGGTGATTTTTCCAAGAAAAAGAAAGTGAAAATCAAATAAAAGATGTGTAAGAAAGCGGCAGGGATATGTTCCTGCCCTTTTTTGTTTCACAGGAATATGTGCCCCGGGAAACAAATTTTTACAGAAATCTTGCGTAATCAGAGAATCTGTGCTATATTGACTTTAACGCTATAAAGCTTCAAAGCTTCAAAGTATTAAATTACCAAGCAAAAGCAAAGGGAGGACATTATGAAACTTATTTTACTGATTATTTATTTTGCGGTACTGGTCGGCATAGGACTCTACTGCAGAAAGCATGCGACGGATGTCAACGGTTTTGTATTGGGAGGTAGATCCGTGGGACCGTGGCTGACGGCATTTGCATATGGTACGTCTTATTTTTCTGCAGTCGTATTTGTAGGCTATGCCGGACAGTTCGGCTGGAGATTCGGTATTTCCGCCACCTGGGCGGGGATCGGAAACGCCGTGATCGGATCTCTTTTGGCATGGGTTGTTCTGGGACGCCGGACACGCATTATGACGCAGCACTTGGATTCGGCTACGATGCCGCAGTTTTTTGGCGAGCGCTTTGGCAGCAGGGGGCTTAAGATCGGCGCTTCCGTCATTATTTTTGTCTTTTTGATTCCTTATACGGCGTCTCTGTACAACGGGCTTTCCAGGCTGTTTGGGATGGCGTTTGATATTGACTATTCCGTCTGCATTATTCTGATGGCAGTATTGACGGCGATTTACGTCATTGCCGGCGGTTACATGGCTACGGCGATCAACGACTTTATCCAGGGTATTATCATGCTGGTCGGAATCGCAGCGGTGATTGCCGCCGTGATTGGTAGCAAAGGAGGCTTTATGGAAGCCCTGGACGGGCTGGCGCGGGTGACGGATGAGACGGTTGCCGAAACGCCCGGCGTATTTGCTTCGTTTTTCGGCCCGGATCCGCTGAATCTGGTATTTGTCGTGCTTTTGACTTCGCTCGGAACCTGGGGCCTGCCGCAGATGGTACAAAAGTTCTATGCGATCAAAGACGAAGAATCCATCAAAAAGGGAACGATTATTTCTACCGTGTTTGCGCTGGTTGTAGCGGGCGGCTGTTATTTTCTCGGCGGTTTTGGAAGGCTGTTTTCCGATCAGATCGACGTGGCGGCAAACGGGTTCGATTCCATTATTCCGACGATGCTTTCCGGGCTTTCGCCGATGCTGATCGCACTGGTCGTGATCCTCGTGCTTTCGGCGTCCATGTCCACGCTTTCGTCCCTTGTCATGGCATCAAGCTCCACGCTTACGATTGACTTTTTAAAAGAGCTTTTCTTCCGGAAGATGAGCGAGAAAAAACAGGTGCTTACGATGCGTATTCTGATCGTGGTATTTATTGCGATTTCATCCATTTTGGCGCTGATCCAGTATAAGAGTTCCGTGACATTTATCGCGCAGCTGATGGGCGTATCCTGGGGCGCGCTTGCCGGCGCGTTTCTAGCTCCGTTTATGTATGCGCTCTATTCCAGAAAAGTAACGAAAGCGGCGTGCTGGGCGAGTTTTCTGTTTGGTTCCGTTTTGATGCTTGCCAATATTTTCTTTAAGAGTTCGTTTCCGGAAATCATGCAGTCGCCGATCAACTGCGGTGTGATCGCCATGCTGGCAGGCCTTGTGATCGTACCGGTTGTCAGCCTTTTTACACCAAAGCCCGATCAAAAGCTGGTGGAGGAATCGTTTGCGTGTTACGAAGAAAAGACGCAGGTTTCCAAGAAGACGGCGCTTGGAAAATAAAATGTATTTTTAGGGTTTTGTTGAATAAAAATTATTTCTTTTGTCCATACTGAATAGAAAAAAGAACAGAGAATATCCGCATTGTTTATCTTACCCTTTTCCGACAGGCATGAGCGAATGGCCTGTCAGAAAAGGGTATGTATTTGCTAAAAGAAACGGCGCGGATATGTGAAAGGAAACGCATGGATGAAATGAAGACATTACAGGAGCTGTATCAGGAAATTTTAGAAAAAGAGCTGGAAAAGGGTAGAAATCTTTCCGGGAAGTACGACGCATATCCAATGGACTGCCTGCTCCATCCGAAACAATATGCGCCGGTCGTTGCCGCAGGCGGCTGTGAGAACTGCCAGGGAGACAATGCCTGTCAGGACAGCTGTATTTTTGATGCAATCGAAAAAATCAACGGAAAGATTTATATTGATCCCCAAAAGTGCACGGGGTGCGGTGCATGCGTGGACGTATGCAAAATGGGACGGTTAATGGAGAATAAGGAGATTTTTCCCGTTTTGGACATGCTGTGCGACCGCAGGCAAGAGGTCTATGCGCTGATCGCTCCGGCGTTTACCGGGCAGTTCGGAAAAGAGGCTTCGGTTGGACGGCTGCGGACTGCGTTTAAGCGGATCGGGTTTTCCGGAATGGTGGAAGTGGCGGCGTTTGCGGATATCCTGACGTTAAAGGAAGCGCTCGAATTTGACCGGCACGTAAAAGAAGAAGGGGATTTTCAGCTGACGAGCTGCTGCTGTCCCGTCTGGATTGCCATGATCCGGGGAATCTATCACGATCTCGTGGGACATGTGCCAGGAGCGGTATCTCCGATGATTGCCGCCGGAAGAGTCGTAAAAAAGCTGCATCCGAATGCCGTTACCGTGTTTATCGGACCCTGCATGGCAAAAAAGAAAGAAGCCAGGGAAGAGGACATTGCGGACGCCGTGGATTACGTGCTGACATTTCAGGAAGTTTTGGACTTTTTTGAAGCGGTAAATGTTAATCCTGCCGAGCTGCCGGAGGATGAGAGAGAGCATTCCTCCAAAGCGGGGCGCATTTATGCCAGAACATCCGGCGTCAGCGAAGCGGTTGCGGAAACGGTAGCGCAGCTTTCCCCGGACAAAACGATTCCGGTAAAAGCGAAACAGGCGGACGGCGTGAAAGCCTGCCGGGAATTGATCGAACAGATTAAAAACAAAAAAACGGACGGAAATTTTTTTGAGGGCATGGCGTGTAGCGGCGGCTGTGTCGGCGGTCCAAAAGTACTGATCCCAAAAGAAGAAGGCAGGGCTATGGTCAATGAATACGGAATTGCTGCGCAATACCGGACGCCGCTGGAAAATCCTTACGTGCGGGAGCTTTTGGAGCGGCTTGGGTTTACGGATATTATGGATTTTTTAGAGCACAGCGACCTTTTGACGAGAACTTTTGCATGATGGATGATTGGAAAGCGGTTTTTTGTAATCAAAAAACGATACTGGCAGATTGTTTCGTCTTTTCAAATGCTTCTACAGTAATCGGGCGATATAGGGCATATCTTCTTTTCTTTTAAAAATAAAAAATAAAGATAGAAACAATGTCATTTAGTTAAGTCCAACAGCATTAAGTTAAGGTTTAAAAATACCGTTCACTTTCGCAAAAGTGAGCGGTACTCTTTTTTGATAACAATCTGCATCAAACTGAAGTTTTCACATTCTTAACATACCTGACTTCATTAACTGCCCTCTACGAGCAAAAACAGCACGCTTAAGTGGTCAATGCCTTAACTAAATGACATTGGTGTAAATCCTGTCTCATTTATTGATTATACCCAAAGTTCAGAAAGAACCTAAAAAACGCCGGGGCTTTTTTGTATGGCAGATTTCAGAAGAACTACTAACGGGAGGCATTGGCGCATAGACTATACCGTGGAAGAGATACATGCTGTGCAACGGTTTTGTGCCTGCCGAAAACGAATCGGCAGAAGATTATTTTCGGCCTGTCCGCGCAGCAGGAAACCATATGCGGCGGGAGTTGGCAGGTACAAAAAAATATGCAAAAAATCTTGTCGAAAGTATTGATTTTTTGGGATAAGAACTATATAGTAATATATTAGAGACGGTGTGAAAACCGCCAAAATCTGGTACTTAGAACATTCAATTTTAAGGAGGAAATCAAATGTCAAGAGCAAAACAGTCAATGGACGGTAATACAGCTGCCGCACACGTTGCGTATGCGTTTACGGATGTTGCAGCAATTTACCCCATTACGCCTTCCAGCCCAATGGCCGACACGGTTGACCAGTGGTCTGCGGCAGGACAGGAAAACATCTTTGGAAATCAGGTAAAAGTAGTGGAAATGGAATCCGAGGCAGGCGCGGCAGGCGCAGTTCACGGTTCCCTTGCAGCAGGCGCATTAACGACAACATTTACGGCGTCTCAGGGGCTTTTGCTGATGATCCCGAATATGTACAAGATTGCGGGCGAACAGCTTCCGTGTGTATTTGATGTATCTGCCCGTACCGTAGCGACACAGTCTTTAAATATTTTCGGTGACCACAGCGACGTGTATGCGTGCCGTCAGACCGGTTTCGCTATGTTATGTGAGACAAACCCGCAGGAAGTTATGGATTTAAGCCCGGTAGCGCATCTGGCTACGATCGAGGGTAAAGTTCCGTTTATCAACTTCTTCGACGGATTCCGTACCTCCCATGAAATCCAGAAGATCGAAAAATGGGATTACGCTGATTTAAAAGAAATGTGCAACATGGACGCTGTCAAAGCATTCCGTGACCATGCATTAAATCCGGAGCATCCGGCGATGCGCGGTTCTCATGAGAACGGAGACGTATTCTTCCAGCATCGTGAAGCATGCAACCCGGTATATGACGCGCTTCCGGCGATCGTTGAAAAATATATGGCGAAAGTCAATGAAAAACTCGGCACAAACTACGATCTGTTCAATTACTATGGAGCAGAAGATGCAGACCGCGTGATCGTTGCGATGGGTTCCATCAACGACGTAGCGGAAGAAGTTATTGATTACCTGACTGCAAAAGGCGAAAAAGTCGGGCTTGTAAAAGTTCGTTTGTATCGTCCGTGGGTATCCGCATCTTTCTTAAAAGCGCTTCCGAAGACTGCGAAGAAAGTTGCCGTACTCGACAGGACAAAAGAGCCTGGATCTCTGGGAGATCCGTTATACCTCGACGTTGCGGCTACGCTTCGTGAAGCAGGTTTGAATACGATTGTTCTGACAGGCGGACGTTACGGATTAGGTTCAAAGGATACGCCTCCGTCATCTGTATTCGCAGTATTTAAAGAGTTGGAGAACGACGCTCCGAAAGCCCGTTTCACAATGGGAATCGTTGACGATGTGACAAACTTAAGCTTACCGGAAGTAAAACCGGCTCCGATTACAGCGGCAGAAGGCACAGTGGAATGCAAGTTCTGGGGTCTTGGCGGCGACGGTACGGTAGGTGCAAATAAGAACTCTACCAAGATTATCGGCGACCATACGGACAAATATATTCAGGCATACTTCCAGTATGATTCCAAAAAGACCGGCGGTGTTACCATTTCCCATCTGAGATTTGGTGACAAACCGATCAGAAGCCCGTACTACATCAATCAGGCTGACTTTGTTGCCTGCCACAATCCGGCATATGTCAACAAAGGTTTTAAAATGGTACAGGATGTAAAACCGGGCGGCGTATTTATGATCAACTGCCAGTGGTCGGATGAAGAATTAGAGCATCATTTAAACGCAGAGGCAAAGAAATATATTGCCGACAATAACATTCAGTTATATACCATCAACGCGATTGACAAAGCGATCGAAATCGGTATGGGCAAACGTACCAATACGATTTTACAGTCTGCATTCTTTAAACTTGCAAACGTAATGCCGATCGACGAAGCCGTAGATTTCATGAAAGCGGCAGCTAAAAAATCTTACGGTAAGAAAGGCGACGCGGTTGTAGAGATGAACTACAAGGCAATTGACGCCGGCGTTGACGCAGTACATAAAGTGGAAGTGCCGGAATCCTGGAAGAATCCGGCGGCGGATCCTGAAAAGAAAGCATACCAGGGACTTCCGAAGACCGTGAAGATGGTGGAAGATCTGATGGATCCGATTTCTTTGATGGACGGCGATTCCCTTCCGGTTTCCGCATTTGCAGAAAATCCGGACGGACAGTTCGAACTTGGCGCGGCTGCATATGAGAAACGTGGTACGGCTGTTACGGTTCCTACCTGGGATGCAGAGAAATGTATCCAGTGTAACCAGTGTGCATTCGTATGTTCGCATGCGACGATTCGTCCGTTTATGTTAAGCGAAGACGAAGTAAAAGCAGCTCCGGAACATATTAAATTAGCAGATATGAAGCCGAAAGCGGGCGAGTACAAATATACCATGAGCGTATCTCCGCTTGACTGTATGGGATGCGGCGAATGTATCACCGTATGTCCGGTAGGCGCAATCGCGATGGTTCCGCAGGAATCACAGGCCACAGAGCAGCCGGTATTTGATTACTTAGTGGCAAACGTAGGCAAAAAACCGGGTATGCCGGCCGACAATACGGTAAAAGGCTCCCAGTTCAACCAGCCGCTGCTTGAGTTCTCCGGATCCTGTGCGGGATGTGCGGAGACGTCTTATGCACGTTTGATCACGCAGTTATTCGGCGAGCATATGTATATTTCCAATGCAACGGGATGTTCCTCCATCTGGGGCGGTCCGGCTGCTACATCACCATATACGGTAAACAAAGACTCCAAGAAAGGTCCGGCATGGGCAAACTCTCTGTTCGAGGATAATGCAGAGCACGGACTCGGTATGCAGATCGGCCAGCAGGTACTCCGCGACCAGGCGATCGCAAGCGCAGAAAAATCCGCGTCTTCCGATCAGGCAAGCACAGAGTTTAAAGCTGCATTTGCAAAATTCATGGAGACAAAAGACGATACAAGAGCAAACGCAGAGGCAACAGACGCATTGGTTGCAGAATTGGAAAAAGCTGCGGCGGCAGGATGCACCGGCGCACAGGCTGCTCTGGACAAGAAAGATTATCTTGCAAAGAAATCCATCTGGATCTTCGGCGGCGACGGCTGGGCATATGATATTGGCTTCGGCGGATTGGATCATGTTCTTGCTTCCGGCGAAAATGTAAACGTAATGGTATTCGATACCGAAATGTATTCCAATACTGGCGGTCAGGCTTCCAAAGCTTCCAATATCGGCGAGGTTTGCCAGTTTGCCGCTTCCGGTAAAGATATCGGCAAGAAGAGCCTGGCAGAAATCGCTATGAGCTACGGTTACGTTTATGTGGCACAGATCGCGCTTGGCGCAAATATGGCACAGGCGGTCAAAGTAATTGCTGAAGCAGAGGCATATAATGGACCTTCCCTGATCATCGGATACGCTCCGTGTGAGCTTCACGGTGTAAAAGGCGGTATGAACCACTGTCAGGATGAAATGAAGAAAGCAGTAGCGGCAGGTTACTGGAATCTCTTCTCCTTCAATCCGGCGCTGAAAGCAGAAGGCAAGAATCCGTTTACGCTGACTTCGAAACCGGGTGACGGCACATATCAGGAATTCTTAAATAACGAGACGCGTTACAGCCGTCTGGCAAGGTCATTCCCGGATCGTGCAGAGAAATTATTTGCAGAGTCCGAGCAGGCAGCAAAAGACCGTTACGAGCATCTTCTGCGGTTAGTAGAGCTTTATAAATAATTTTATATCGGAAATGTAAGAAATGCGACGTATACAGGCACAGTTCCATCGGGACTGTGCTTGTATTTTCCTGTTGACAAAAAAATAAATATAAGCTAGAATTAGAATAATTCTAAAAAGGTAATATGTTTTATGAATAAAAATGCACAATTGATACTTGAAATCATTCAGTCATCTGACGAACATATGACTGCAGAACAAATCTACAAAAAACTGACTGCGGATTCTCCTAGAATGTCATTAGCTACGGTATACAATAATCTGGCAGAGTTATACGAATCCGGACAGATTCGTAAAGTTTCGTCAGAGGGATATCCGGACCGATATGACAAGACGGTAAAGCACGATCACCTGATCTGCAGGAAATGCGGGAAGTTGACGGATATTCTGCTAAAAGACCTGACGGATCTGCTGCAGTCGCAAATAGATGAGGAGCTGTTGTCATATGATTTAAAGATCAGTTATCTTTGCCCGTTTTGCCAATACACAGGCAGGAGACCGTAAGATAGGATGTAAGGAGGAAACGAAATGGCAGTGTACAAATGCAGCATTTGCGGCGCGGTGTTTGACGAGGAACAGGAAGGGAAAATGCTCTCGGAGCTTTCTGGCTGTCCGGTCTGTAAGCAGCCCATTTCCAAGTTTGAAAAAATTTCCGAAGAGGAAACACAGGAGAAGACAGCGGTTTATGAAGGGGCGCTTTCGTATGATCCGCAGTATGTAAGGCAGGACAAAAACAGCCGCTATATGGAAGAAATCCATCAAATGGCTGTGACGGGAAAGAGCATCGACGGAGCGATGGGAACGCAGAGGACGATGCCGGGATGGGATGATATATATTTCCTTGGCGCCCAGCTGAATCCGATGCCGCTTTTGGATTTTGAACCGGTAGAGACAAGAACGGTGATCGGAACGCATGCCCGAAAGCCAATGGTTTTAGAACATCCGGTATACATATCCCACATGTCGTTCGGCGCGCTCTCCCGTGAGATCAAGTTGGCGCTGGCAAAAGGAAGCGCGCTGGCAAAAACGGCTATGTGCAGCGGGGAAGGCGGAATTCTTCCGGAAGAAAAAGAAGCGGCATATCGATATATTTTTGAATATATCCCGAATAAATACAGCGTGACAGATGAGAACTTACAATCTTCCGACGCGATCGAAATCAAGATCGGGCAGGGGACGAAGCCGGGAATGGGAGGCCATCTGCCGGGAGAAAAAGTAACGCCTGAGATTGCCGCACTCAGAGGGAAAAAAGAGGGAGAAGAGATCCAGAGCCCGAGCAGATTTGCGGAACTTCATACAAAAGAAGATTTAAAAGAAATGGTAGATATGTTAAGGGAACGTTCCGGCGGCAGACCGATCGGAATTAAAATCGCTGCGGGAAGGATTGAACGGGATCTGGAATACTGCGTATTTGCAAAGCCGGATTTTATTACAATTGACGGACGCGGCGGTGCAACCGGTTCGAGTCCGCTGCTGCTTCGGGAATCGACGTCCGTGCCGACTCTGTTTGCACTGCATCGTGCGAGAAAATATTTGGACAAGGTACATGCGGATATTTCGCTTGTGATTACCGGAGGGCTTCGGGTATCTTCCGATTTTGCAAAAGCGCTTGCCATGGGAGCGGACGCAGTTGCAATTGCCAGCGCGGGATTGATTGCGGCGGCATGTCAACAGTATAGGATCTGCGGAACGGGAAATTGTCCGGTTGGTATTGCAACGCAGGATCAAGAGCTTCGGAAGAGACTGCATGTGGATGCGGCGGCGCAGAGAGTTGCAAATTTTCTGAACGTATCGCTGGAAGAGCTGAAAACATTTGCCAGAATCACGGGGCATGCGTCCGTGCATGACCTGAATTTGGAAGATCTGGTTACATGGAACAGGGAAATTGCCGAGTATACGGATATACCGCATGCCGGCTTGGCATGGAATCTATAGAATAACAGGAGGAACATAGTATGGGAAACAATCGTTACGAAGGAACACAGACAGAGAAAAATTTAATGGCGGCATTTGCCGGAGAGTCCGGGGCAAGGAATAAATATACCTACTTTGCATCCAAGGCAAAAAAAGAAGGTTATGAGCAGATTGCCGCTCTGTTTTTAAAGACGGCAGACAATGAAAAAGAGCATGCAAAAATGTGGTTCAAAGAATTGGAAGGCATTCAATCGACAGCGGAAAATCTAACGGAAGCTGCAAACGGAGAGAACTACGAATGGACGGATATGTATGAAGGCTTTGCAAAAACGGCAGAAGAAGAGGGATTTCCGGAACTTGCCGCTAAATTCCGTATGGTAGCTGAGATTGAGAAGCATCATGAAGAGCGTTACCGCGCGCTTCTGAAGAATGTTAAAATGCAGGAAGTGTTCCAAAAGAGTGAAGTAAAGGTCTGGGAATGCCGGAACTGCGGTCATATCATCGTCGGAACATCTGCGCCGGAGATCTGTCCGGTCTGCGCGCATCCGCAGGCTTATTTTGAGGTTCATGCCGAAAATTATTAAAAGAAGAATTTCCGGCATACCATGCGGGTATCTGCCCGTTTACAGGGGAGAATTATTTATAGAGCAATACGGCTTTCGGCACCAAAAGGCCAAAGCCGTATTGTTTTTTATGTGCCTGTGATCAAGGAGAACTGTGAAACATAGCTGTATAAGATAGAAGCGGCAGATGCAGTCAGAGAAAATACACAATTGACAAGACGGTGTTCGTGTGGTAGTCTATAAAAGCAATTTAATATGGTAAAGTGATACTATGTTATCACAGAAGAGGAGGAAATGGTTTTATGAAAAAAATAGTGGCGGCGATTTTATTGGCAGGGATGGCGCTTTCCATGGCGGCATGCGGCAATGAAAAGGCGGATGATAAGAAAGTGGATGCTTCGGTAAAAACGGACGGCACGGAGGATGCGGCAGAAAACGAGACGGCAGCCGGCGATACGTTTACGGTAGGATTTGATCAGGACTTTCCGCCGTTTGGCTATGTAGGAGACGACGGGGAGTTTACGGGATTTGACATTGAAATGGCGACGGAATGTGCAAAACGAATGGGGAAAGAAGTCGTATTGCAGCCGATCGACTGGGATGCAAAAGATATGGAATTGGAGTCCGGCACGATCGACTGTATCTGGAACGGATTTACGGTGAACGGCAGGGAAGATCAGTATACCTGGAGCGATTCTTATATGGATAATACACAGGTAGTCATTACGAAAAAAGATTCCGGAATTACAACTCTGGCAGATCTTGCCGGCAAGATTGTGGAAGTACAGAAAGAATCTTCTGCACAGTCTGCGCTGGAAGATGAAGATCACACGGAGCTTTTGGCATCTTTTGGAGATTTTTTACAGGTAGCGGAATACAATACGGCGTTTATGGATTTGGAATCCGGAGCGGTAGATGCGATTGCGATTGATATCGGCGTAGCGAATTTTCAGCTGGAAGGCAAAGAAGACGATTATTTGATCTTGGAAGAAACCATTTCTTCTGAGCAGTATGCAGTCGGATTCCTGAAAGGAAATGAAACGCTGCGCGACGAAGTGCAGAGCACGTTGATGGAAATGGTAGAAGACGGAACGTTTGCAGAGATTTCCGATAAATATTTTGGATATGATGTATGTACGTTAACGAACGGTGAAGAAGAGGCGGCGACAGAATAAAAGACGCGCCTTTGGAGGGTGAGATGGATTTACAGGTCATGGTGCAGCAGCTTGCGGGAGGAATGCTGACAACATTTCAGATTTTTGTACTGACGCTTTTATTTTCTCTGCCGCTGGGGCTTTGCATTTCTTTTGGTAGAATGTCAAAAAATACGCTGCTTCGCGGAGTTACAAAACTGTATATTTCCATTATGCGGGGAACGCCTCTGATGCTGCAGCTTCTGGTCGTTTATTTTGGACCTTATTACATATTCGGGATCGGGATTACGTCCAGTTACCGTGCTTATGCGGTGATCATTGCTTTCGCGATCAATTATGCGGCGTATTTTGCGGAAATTTACCGGGGCGGGATTGAGTCCATGTCAAAAGGACAGTACGAAGCGGCAAAGGTTTTGGGCTACACAAAGCTGCAGACGTTTTTTAAAATTATTTTTCCGCAGGTAATCAAACGGATCCTTCCGTCCGTAACGAATGAAGTGATTACGCTGGTCAAAGATACGTCGCTGGCGTTTTCCATTGCTTATATAGAAATGTTTACGACGGCAAAGGCAATTGCGGCTTCTCAAAAGAGCATGGTTCCTCTGATGGCGGCGGGCGTATTTTACTATGTGTTTAATTTCATCGTTGCCGCATGTATGGAATTTTGGGAAAAGAAGCTTAGTTATTACAGTTAGGAGGCGCCTGATGAAACTGCTTGAAATGAATCGTGTAAAAAAGAGTTTTGACGGAACCGCGGTTTTGAAAAATATCAGTCTTTCCGTAGAGGAAGGGGAAGTTGTATCTATCATCGGGCCTTCCGGTTCCGGGAAATCCACGCTTTTGCGCTGCGCTACGCTTCTTGAGACGATGGATGACGGAGATTTGTATTATCTTTCGGAGGCGGCTGCAAAGAGCAACGGAACGCGGGCAGTGTATGCTTCCTCTTTGGAATTGAAAAAGATAGAGCGTCAGTTTGGTCTGGTGTTTCAGAATTTTAACTTGTTTCCGCATTATTCCGTGATGAAAAATATCACGGATGCGCCGATTCATGTGCAGAAGAGGGACAAGGAAGAGGTTTACAAAGAAGCCGCGCAGCTTCTTGAAAAGATGGGGCTAAGCGACCGTGCCGATTATTATCCCTGTCAGCTTTCCGGCGGACAGCAGCAGCGGGTATCGATTGCAAGGGCTTTGGCTATGAATCCGAAAATTCTTTTCTTTGACGAACCGACTTCGGCGCTGGATCCGGAGCTGACCGGAGAGATATTAAAAGTAATTACAGAGCTTGCAAAAGAAAAAATGACGATGGTGATTGTGACGCATGAAATGCATTTTGCAAAAGACGTGTCCGATCGGATGATTTTTATGGATAAGGGCGTGATTGTAGAAGAGACGACACCGGAAGCGCTGTTTGCATCGACAAATCAGCGGACCAGGGAATTTTTAGGAAAATATCACTTATCAAACGGTTAAATCGAATACCGAAACGACAGAGAAAAGGGAGCGTTTGGCTCCCTTTTCTTTATATATGTGCGCCCAGTATGGGCGCAATCTAATCGGTGAAAGTCCGTAACACACCCTGGT
>OFGE01001379.1_pt1 | contig 21537 bp, 15 predicted proteins | sample 1521681 | NCBI WGS metagenome assembly OFGE01 (sample SAMEA3504093, study PRJEB24116) | mouse gut metagenome | biome: mouse gut; feature: mouse-associated habitat; material: faeces | place: Denmark | collected 2011
CCGTCTGGAATACGAAGGAATCCGCATCATTTCTGGTGTCAATAGCTTCTTTGCGCTTCTTATCCTGAGCTTCAAATTCTGCTGCTTCTTTCACTGCTTTTTCAATATCCGCATCTGACATGTTAGAACCTGCAGTAATGGTAATATGCTGTTCTTTTCCGGTTCCCAGATCTTTTGCAGAAACGTTTACGATACCATTGGCGTCAATGTCAAAGGTAACTTCAATCTGAGGAACACCGCGTCTTGCCGGCGGAATTCCATCCAGACGGAACTGGCCCAGAGATTTGTTATCTCTTACAAACTGGCGTTCTCCCTGTACCACGTTGATATCAACTGCTGTCTGATTATCTGCCGCAGTGGAGAAGATCTGACTTTTCTTTGTAGGAATTGTAGTATTTCTCTCGATCAGCTTTGTAGCAACTCCACCCATGGTCTCAATCGCCAGTGAAAGCGGTGTTACGTCCAGAAGAAGGATATCTCCGGCACCAGTATCTCCGGCCAGTTTACCTCCCTGAATGGAAGCACCCAGTGCCACACACTCATCTGGGTTCAAGGATTTATTCGGCTCATGGCCAGTGAGCTGTTTCACTTTATCCTGTACTGCCGGGATTCGGGTAGAACCACCTACCAGGAGCACTTTGCCAAGCTCAGAAGCGCTAATTCCTGCATCCTTCAACGCATTGGTTACCGGCGTTGCTGTTCTCTCCACAAGATCTGCGGTCAGCTCGTCAAATTTGGCACGGGTCAGATTCATATCAAAGTGCTTGGGGCCTTCTGCGGTTGCGGTAATGAAGGGCAGGTTAATATTGGTGGTCATGGCGCTGGAGAGCGTGAAATACCAGATCGAGCGTTACGGGCAGGGCCGTACATTCCAGATCATCGTCGCCGACGACGGCTCTACAGATGGAAGCAGAGAGGTGATCCAAAGGTGGACAGAGGAAAACCGAGGCCTATTTGAAAAAATCGACCTGCTGTTTCGGGAGGAGAACGTCGGCATCTGCCGGAATTACGTGGAGGCGCTGCGGGCAGTGGAGGGGGAACAGTTTGTGAAGGTGGACGGCGACGATCTGCTGGCCCCCTACAACGTGTTTGAACTGACGGAGCTGCTCTCGGAATATGATATTGTCTGTCCCGCGTTTATGAAATTCAGCGGACCTGGAAGCTTGGTCAAGCGTTATAACGTTTATCTGGAGTTCGTTTTACAGCGGTTTATCAGAGGAAAAAACCTGCTCCGGTCAGTAAAGCTGGGCTGTCCGCTGCTAGGGACGGCCATATACCGAAGGTCCCTTTTGACAGAAGAGGTCTATGATTTTATCCTGCAATTCCGGACCGTCAATGACCGGGCCTGCTTCCAAAAAATCATTTCAGAAAACCCTGGCGTCAAAACCTGTTACGTCAACCGGCCAGTCATTTTGTACCGCATATCCGACACATCCATATCCAATTTCAACAGCCCCAGCCGGAGATTGCATAACCAGGAAATCGGACGTCTGTGCCGGGTTCAGCGGAAAGCGGAGCGCTCTCCCCTGTTTCGGCTGCTGCTTCTGCTGCAAGAGAAATCCGCCGTCTTCCGGGCAAGCCCAAGCGGATTTCTGCGGTTTTTTCGCTTTTTCTCCCCCTATTTCGTAATTATGCTGGGATTGTGCATAGCCCATCCTTTCTCCATCCGAAGCATGGAACGGGAGCTGGTAGACCGGCATTGGCAGGACTGCGCCGCCCATTACCGGCAGATCGAGGCAGAAACGGCGAAATTCCTGGCGCAAAGCGGGAAAAAGTAGAAAATTTTTCCGGAATAGTGTATAATAGTCCGATCAAAAAACTAGGAGGACTATAATATGAAAGCACGGAAACTGACTGCCGGAAAAATTGCTGCCTACGCCAAGAACCTGCGGGCGGAAGACCGGGCCGCGGCCACGGTTGAGAAATACAGCCGGGATATCACCGCCTTCGCCGGGTGGCTGGCAGAGCGGATGGTGACCAAGGAGCTGGTGTCCCAGTGGAAAAACCAGCTGCTGGCGGAGGGGCTGTCCCCCGCGACAGTCAATGCGAAAATATCCGCCCTCAACGGACTGTTCAGTTTTTTAGGCTGGCGGGAATGCCGCATCAAATTCCTGCGGGTCCAGCGCCAGCTGTTCCGGGAAAAGTCCCGTGAGCTGACCCGCCGGGAGTATGAACGGCTGGTAGAAACCGCCCGCAAGCTGGGCCGGGCCCGGCTGGAGCTTTTGATGGAGACCATCTGCTCCACGGGCATTCGGGTCAGCGAGGTACCCTATATCACCGTGGAGGCCGCCAGGGACGGACAGGCTGTCATCCATCTGAAGGGGAAAATCCGGACCATCCTCCTTTCCCGCAAGCTGTGCATCAAGCTGCTGAAATATGCCCGGAAAACAAAAACCACCACTGGCGAGATTTTTCTCACCAAAAGCGGCAACAGCCTGTCGCGCAAGCAAATCTGGCAGGAGATGAAGTCCCTGTGCGCCTGGGCAGGGGTAGAGCCGTCCAAGGTGTTCCCCCACAATCTGCGGCATCTCTTTGCCACCATCTTCTATCAGGTCAGCCGGGACCTGGTAAAGCTGGCCGATATGCTGGGCCATTCGTCTGTGGAGACAACGAGAATATATCTGATGACCAGCGTTTCGGAGCATGCAAAATACCTGGAAAAATTGCGGCTGGTCCAATTATAGACAGAATATGTGATTTGCCTACAGTTCAACTTTAATTGATTGTGCAAATGAGCTGGAGATGCAATTTGTGACCCTATTGGGGGATATGAAGGCGCACATAAACAGAGCCGTTTAGAGCTATTTTCCTGCGGCTCTCTTTCATCTGCCCACACCTGCACGCTTGACGGATATTTAGACAAACAGATACCATTTTCCGCTATACCACAAATCACATATTCCGTCAAATTGCCTATTGCATTTCTGAAGCGCCATATATATAATGAACATGAATTTTGATAACTGGCAAATCACATATTCTGTCTATAATTGAAAACTGGCAAAAAGTGTCCGGCGCAGATGTTGGCCGGAACAGCTTCCATGTTTAGAACATGCTTTAGTAAATGTGCTGGAAATTTCGCCGGCAAGAAAGCAGGGAGATATGGAGATTTTGTTGATCGGGACCGGTCAGCTGACGGAGGCTCTGATCGATAGATTTAACAAAAATGGAGAAAGAATCTATCTGCTCACCGGTCAAAGAGAACCGCTGCCCTTTAAGCAGCACGTTTTTGAGACATACAATTTTTCCTATGACGACGATAGCATAAAGGACATTTTTGACAGCATCAAACCGGATATCACCATTTTTACTGGCGCATGGGACAGCCATTTTAACTGGGAGAAGGCGCGGCAGGAGTCGGTTCGGTACACGGTCGCCCTCATTAACATCTTGACCGCCTATACCATGCGTGGCAGCGGTCGTTTTGTGTATCTGTCCTCCCAAGAGGTGTTCACCGGCTCTTTCCCCAATAACCTTCCGGAATCCTGGAATACAAACCCAAAAGGATTCCGCAGTATGGCTCTTGCCCAGGGGGAGGATATCTGCGCCAATTACCGCCAGAACCAGGGCTTGGATATACGCACACTGCGTCTGGACCACCTTTACTGCATTCCGAAAAAGGGGCAGCCAACTCTGGACCCCTGCTGTACTATGTGTCTGGAGGCCCTCAGGAGCGGTAAAATATTTGCCAGCGACCGCGATGTGTTCTCCATGCTGTTTGTCAAGGACGCAGCCGAGCTGGCCTGTAAGGCCATAATCGCGCCAAAGCTGGAGCAGTCAGTTTATCACATTTCCGCCATGGAGGAAATCAGCGGTTTGCAGCTCGCCCAGTTGGTCCAGGAATCCATGGGCAGCGGGATCGAGGTGATCAACGAGTCTGTGGGTGAGTACCGCCGGGTCATTCTGGACGGCACAGCTTTTTCCAGCGAACTGGGGCAGAGGCTTTTTACCCGGTACCCGGAGGGCGTCAAGCAGGTTGTCCAGTTCATGAAGCGCAACCGGGAGTCTTTTATTCGGGCGGAGGATGTTGGAGGAAACCGTTTGGCCCGGCTCCTCCACGGGACCCGGACTTTTATTGCCGCACTAGTGCCTTATGTGGAGAACGTAATTTGCGCTCTTCTTTTTTTCTATCTGAATCAATATGCCGCTGGCGGCGATCTTTTTGCCCGAGTAGACCTGTTTCTGCTGTATGTGCTGCTGTTTGCTGTGACGCTGGGTCAAAGACAGGCAGTGTTCTCAGGCTTTCTGGCCTCCTTTGGATACTGCTTCCAGCAAATGCACACCCGCAGCGGCTTTGCGGTGCTGCTGGATTATAATACCTATGTGTGGATGGCGCAGTTATTCATTGTGGGTATGGTGGTGGGCTACATAAAAGACCAGCTCCACTCCGTGAGGCGGGAAAGCCAGGACCAGATCGCTTATCTGGAGGGACGGCTTAACGACATCACGGAAATCAATGACAGCAACGTGCGGATGAAGGAGAACTTCGAGATTCAGCTGGTGAATCAGAAGGACAGCCTGGGAAAGATTTACGATATCACCTCCACATTGGAGCGGCAGGCTCCGGAAGAAGTGCTGTTTACCGCGGTACGGGTCCTCTCCCAGCTGATGGACTGCGGCGGCGCGGCAATCTACACTGTGGCAAACCGCAATTACGCCCGCCTCTTTTCCTCCACCTCCAAGGAAGCGAGGAACCTTGGACACTCGATTGAATACACCGCTATGACAGAGATGTACGACGAGCTGAAGGAACGGCGGGTGTTTATTAATAAGTCCATGCGGAAAAACCTGCCTTTGATGGCCAGCGCTGTGTACAGCGGGGACGACATGGAGTTGATTTTCATGCTCTGGGGCATTCCCTGGCAGCGCATGACTATGTCGGAGGCCAACCGCCTGGCTGTAATCGGTCAAATGGTCCAGACTGCCGTCGTGCGGGCAAATCAGTATTTGGATGTCCTAAGCAGCCAGCGTTATGTGGAAGGTTCCCGGCTGATGGCCGGGGATGCGTTCCTCCAGCTGGCGAGGGCTTTCCTGGGCGCCAGAGACCAGGGTTTGACAGAGTGCGCCCTGCTGAAGGTTCCGGTGCCGGATAAAAACTGTGTTGCCGCCGCCTCCGCCCTCAGCGGGAGCACCCGGCAGTCGGACTATATGGGCTCCGTGCGGGATGGCGTTCTGTACGTGCTCCTCTCCAATACAAGCAGCGAAAACGCCGGGATTATTCAGGAGCGCTTCCTGGCGGCGGGATATGAAAGCTGCCTGATCGAGGAGGCGGCGCTGTGAGCGGAATGCTGAGTGAGAGAGACTTTATTATCCTGTGGATATTAAATCTGTTGGCGGCCGTAGTCTACCTGCTCGTGGGCGCCCTGGTGGTATCCCCCCTGCGCACCAGAAAGGAGCGCAGGGAGAAGCTGGAGGTATGCCACGACAACCGGAGGACTTACCTGATTCGCTTCCTGGTTATGGTCCTCTGTCCTGTGGCGGCTCCTCTGTTTTTCCTCTTCTCTTACATACTCTTCCGAATGCCGCTGTGGCTGCAGCCCAGTCTGTCGGATGTGGTGTTCAGCAAGGAGAGAGTCAAGATACGGCTGAAAGCCGATGAGGAGCGGGAACGGGACATGATCCCTCTGGAAGAAGCCCTGTTCGTAAACAAGAGCAAGGATCTTCGCCTGGTGATGATGAACACCATCCGCGGGGACATCCACTCCGCCTTGGGTGTGATTCTGCTGGCGTTAGACAGCGAGGATTCGGAAACCGCTCACTATGCCGCCTCTGTTCTCAGCGGGGAGCTGGACAATTTCCGAACCAAGGTCCGCCAGCTTCGCCGCTCTATGGCCGAAGAGGAGGAGGGCGAAACTGAGGTTGAGTTGGAACTGCTCCCCTATATGGACGGCTTTCTCAAGCAGCGGGTGTTTTCGGAGCTGGAGCAGAAAAAAATGGTGGGCGTTATGGCTGAGGCAGCTCAATCCCTTTTCGATAAGAACCCTGACTGTCTCACCGAAGCCCACTATGAGAGCGTATGCCTGCGGCTGTTGGAGACAGAAAATTTCCCGCAGTCGGAGGCATGGTGCGAACGGCTTTCGGCCCAATACCCGGATGCCCTTGCGTCCTATACATGCAGGTTAAAGCTGTATTTTTCCACTATGAACCGAGAAGCCTTTTTTGACACATTGGCCGCACTGAAGCGCTCTGCGGTTGTGATTGATAATGAGACCTTGGAACTGATTAAAGTATTCGGTTAAACGTATACTGCGGGATGGGAGGATGCAGATGATATCGCGCCGCAACTATTTGTCTATTGCCGCGATTATGCTGGTGGTTCTGTTCATGTTTCAGTTCACCAATGTAGCGTTGGAAATCTGGAACGACTACGAGCGAAATGAAAACGCTGTGGAAATATCCACCTTGACAGGCAGAAGCAGCGTCTTCACGGCGGAGAACGGGACCACCTTAAATGCCGTCCGGCCCATTGTGGCCTATATCGGCGGTGAGAGTGCCATCAGCCATATGACCGCCAGCTGGGCCTATTATACAAAGCGGGAATTCATCGCCAGCGCCCGTCTAGCGGGTCTCTCTCTGGGAGCTCGCCTGCCGGAGCTGATTGTTCTGGATGGCGCTGAAATGAATTGGGATGTCCGCACAGTTCAATCGCTGCAAAATTACGCCGCTAAAGGGATTCATTTGGTGTTCGCCAGCTTACCGGACGCATCCGTCATTCAGAGAAATGCACAACTGCGAGAGCTGCTGGGGATTTATGAGGTGCGCGCCCAACATACCGAGGTGACGGGCATCCACCTTTACAACGGTTTTCTGCTTGGCGGAGAGCGCGTCTATCAAGTGAAAGAGCAGGAGGATGAGGAGCGCCAGGATATGGAGCTGGAAATGCCTTGGTATATCCTGGACACGGGCACCAAGGCGTATATGAAAGGGATTCCCGCAGGAGAAGAGAAGGTGGAGGACTACCCGGCAGTCATTTGGCGGCGGAGCCTGGAGAACGCTTATGTTTTCGCGGTAAACGGCAATTACATGGAGGACGCAACGGGACTGGGTATCCTCTCCGCAATGGCGTCGGAAACCACCAGCTGTACTGTCTACCCGGTGGTGAATGCCCAAAATCTGGTGCTTGCAAACTATCCCGGCCTGGCTTCGGAAAACAACGCCGCCTTAGCGGAGTATTATAGCTACTCTATGCGAGGTTTGTACCAGGACGTACTGTGGCCGGACTTAACTGCAGTATATCACCGGGGCAGGCTGGGTCTCTCCTGCATGATATCTATGCAGTTTGACTACAACGATAGGCAAGATCCAAATCAAGGTCAGTTTATCTATTATATGAAGCTGCTCAACGAGCTGGACGCGGAGCCGGGGCTTTCTCTATACAGCGTTTCAGATACTTCGGTGACAGACCGTCTGGCAACGGATTTCGATTTCATGCGGCAGGCGCAGCTGGAATACAAATTTACGTCCCTCTATGGAGGCGGGCTGGAGGAGCAGGACCTGAGCGGCGCACTTGGCTGGGACGACCTGGCCCATGTGCGCACGGTTGTCTTCCCCTATGACGGCCGCAGCGACGTAGTAGGGTTTCAGTCCGAACAGGTAACCCGGCAGACCGCCATCACCGACGGCTTTGCCCATACTTACCGGAGCGACCTGCGGATGCGGAGCGTGGAGACAGCCCTGGCCTATACCAGTGTGCTGGTAGATGCCGCTAGGGTTGTATATCCTGAGAGCAAGAACGATACTTGGGACGTGTTATCCCAGTGGCTTACCGCAGATATTCCCAGCAGCTGGGAGGGCTTCAAAGCTTTTGATGCCGCCACAGTTTCCCAATGTGATGGGCGCATCCGGGATTTTCTGGCGCTGGATTATACCTGCAGCCGGGAAGGAGATCGGGTATCCATCCAGCATACTGGCAGCGGTACGGCATATTTTCTTCTTCGTGTCCCTGGTGAGACGGTGGAGTCCGTAGAAGGAGGCAGTGTCCGTAAAGCAGAGGATGGCGTCTACCTGCTGGAAGCCGATGCGGGCCATGTGGAGGTTGTCTTGCGTCCGGCGCTTCCAGAGCAGTGGGCCGCTGGAAATGAATGACTTGGGGAGGTGGCGTGTATGCGCATCTGCTTGGTGGTAGAGGGGTGTTACCCTTATACTGTAGGTGGTGTATCCAGCTGGGTCCACAGCATAATCCACTCCTTTCCAGAGCATGAGTTTGTGCTTCTGACCATTGTGTCCACCCGCGACATGCGCGGGAAGTTTGTCTATACACTGCCGGACAATGTGACAGAGGTTCATGAGCTCTATCTGCAGGACAAAGACTGGGGCAGCGGCCGGAAAAGCAAGATGAGCCGCACGGAGTATAATGCTCTGCGCAGCCTGCTTCTGGACCAGAGGATCGATTGGGAGACACTGATCAACTTTTTTCAAAAGAAACACCCCTCCCTTAACGCCGTACTGATGGGAGGGGACTTTTTCAATGCGGTGTCTGAGTTTTACCAGCTCCATTACAGCCAAGTGGTGTTTTCAGACTTCTTGTGGATGATGCGTTCCATCTATCTGCCCTTGTTCTTTACTCTGAAAATGGAACTGCCCAAAGCGGACCTTTACCATTGTCTGTGCACCGGCTACGCCGGTGTGCTGGGCAGCATGGCAAAATATTTGTATGGCACTCCTCTCATGATTTCCGAACACGGCATCTATACCCGAGAGCGGGAGGAGGAACTGGTCAAGGCCAAGTGGGTTCAAGGCTTATATAAGAACGTGTGGATCAACCAATTTCACAAGATGTCCCGCCTGGCCTATGAGCGGGCGGACCTGGTAACCAGTCTGTATGAACATGCCCGTACCCTGCAGGTGGAACTGGACTGCCCGGAGCACAAAACCCAGGTGACGCCCAACGGTATCCAGATAGAGGACTTTCAGAATTTGCCGGGAAAGACCGAGGAGGATGACGGCTGGATTAACGTAGGGGCTGTGCTGCGGATCACGCCGATCAAGGATGTGAAATCCCTGCTTCAGGCGTTCGCCTTTGCCAAGGAGCGCGAACCCGCTTTGAAGCTGTGGGTCATGGGTCCTTGGGAGGAAAATGACGAATATGCACAGGACTGCTTTGACTTGGCGGAGGATTTATCCCTCCAGGATGTGGTTTTCACCGGCAGGGTTAACGTCAAAGAGTATCTGGGCCGAATGGACATGACTATCCTCACCAGCATCAGTGAGGGCCAGCCGCTGACGATTATGGAGAGCTTTGCCGCCCATAAGCCTGTCATTGCCACGGATGTGGGGAACTGCCGGGGGCTTATTATGGGAGAGGGCGACGGTCTGGGCGCGGCGGGCATTATCACCCACATCATGAATCTGGCCGAAATTTCCCAGGCGCTCCTCTATTTGGCGCACCACCCGGAGGAGCGCCGGAAAATGGGGGAAATCGGATACCAGCGTGTGTGTGCCCGATACCGCATCGACCAGATGAATGACACCTACCGGCGCATTTACCACGACTTCTCCGAGAAGGAGCGGCGGGAAACGGCCCAGTCTGTCACAGCGCATTAAAAATGCGGAAGGAGGCATTGCGGATGACAGGTATCGGTGCAAGGCTTAATAAATTTTTTGGGAACCGCTCCATTACAGCCAGTCTGGCAGGTGTCGCCTATGGCTCCTGCCTGACAGTAGCCCCCATGGTACTGGTGATCGGGGTTCTGCTGCTGCTGGAATGGATTCTGGGATTCGATACGCTGGATTACTATAGCAGAGAACTCTTTTCCTGCACCATTTTGTACATTTTCATCTTTGCCATGCTGACCGCCTCGCCCTTTAATTCACTGCTCTCGAAATATATGCAGGACGCTATTTTTGAGGAGCGGTATCAGGACATTCTGCCCTGCTACTACCTTGGGCTGCTGATGAACATCGTTCTGAGCTGTCTTTTAGGCATTCCGTTCTGCCTGTGGGAGCATTTTGTGGGGCATGTGCCGGTGGCATATGTATTTGTCGGCTTTTGCGGATTTATCTCCCTGGTGCTGGTGTTCTACTCCCAGCTGTATCTCTCCATCTGTAAGGATTATGGCCGGATATCCCTCTTTTATCTGGTAGGTCTGGTGGTTACCTTCTTTCTGTCCTTGGCCCTCCGCTATTGGGTAAAGTGGACGATTACAGAGAGTATGCTGATGGGCTTTACCGTTGGCTTTTTCCTGATCGCAGTGCTGGAGTATGGCTCTGTGCGGCGGTATTTTGTGGCTAACAGCAACCGGTTCCGCCCGGTCCTGCGATACTTCCGGCTGTACTGGCAGTTGGTGGCCGTCAATTTCCTTTATACGCTGGGGCTGTATATCCACAACTTTGTTTTCTGGACAACAGACTTGCGCATGGTGGTCGCCAAGTCCTTCGTCTGTGCCCAGCCTTACGACATGGCAACTTGTCTGGCTGTATTCACCAACATTTCCGCCACAGTAATTTTTATTGCCCGGGTGGAGATGTTTTTCCACAGCCGCTATAAGGCATACTCCGAATCTGTGATCGGAGGACGGCTCTCGGACATTCAGAACAACAAGCGGGAGGTCTTCCGGGAAATTTCCAACCAGCTGATGGATTTGGCCCGCATTCAGTTTATCATCTCCATTGTGGTATATCTGATCCTGGTCGTAGTGCTGCCTCGTTTCGGCTTTGCGGGGCTGGTTATGCGCATTTATCCTTGCCTGGCCGCGGGATATTTTATCCTGTTTCAGGCGTACGCCGAGATTCTGTTCTTGTACTACTTCAAGGACATGTGGGGCGCGGTGCTCACGGCTATGGGGTTCTGCCTGGTTACATTCCTTGGCAGTATTGTGTCAACTTATCTGCCGGATATCTGGTATGGCGCCGGTGTTGCAGCAGGCTCCTTTGCGGGCTGGACCATCGGATACCTCCGTCTGCGCTGGGTAGAGCGGAACATGGATTTTCAGGTATTCTGCCAAGGCAAGCTGATTGCCCAGGGCAAAGGTCCCCATCCCTCGGGACAGGTGTACCAGCGGGCACAGAATAACTGCCAGTAAGGAGGTCCTATGGAGATTACAACTTTAATGCGGTGCGCCGTTGTGGGAGTTGGTTTGATTCTCGCGGGCTCCAGCGTATGGTTTTATGCCAAAAAGAAAATGATATCAGATTTGGCCGCTGCATGGTGTCTCCTGGGGGCGGCTGTCATGGCGGTTGGTGCTATACCGCCGTTCTCCAGATGGCTGAATTTGATCTCCGTTTGGACAGGCATTGCGCTGCTCGGCGTTGGCGCGGCCGCTCTGTTGGGAGCCTTCCGCATCTGCTTGATGATCTCCCAGCTGATTACACAGAACCAAGAATTGGCTATGACAGTATCCCTTTTACTGGCCGAGCACCGGGAAAGCGGGGGTGGAAGCACTGAGGGAATCCAGGATTATGAAGAAAGTTCTGTTTGTCACTAACACTTTGGGTGTCGGCGGAGCGGAACGGGCCTTGCTGGAGCTGCTGAACAACCTGGACAGAGAGATGTATGACATCGACCTCTGCCTGCTGCTGGGCCGGGGGGAGCTGATGAACCAAGTGCCGGACGGCGTTCGGCTGCTCAATCCTAAAGTGAATACCGGCTCCGTGCTGGATCATCCCGGCCGCTGGGCACTGGTGGGCATGGTAATCGCCTGTTTTTTCCGGAATGGACGGTGGGCGGCCAAACTGGCAAGCGTGCTGCGCGCCCTGCCGCCCATGCTGCGCAGACGAAGGATACAGCTTGATAAGCTGCTGTGGAGAGTGGTATCCGATGGCGCTGTTCGAATGGACACCTATTATGACACAGCGGTAGCCTGGCAAGAGGGCGGGGCCGCCTACTTTGTGTCAGATTACGTCCAGGCCGGCAAAAAGCTGGCCGTCGTTCACATTGATTACGAACTCAGCGGATACACCCGGGCGCAGGACCGTAACTGCTGGGCCGGGTTTCAGGAAATATTTGTCGTTTCCGAGGAGATCCGCAGTCCGTTCCTCCAAATCCACCCGGAGTGCCGTGACAAGGTCCGTGTGCTGCCTAATCTTGTGAATCAGAAAAAAATTCGCTGCCTGGCTCAGGAGCCGGGGGGCTTTTCCGATGACTGGGCCGGATTGCGTATTCTCAGCGTGGGGCGGCTTACCTACCAGAAGGCCTTTGATGTTGCCATTGAAGCCATGAAGCTTTTGAAGGACGCTGGATATAACGTTCGCTGGTATGTGCTGGGCGAAGGAGAGCGGCGCTGGGCATTGGAGAAAAAAATTGCCGCTTTGGGGCTGGAGGAGGACTTCTTCCTTCTGGGCACGGTGGATAATCCCTTCCCCTACTATGCCCAGGCGGATGTATACGTCCACGCGACCCGCTTTGAAGGGTGGAGCATCGCCGTGCAGGAGGCGCAGACATTAGGCTGCGCTATTGTGGTGGCTGACACCAGCGGCAACCGCCGCCAAGTCGTCCACGACCAGGACGGCCTGCTTTGCGATTTGTCCCGGGAGGATATAGCCGGAACCGTCGGAGAGCTGCTGGGCAATGAAGACAGGCGAAAACGTTTGGGGGAAGCGGCCAAAAGCAAAAAGACCGCCACTTGGGAGACGGTAAAGGTGCTGCTGGAATTTTGATCGGTACAGGAGGAAAGATACATGGATAGAAAAGACCTTCTGGTTATCATGCCTGCTCACAATGAAGAGGAAAATCTTCCCAGACTGCTGGATCAGATGGCCGCGGAGAGGGTCTCCCAAATAGCAGACGTACTTGTTATCAACGACGCTTCCGAGGATGCTACGGCGAGTATTATTTCAGCGCACGGATACCGGATGATATCCAATGTATTCTGCCTGGGCTATGGCGGCGCGATACAGGTGGGATATAAATACGCGGCCCGGGCGGGCTACCAATATGTCATCCAGATCGACGCGGATGGCCAGCATGATCCCTCCAATATCCCTGTGCTCTATGAACGGCTGCTGCGCCGGGACGAGGAGGGAAAATGTCCGGATATCGTCCTGGGCTCCCGGTATCTGGAGGGCAGCAAAAGCTTTCCGCCGTCTCCGGCCAAGCGGCTGGCCCACAGGATGTTCCGTGCATTGATCCGCCTCACGACAGGGCAGACCATTACCGACCCCACCACTGGGCTCCAGGGATTAAGCCGCCGGGCCTTTTCCTGCTATGCCCAGTATAACAACTTCGATGTAAAGTACCCGGACGCTAATATGCTGATGCAAATGCTGCTTTTAAATTACCGGGTGGTGGAGGCTCCCGCCCTCATGCACCCGCGCACAGCGGGCGTCAGCATCCATTCCGGCCTGAAGCCGCTGTGGTACATGATTCGGATGCTTTACAGCACCTTGGCTATCGTTCTTCGTATTAAGGGCTTGAAAATCGACACAAGAAATCGGGCGGCGTGACTGTTCAGGGAAGGAGGAGATTTTTTGGATATTATCAATACCCCATACTGGGTCCTTGAATTTCTAAAGGTTCTCTGCGGTTATCTGCTGGTTGGAATTCTATGGCCCCGGTTTGTGTTCGCCGGGCACCTGCGGGGAAAATCTCTGATTTATCAGTTCAGCTTCTGTGTTTCGGCGCAGATTGTTCTGATCAACACGGTGGTGCTTGGTCTGGGACTGCTCCATATTTTGAATGCCTGGACGGTCCGCGCCGTTTTTTATGGCGTCCCCCTGGCGGTTTTATGGCGAAGGCTTCATATAACCGAGGAGAAGCTGGAGGATACCTTCCGTACCATAACCGTCGTGCGGTCCAAGCTGCTGCTGCGGCGCATGGGACGCGCCGTTTTCAGGCGGGTGAAGCTGCTGTGGCGCACCGTGCAGGCCCATCCTCTGGATTACTTTTTTCTTGGCGCCATTGTGGTATACGCGCTGGTCTATTTCTCGTGGGGGCCCTTTCAAAACACCGCCTATGGCTTTGGTGACCAGTATGTCCACCATTCCTGGATTTATGGCCTGATGCAGGGAAAAATATTCCTTAATGGTATTTACCCGGCGGGAATGCACTGTATGCTGTATGCCATCCATACTCTGCTGGGAGTGAAGGTATACAGTTTAGTCCTCTTTTTCGGCTGTGTACAATGTGTTCTTTTCTTTGGGGCGTCTTATTGCCTGCTCCGGGAGCTGTTCCGTTGGCGGTTCACACCAATCCTTGTACTGGTCGGATTTATTCTTCTGGAAGCGAACAACACTTTAACCGGTATATCCGACTGTTTAACCGGCTTGTCCCACCTGCAATATACGCTTCCCTTGGAGTTTGCCCTTGCTCCGCAAATGATTTGTGTGCTGTATCTGATTCGATATCTGCGCTATGGTGGAAAGAAGATAGAAAAGGGGAAATTCGCCGGGTGTATCGCAGGAGACGAGCTGATTGTCTTTGTACTGGCGCTGGCCGCTATGCTGGCGTCCCATTTTCATGCGGCGATCATGGCGTTTTGTCTGTGTCTGATCGTGTCGGTTTTTTATCTCAAAAGAATTTTTTCCAGGGAGCGGTTTCTTCCTCTGGTACTGGCAGTTCTCTGCGGCGCTTCAATCGCCCTTGCGCCTATGGTGGCCGGATTTGTCTCAGGGATTCCGATGCAGGCGTCCATGAACTGGGCCTTGGGTATTATCAGTGGCGAACCGAACGTGGATAGGCCGGATCACCAACTTGAGGAATTGGAGGAGTTGAACGAGACTCTGTCGGGAAATGAGGGTGGCCTTGCGGCAGTACTGGAAGCGCGTATGGCCTTTGCGGTCAAGGTGTCCCGCCGCGCCGGCTTAGAGGTTTTGGGCCTCGGCTGGGACGTGTCGTTGCTAATCCTGGCTGCTGTGATTACAGCTGGAAGTGTGGTGCTGGGGTTGGCAATGCTGCTCCCGCCCTTCCGGCGATGTTGGATTCATCGGGCAGGGCTGGACCGGCTGTGGCTGGGAAACTATTTTCTTCTGGTCGGACTTGCGTGTATAATGACCTTTATATACATCCTGCCTTACGTGGGACTTCCGGAATTGGTGGTGGCAACGCGGCTGCTCTCAACAACGCGGATGCTCTTCTTTGCGGTGGCGGCGATTCCATTGGATCTCCTCTTTGCGCTCCTCTCGCTGCGGCTGAAGGCTCCGGTATTGAGTGTCCTTTCCGCGCTCGGCCTGACTTTGTTCTGCATTTGGATTGCAATGGGTGAGAATTACCACGGCTTCCTCTACTGTGAGCTTACCCGCTACCGGGCGGAGGTGGCGGTGATGAACCATATCATTCAAAATTACCCAAAAAAAAAATATACCGTTGTATCGCCTACAGACGGCCTGTATCATATGATTGAGTACGGCTGGCACGAGGAGCTGGTGGACTTTCTGACCAAGGTTGAAGGCCAGAGGTATTTCATTCCCACGGAGCATGTATTCATTTTTATTGAGAAACGGCCGCTTGAGTATGCGCAAAACCATATAGCGCAGGGCCCCGCCTTCCTCGGGAGGCCGGATGACCGGGATCAATTTGTAGTAAATGGAAGAGCGTGTAGTGTTGATCCAACCATTTCGTCCTATGAAATTTCCTCGGAGGCGGCCCAGGTGGATTTGGAGGAGTACAGGAATCCGTTTGACTACTACGCCTACAACCGCAATGTGCTGGAATCCAAATTGTACGCCTGGTGCCAGCAATTTGCAAAGCTTTATCCCAGTGAGATGCGCGTATATTATGAGGATGAAGACTTTGTCTGTTACTACTTCCGGCAGGAGCCCAACGCCCCCTACGATTTAGCGATGGACTATTTAGCGATGTACTATGAGAAATAAGCGGAGCTTTTTGCGGAAGACAGTGGTGTTCGCCGCCGCAGTGATTCTAATGATAGCAGTTCTGTTCATTTACGGGAGGTGGATGGAATTGAGTCTGCTGCATGTGAGCGTGGAGACCTTTGAGGAGTCTCTGCGGTTTCTTCAGAACCCAAACCGGGGCTTTTACCGTATCTACGCCTTTTGCATCACCGATCAAGCCGTAGATTATGCCGCTGAGATAGACCGGCTCTACAGCGTAGATGATGATACCACCCTGGCCCTCATTGAAGTCAACCTGATGGAGTATCGGAATGGGGACATCAGTCAAGCCGGATTGGAGAACATCGACGCCCTTTTCAAGGCCCTTGCCAACAAAGACAAACAGCTGATCGTACGGTTTCTCTACGACCTGGAGGGAAACAATCTGCTCACAGAACCAGACAGCCTGGACATCATCCTTCGCCACATGGAGCAGCTTCGAGAGGTCTTTCACCGCGGCGCGAACAGTATTTTCACGCTTCAAGGTCTTTTTGTCGGAGACTGGGGAGAGATGCACAACACCCGGTATGAGTCTGCGGAGGACCTGCGGCGGTTGGCCCAAAAGCTGGCGGATGTTTCCGCCTCCCGCCTCTCCGTGCGCACACCGGCTCAGTGGCGGACAGTCACCCTGGATGGGACCGATCCCGACTTAACCCCCCGCTTAGGGCTGTTCAATGACGGCATTCTGGGCAGCGACAGCGACCTTGGAACCTACCGTCTGGACCTTCACGAGGACCCGCTCCAGAGCCGCGCAGAGGCGCTGGCATTCCAGGAGACGCTGTGCCGCAGTGTCCCGAACGGCGGCGAGGTGGTGATTAACAACCCCTTTAACGACTTCGAGAACGCGGCGCGGGACTTGTCCTCCATGCACATTACCTACCTGAACAAGGATTATGACTTGGCGGTGATGGAGAAATGGGCTGCCGCCACCGTATCCGAAAGCGGCTGCTTTTACGGCATGGATGGCCTCTCATATATAGAGCGCCATTTAGGCTATCGCCTGCTCATCAGCGGCGTGAGAGTTGAGCACAATATAATGCAGCAGCAGCTCACAATCGAGGCCGCGTTCCGAAATGAGGGCTTCGCACCGCTATACGAGGAGCCGGAGGTGACGGTCAGCGTGCGTGATATGGACGGCGCTTTCATAGGGGAGTATCCAGCCGAGCACTGCCTGCGGACCCTCTCCGGCGGACCGGAGAGGGAAAAGACAGCGGCCGTCCAGGTCGTTATTCCCACAAGGGAGCTGGTCAAAGGCACCTGCAAGGTATATCTGACGCTGAAGGACCCTGGATCCGGGCAGGAAATCCTCCTGGCGAACACCCAGGACAGCGGCCCTTACGGATACTGTCTGGGAGAGATCGAGGTGTACCGGTGACGAAAAAGGTCAGACAACAGAAAAATCGAATTGAATATTCCGCCATCAACGCCAGCGTAGCTATGGTGTCCCAGGCGCTTATAATCGTGGCGGGCTATATCAGCCGGGTGATATTTACCCGCACGCTGAGCGCCAGCTATGCTGGAGTCAACGGACTGTTTGCGGATATTTTAGGGGTATTGTCCCTGTCGGAGCTGGGCATTGCCTCAGCCATGAGCTACGCACTGTACCGTCCCATCGCACAGAACGACATCCCAGGACTCCAGGCCGTTATGAAGCTGTACAAGCGGCTGTACATGTATGTGGCCGCCTTCGTGGGGACGGTCGGGCTTGTGATGCTGCCGTTCCTTGACTATTTCGCGGGCGACCTGTCCGCCATAAAGCATCTGGAGTTAATCTATTTGCTATATCTGGGAAATTCGGTAACATCCTATCTGCTGATGTACCGGAGTACCCTGATTACGGCCCATCAAAGGGGATATATTGTTTCCCTTTACTGTACGGCCTTTTCTCTGACGCAGATTATCCTGCAAATCATCCTTCTGATGACCACCCAAAGCTACATCGCGTACCTGCTGACCGCCATAATTGGCTCGCTGCTGTGCAACCTCTGCATCTCCCGGCGGGCGGGCCGCATGTACCCCTACCTGCGGGAGAAAAACAATCATGAGCTTCCTGAAGCGGAGAAACAGGAGATTCGCCGCAATATATGGGCCCTGGCCATGCACCGGCTGGGGGCGGTTATCATCAACAACACGGACAATCTGCTGATTTCCCGGTTTGCAGGTATTGCCAGCGTGGGAATCTATTCCAACTACTATCTGGTCATCTACTCCATCCAGCAGGTGCTGGCCAAGCTCTTTCAAGGGATGGCCGCCAGCATCGGAAACCTGGGCGCGTCGGAGGACCGGGACGCAATAGAGCCGGTTTTCTACAACGCTTTTTTTATTGGGCAATGGGTCTACAGTCTGACCGCGATCTGTCTTTACGAGCTGCTTCCCCCGTTTATTGAGCTCAGCTTTGGGCCGGCGTATCTCCTTGACAGCCGCACTGTGCTGATTTTATGTATCCTGGTCTTTTTGCAAGGTATGCGCAAGGCGGTCGCCACCTTCTGGTACGCCTTGGGCATGTTCTGGCTGGACCGGTATAAAGCACTGGCAGAGGCGGCATTGAATCTGATTTTTTCCATCATACTGGTGATCCGCTATGGGATCGCCGGTGTATTCATGGGGACGATTCTCAGTATGCTTCTGGTTCCTGTGTGGGTGGACCCCTATATGTTTTTCCGCCACTGCTTAAAAAAATCTCTGGCCCCCTATGTGCGGAAGTACGCCGGTTATCTGGCGGTCATCGGGCTTACCTGGTGGCTGACAGATGTCGTATGCGGCTTGGTCACAGGCGGGCTGGCCTGGGTTTTGCTTGTGCGGATGGTAGTTTGTGTCCTGATGATCAACGGCATCTTTTTAGCCGCCCACTTCTGGCGGCAGGAGTTCAAAAGTATGTTGTGGTTGATATCGTCTTTGCTGGGGAAACGTTGAGCGGGGCCGCTTCAAAATAAGATCGCGCCAATGCCCAGCAGCAGGGACACCCCCATGCAGATCCAGGAGCCGGTGGAATGGATGCATATGGGGAGTGAGGTGCTCCCGCAGATCAGGACAAGGAAGCCCCGCAGGTCCTCCCGCCCCCACTGGCCGGTCCAGAGCTTGTACAGCCCCAGCAGCCAACTGCCGGCGGCGAGGGCGTTGGGGACAGGTGGTCGCTTTTCCCGGATAATCGGTCAAAAAAGCCCCCCTCTTGGAGGGGGGGGCTTTTTTCACACATATCCGTACATACCCCGGACGGAGACCTCCCCGGCGGAGATGGTCTCCCGCTTGCCGTTGTAGTGCTCGACGACTAGGTTGAAGCTGTCGTCGATCTCCAGGGCAAAGGCCTGACGGCGGGCGGTGGGGGTGATGAGCTGGACCTGATGGCCGGTGGTGACGCAGGCGGCCCGGTATTTTTCCAAATACTCGGCCTTGTCCTCGGGGTAGGCGGCGTACATCCGGTCCAGGGCCAGAATGACCTGAGCGGCCAGGTCGGCCCGGCGCACGGGACGGCCCAGGGCCTGGGACAGGGAGACGGCCATTTCCCGCACCTCGTCGGAAAAGTCCTCCGGCCCCTGATTTACGTTGATGCCGATGCCGGTGACCATGTAGTCCAAGGTGTTGGTCTCGCTGACCAGGCTCAGCTCGGTGAGGATGCCCACCAGCTTTTTCCCGCCCAAGACGATGTCGTTGGTCCACTTGATCTGGGGGCGGATGCCGCAGCAGGCCTCAATACCGTCGCACACCGCCACCGCCACCCAGGCGGTGAAGTCGCCCACCCGGGCCGGCTCCAGCTCCGGGCGGAACAGGGCGGACAGATACAGCCCCTTCCCCTTGGGGGACTGGAAGGACCGGCCCCGGCGGCCCCGGCCTCCGGTCTGCTCCTCGGCGGTGACCACCAGGCCCTTGTCCTCCAAGTAGTGCTTCACATAGCCGAAGGCGGTCTTTTCCGCCACTGTGGAGATGGTGCCGGCCTTGAAGACATGGTCCTTGCCAAACAGCTCCTCGGTGAAGGTGTGGGAGCGGGACTGATACTCCCCGGAGAAGTTCAGGTCGATATCCGGGGCCTTGTCCCCATCGAAGCCAAGGAAGGTCTCGAAGGGAATCTCGTGGCCGTCCTGCTTCATCAGGGCGCCGCAATCCGGGCAGTTTTTTGCCGGCAGGTCAAAGCCGGAGCCCACGCTGCCATCGGTGATAAACTCGCTGTGCTTGCACTGGGGGCAGACATAGTGGGGCGGCAGGGGGTTTACCTCCGAGATACCGGCCATAATCGCCACAAAGGAGGAGCCCACCGAGCCGCGGGAGCCCACCGAATAGCCGCACTCCACCGAGCGCTGCACCAGCTTTTGGGCAATCATATACAGCACCGAGAAACCGTGCTTTGTGATGGAGGAAAGCTCCCGGTCCAGCCGCTTTTCCACAATCTCCGGCAGGGGATTCCCATAGATGGAATAGGCCCTTTCGTGGGTGATGCGGATAAGGTCCTCCTCCGCGCCGGGGATGGTGGGGGTAAAGGTGCCGTTTGGGATGGGGTGGATGTAATCCACCATATCGGCGATGCGGCCGGGATTTTCGATGACGATTTTCCGGGCCGTCTCCTCATCCAGGTAGCGGAACTCCTCCAGCATCTCCCTGGTGGTACGCAGATAGAGGGGGGCCTGCATCTCCGCATCCTTGAAGCCCTGTCCCGCCATGAGGATTTCCCGGAACCGGGCGTCCTTCTGCTCCATAAAGTGGACGTCCCCGGTAGCCACCACCGGCTTATGCAGGCGCTCCCCCAGCTTCAGGACGGTGCGGTTAAAGTTTTCCAGGTCCTCCTGGCTCTTTGCGATTCCCTCCCGAATCATGAACTCGTTGTTCCCCAAAGGCTGCACCTCCAGGAAATCGTAAAACTCCGCGATGGCGCAAAGCTCCCGCCAGCTCTTCCCCTCCACAATGGCCCGGAACAGCTGCCCTGCCTCGCAGGCGGAGCCGATGATGAGGCCCTCTCGGTATTTTTCCAGCTTGCTTTTGGGGATGCGGGGCTTTTGGAAGAAATGGTCCAGATGGGCATAGGAAACCAAACGGTACAGGTTTTTCAGGCCGGTATCGTTCTTTACCAGAAGGATGATATGGTAGGGGCGGCTTTTGACGTTGCCTTCGGTAGAAAGGGAGGTGTTAATCTCCCACACCGTTTTGGTGCCCTTTTCGGCCTGGAGCTTTTCCAGCATCCGCAGGAAGATGCCCCCCAGCACCAGGGCGTCGTCGTCCGCCCGGTGGTGGTTCTTCTGCTCCACCCCCAGGTGCTCCGCCAAAAGGTTCAGCTTGTGCTTTTTCAGCTCCGGATAGAGGGCCCTGGCCATAATAAGGGTATCAATGCTGGTAAGCGGCCGCTCCATCCCCAGGCGGTGCATGGCGCTGCGCAGAAAGCCCATATCAAAGGAGGCGTTGTGGGCCACCAAAATACGGCAATCCCCGCAGAAGGCAAAGAACCGCTCCAGCGCCTCCCCCTCCAGGGGGGCATCCTGCACCATCTCGTCGGTGATGCCGGTGAGGCGGACAATCTCCGGGGGAATGCGGGTCTGTGGGTTCACAAAGGTATCAAAGTGCTCCAGAACCTCCCCGCCCTTCACCCGGACCGCACCGATTTCAGTGATGCGGTCGTTGGCGCTGGAAAGGCCCGTGGTCTCCAGGTCAAAGCAGACAAAGGAGTCGAAATCCGGCCGGGTAAGCTCCGGCATGGGCTGGGGCGATTGTCCTCCAAAACCTCGCAGTCCACCCCCAGCATAGACAGCACCTCCATCACCTGGGCCAGTTCCTCCGCGCTTCCCCTGG
>OFGE01001386.1_pt1 | contig 21463 bp, 32 predicted proteins | sample 1521681 | NCBI WGS metagenome assembly OFGE01 (sample SAMEA3504093, study PRJEB24116) | mouse gut metagenome | biome: mouse gut; feature: mouse-associated habitat; material: faeces | place: Denmark | collected 2011
GTTATATTTTGGATTGCTGCATATCCTATTCCTAATAATAACATTGCTACTATTATTACTGTTACTATTATTTTGTTCGTTTTTTTCATTTTTTTCTCCTTTTGTTTTGATATATTCTATATTTTTAATATATCATAAAGTTCTCTATTTTTGTACATTTTTATCGCTTTGTAACATAACTGTAAAAGAAAATATTTTTTCTATTTTTGCTTTCTTACAACAATTAACAATGGACAAAGCCTGGGAAGATAAAACAGAAAATAAAGTAAAAACAACGAAGAACTTAAATAAGAACATCTTCGTTCTTATTTAAGTTCTCCATTAAAAATCTATGCATTTTTGAATGTGCTAGTTAACTAGCACTAAATTATACTAACATTAAAATTGCTTGTGCGCTATTGTCACCACGTCTTGGTTCCATTTTTAATATTCTAGTATATCCACCAACTCTACCTTCATATTTTGGAGCTAGTTCATTAAATAATTTATCCATTAAGTCAACACCTTCAACTTTGTTAACTTTTTTCATTAATTTTCTTCTAGCATTTAGTCTTGATGGCATATCTTTTTGTCTTTTTTCCATTTTTTCTTCTTTAACAACTTTAAGATATTCTTTTCCGTTTTTACTAGTTACTTTTTCTGTAACTTTTCTACCTTTATCATCAAGTTTAGCTTTTACAACTTTAACTTCTACTTCTTCATAGTTTTTATGTTCTTTAACAGCTAATGCGATAACACTATCAACTATAGCTTTAACTTCTTTAGCTCTAGCTTCTGTTGTAACTAATTTACCATTTAATAATAAATCAGTTGTTTGTGTTTTTAGCATTGCTAGTCTTTGATCAGTTGGTTTTCCAAGTTTTCTTGTTCCTGCCACTTTACTTTCCACCTTCCTTAAAAATATTATTCATCTTCTGATGTAAAGTTTAATCCTAAAGCAATCAATTTATTTGTAACTTCATCTAATGATTTCTTTCCAAGATTTCTAACTTTCATCATATCTTCTTGTGATTTATTTGTTAAATCTTCTACAGTTGCTATACCTGCTCTTTTTAAACAGTTATATGATCTTACAGAAAGTTCTAATTCTTCTATTGGCATTTCTAGAACTTTCTCTTTTTTAGATTCTTCTTTTTCTACCATAACTTGAGTATTTTTAGCTGTTTCTGATAAGTCAATAAATAATTCTAAATGACCAGTCATAACTTTAGCAGCTAAACTCAAAGCTTCAAAAGGTTTTAAACTACCGTCTGTCCAAACTTCAATTGTTAATTTGTCATAATCTACCATTTGTCCAACTCTAGTATTTTCAACTGTATAATTTACTTTCTTTACAGGAGTAAATATAGAATCAATTGGCAATACATCTATTGGATTATTATCTTTTTTATTTTTATCAGCAACATTGTAACCTCTACCTCTATTAACTGTCATTTCCATGTGAACATCACAGTTGCTTGAAGTTGTCGCAATATGTAGTTCTGGATTTAAAATTTCAACAGTTCCATCTGTAACGATATCTGCTGCTGTAATTTCTCCAGCACCTTTATGATCTATTCTAATGATTTTCTCATCATTATCAAATACTTTAAGTCTAACACTTTTTAAATTAACAATTAACTCAGGAACATCTTCTACAATTCCTTGAACTGTAGAAAATTCATGTACTACGCCGTTTATTTTAACACTTGTTATTGCAGCTCCTGGTAATGATGATAATAAGATTCTTCTTAAAGAGTTTCCTATTGTCATTCCATATCCACGCTCTAATGGTTCACATATGAATTTTGCATAATTCCTCTTATCGTCTGCCTCTACACATTCGATGTTTGGTTTTTCAAATTCAATCATTCTTACCTCCTATGGTTACAAATATAACCTTAAAAAATTAATATATATATACGTACGTATCCTAAGTATTTAAATTATTATTTAGAGTATAACTCAACAATTAAGTGTTCTTCAACTGGTAAATCAATTTCTTCTCTATTTACTATTCTAACAACTTTAGCACTTAAATTTTTACTATCTAAATCTAACCATTCTGGTATTGGTCTGATAGCTCCTGCTTCTACATTATTTTTGATGATAGTATTATCTTTTCTGATTTCTCTTATTGTAATAACATCACCTGGTTTTACTAAATAAGAAGCAATATCTGTTTTAACACCATTAACTTCAAAGTTACCATGTGTTACTAATTGTCTAGCTTGTGGTCTTGAAACACCAAAACCTAATCTATATACAACATTATCTAATCTGCTTTCTAATATTTGTAAAAGGTTTGTACCTGTTATACCTTTTTTATTAGAAGCCATATCAAAATATTTTCTAAATTGTTTTTCACCTACTCCGTAGAATGATTTTGTTTTTTGTTTTTCTCTTAATTGAGTACCGTATTCAGATAATTTTGTTCTTTTTTGTCCGTGTTGTCCTGGAGCATAATTTCTTCTTGTTACGCTACATTTGTCAGAATAACATCTTGAACCTTTTAAGAACAATTTTTGCCCTTCTCTACGGCATATACGACATTGTTCGTCTTTATATCTTGCCATTTGTTTAAATACACCTCTTTCTTAAAATTTCTTTATATCACTAAATTTATACTCTTCTTCTTTTTGGTGGTCTACAACCATTATGTGGTATTGGTGTAACATCTTTAATCATTGTTATATCCAATCCTGCTGTTTGTAATGATCTGATTGCAGCTTCACGACCAGCTCCTGGTCCTTTTACAAAAACTTCAACAGTTTTTAATCCATGTTCCATTGCTGCTTTAGCTGCAGTTTCTGCTGCTTGACCAGCTGCAAATGGTGTACTTTTTCTAGAACCTTTAAATCCAAGTTCTCCAGCACTAGCCCAAGAGATAACATTTCCTTGAGTATCTGTGATAGAAACGATTGTATTATTAAAACTAGAATGAATATGAGCTGAACCTTTATCTATGTTTTTTCTTTCTCTTCTTCTGATACCTGTTTTCTTTACGTTACTAGCTTTTGCCATTTGGTATTTACCTCCTAATTAATTATTTTTTACTCTTACTTACTAATTTTCTAGGACCTTTTCTTGTACGAGCATTAGTTTTTGTTCTTTGTCCTCTTACAGGTAGTCCTCTTCTATGTCTAATACCTCTGTAGCATCCGATTTCTGTTAATCTTTTTATATTTAAAGCTACTTCTCTACGTAAGTCACCTTCTACTTTAAATCCTTCCATAGCTTTTCTTATTTTTGCTACTTCTTCATCTGTTAAATCTTTTACTCTAGTGTCTGGATTAACTCCAGCTTCTTTTAGAATTTTTTGAGAACTAGGTAAACCTATACCATATATGTATGTTAATCCTATTTCTACTCTTTTTTCTCTAGGTAAATCAACTCCTGCTATACGAGCCATAAATTTTTGCACCTCCATAAATTTTCATCTTTACTTTGTCTTTAAATTGTTAGTCTGTCTTTATAATTAAACCTGAAATGTATTTTACTTAAATTTTATAAATAAAATAGTAATTTAATTATTTTTGACATATATATAAACACAGTATGAATATCAGATTATTCTGACAGCCGCTCCATAACCTGTGTTAATATCAGTGTTTGGGATAACTAATTACCCTTGTCTTTGTTTATGCTTAGGGTTTTCGCATATAACTCTAACAACGCCTTTTCTTTTGATGATTTTGCATTTTTCGCAAATTTTCTTAACTGATGGTCTTACTTTCATCTTTCTTCCTCCTAAAATATAATTATTTTGCTCTCCAAGTAATTCTTCCTTTAGACAAATCATATGGTGATAACTCTAATTTTACTTTGTCACCTGGTAGAATTTTTATATAGTTCATTCTAAGTTTACCAGATATATGTGCTAATACTTGGTGTCCATTTTCTAGTTCTACCTTAAAAGTAGTATTTGGTAATGTTTCTACAACTATCCCCTCTACTTCAATTACATCTTCTTTTGACAAATTAAAACCCCCTTTACTCAGAACGCAAAGTAAGCCTTTATAGGCATTATTTTCGTATATTTATTATCTCTCAAGACGCTTCTTGAGCAATAATCTTTAATATTATATATTATTTCTATAGTAATGTCAATATTTTTGGCTCATTTTCTGTAATTAAAATTGTATTTTCATAATGTGCAGCCAAACTTCCATCTTGTGTTACAATTGTCCATCCATCATCTAATTCCCATATATTTGGTTTTCCAGCTATTACCATAGGTTCTACAGCAATTGTCATTCCTGGTTCAAGTTTTGGTCCTCTACCTGGTTTTCCATAATTTGGTACACCAGGATCTTCATGCATTTCTTTTCCTATTCCATGACCTTGAAATTCTCTAACAACAGAAAATCCAAATTGTCTTACATATGAATCTACTGCATATGAAATATCTCCAATTCTATTTCCAGCTTTTGCATATTTCATTGCTTCAAAAAAAGCTTGTTTTGTAACTTCTACTAATTCTTGTGCTTGTTTACTACAATTTCCTACTAAAAATGTTCTTGCTGCATCTCCATTATATCCATTTTTTAGAACTACTAAATCTACACTAACAATATCTCCATCTTTTATATATACATCTTTAGATGGAATTCCATGAATAACTTCATCATTTATAGAAATACATAGTGTTCCTGGAAAATTAGGTACACCTCTTACTCCACTAGGATAGCCCTTTTGTGCAGATACTCCACCATGTTCTTTTATAAATTTTTCAGCCATTTGATCTAATTCTAAAGTAGACATTCCTGGTTTTATAATTTTTTCTATATATTCATATGTTAATGCTGTTACTTTACAAGCTTCTTGCATTAATTCAATTTCTCTTTTTGATTTTATTGTTATCATTATTTTTATTTCTCCTATTGCTAATTTTAATTAAAAATAAGTATAACCAGACAGATGAATTAAAAATTTACTTATTTTTTTAAGTCCTCAATAATATCTTTTGCAACATCTGCTCCCATTCTATTTATTGATAAGCTTATTTCTTCTGTTCTTAACACGCCTTTTTCTTGATAGTAATTTACTAATGGACTTGTTTTTTCTTCATATATTTCTAATCTTTTCTTTATTGCTTCTGGATCAGAATCATCAGCTCTTTGTTTTAAATTAGCTCCACATTTATCGCAAATTCCTTCCACTTTTGGTGGATGTAATTTTACATTATATGTTGCTTTGCAATCTTGATTTGTACATACTCTTCTTGTTAACATTCTATCTATTATTTCTTCTTTAGGTGTTACTAAATTTATTACCATATCGACTTTTTTTCCGATATTAGATAACATTTTATCTAATTTTTCAGCTTGTTCGATTGTTCTTGGAAATCCATCTAATATCACTCCATTTTTAGCATCATCCCAATTTAATCTATCTTCTACCATTGGAACAGTTATATCGTCAGGTACTAAATTTCCTTTAGAAATAAATTTATCAGCTTCTATTCCTAAAGGTGTTTTTTCACTAATATTTTTTCTAAAAATATCTCCAGTTGATATTTGTGGTATTCCTAAGCTATCACTTAATAACCCTGCAACTGTACCTTTTCCTGTCCCTTGTGCTCCTAACATAATAATAATCATAATAGTTACCTCCTTAAAATATATCAATTTATACTAATTAAATAATATTTAATTTTAGTTACCTTTTAACAAGAAAATATATTTATTAAATGTTTATAAATAAACAAATATTATTTAATTAACATAAATTTAAAAACTATAAACTACAAAACTAAAACTAGAAAAACAAGAAAATAAGAAATATTTGGTAGCAAATTTGCACAGTAAAATTATGTGCGATGTATTGGATAAAATTAATAAAATAGAAATTAAACATATATTTCTATTTTATTAAAGCATATATGGGTGGTATAACACCACCCTATATACTTATAAATCTATTTTTCTAAAAATCCTTTATAATGTCTCATTACTAATTGAGATTCTAGTTGTTGAACTGTCTCTAGTGCAACACCAACTACGATAAGAATTGATGTACCACCAAAAGAAATATCAATATTTGTAAATCTCATTAACATTGGAAGGATTGCAATTAAACTCAAAAATAATGCTCCAAACCATGTTAATTTATTTAAAATAGCTGTCAAATAATCTGTTGTTGGCTTTCCAGCTCTAATTCCTGGTATAAAACCACCATTTTGCTTAATATTTGTTGAAACTTCTGCTGGATTAAATGTTGCGTATGTATAGAAGAATGTAAATCCAAGAATCAACAATAGATATACTATTGCATTGGCTAAACTATATCCCCATGCAACACTTGAAGTAGAAGTTGCTATAGAAAAATTATATAATCCTGCAATAAATCCTGTTCCGCCAATTTTATCTGCAGCAAATATTTGAATTATCATAGCAGGAAATGTCATAAATGATGAAGCAAAAATTACAGGCATAACTCCAGCCATTGCAAGCTTAAGTGGAATATGTGTATTTTGACCACCATACATTTTTCTTCCTACAACTTTTTTTGCGTATTGTACAGGAACTTTTCTTTCTGCTTCTTGTACAAATACAACACCAGCAATTAAAATAATTGCTCCAATTATAATTGCAAGAGCAGTAACAATACCTACAGTACTTATTCCTGTTTCACCTACAACTATATTCCATAAAGTAATAATTCCTGAAGGTAATCTTGATATAATACCAACAAAGATAATCATAGAAATACCATTTCCAATACCTTTATTTGTAATTTGATCACCTAACCACATTAATATTGCAGTACCAGTGATTAAAGAAAGTACTACCATAGATCCTGTTAAAAATCCTGGATTAATAAATATTCCAGATGAACTATACGAAATATATATTCCTAAACCTTCAACTAATCCTAATACTATACTTAACATTTTTGTATATTTATTAATTTTTTGTTTTCCAGCTTCTCCACCTTCCTTCATCATTTTCTCTAATGAAGGTATAATCCAGCCTAACAATTGAATAACAATTGAAGCTGTAATATAAGGTGTTATTGTCATTGAGAATATTGATAGTCTTGAAAAAGCACCACCTGATATTGTATTTATTAATCCTGTTATACTTCCTGTTGCAGAACTCATTTGCTCACCTAGAGCAATTGTGTCAACACCTGGAACAGCAATATAACATCCTAATCTAAATATTACTATTAATAGTAATGTATATAAAATTCTTCTTCTTACTTCTGGAGTTTTCCAAGCATTTTTTATAGTTTTAAACAACTAAATCACCTCAATCTTTCCACCTGCAGCTTCAATTTTTTCTGCAGCAGCTTTAGTAAATCTTTTTGCTTTTACTGTTAACTTTTTCTCTAAGTTACCAGTAGCTAAAACAACTATTCCATCGTTTATTTTTCCAATTATTCCTTCTGCTAATAATGTTTCAGCTGTAACTTCTGTTGCTTCTGATTTATTAAGCATTGTTAAAGTTACTTCTGTATAATTTTTAGCATGAATATTAGTAAATCCTCTTTTTGGTAATCTTCTATATAATGGTGTTTGACCACCTTCGAAACCTCTTCTTACTCCGCCACCAGATCTTGCTTTTTGACCTTTATGACCTCTACCAGAAGTTTTTCCAAGTCCAGAACCGATACCACGACCTACTCTTCTTTTAGTTTGTCTTTTTGTAGCTGGCTTAATGTTTCCTAATTCCATCTTTTTGCACCTCCTCTATTTGGTTTATCATTTTCGAATTTATTATATCATTAAATTATATAATTTCAAATAAATTCTTATAAATTTTATTATAATATTTCACTAACTTTTTTTCCTCTTTTTTTAGCAACAGATTCAACTGTTTGCATATTTTTAAGAGCTTCGATAGTAGCATATACAACGTTTCTTGGATTGTTTGTTCCAATAACTTTTGTATTTATATCTTTATAACCAGCAAGTTCAAGAACTGGTCTAACGCTACCACCAGCGATAACTCCAGTACCTTCAGCACCTGGTTTTAACATAACTTTAGCACTACCAAATCTACCAACAAATTCATGTGGTATTGTTGTTCCTACGATTGGAACTGTTATTAAATTCTTTTTAGCATCTTCTATAGCTTTTTTGATTGCATCTGGAACTTCTGATGCTTTTCCATTACCAACACCAATATGTCCTTGCTCATCTCCAACAACTACAACAGCGCTAAATCTAAAAGTTCTACCACCTTTAACAACTTTTGCAACTCTATTGATAGCTACTACAGTTTCTTTTAATTCTACTGATTTTTCTTCCATGAGAATATTTTTTCCTCCTTCTTTTAAATATATGAAATTCATTCATTGCATAAGTTATATGTCTATTTATTAGAACATTTAACTTAATTAGAAATCTAATCCTGCTTCACGTGCTGATTCAGCTAATGCTTTTACAGCTCCATGATATATAAATCCACCTCTATCAAAAACTACTTGTTTGATATTTTTCTTTAAAGCTTTTTCTGCAACTGATTTACCAACTTCTTTAGCTGCTTCTATATTTGATGCTTTTGTTTTGATATCTTTATCTAAAGTTGAAACATATACAAGTGTTTCTCCTTTTGTATCATCAATAACTTGAGCAATTATATTTTTGTTAGATTTTGTTACAGCAAGTCTAGGACATTCAGCTGTTCCACTAATTTTTGTACGTACTCTTGCATGACGTCTTGCTCTTTCAGCTTTTCTATCTATTTTAGTAATCATTTTTTCTCCTTTCTAGGTCCCTTATAGGGGTATATTTAATCCCTTATTTAGTATATCTTTAAGGGATTAAATATACCCCCTAAAGCAACTTTACCTAACATTATTATTTAATGATCAATTTCTATTTTTTACCAGCTTTACCTTCTTTACGTCTAATAACTTCTTCAGCATATTTAATACCTTTACCTCTATATACTTCAGGTGGTCTTTTTGTTCTGATAACAGCTGCTGTTTGACCAACTAGTTCTTTATCCATACCTTTAACAATTATTTCATTTGCATTTGGTACATCGAAAGTAATTCCTTCTGGTGCTTCGATTTCTACTGGATGAGAATATCCTAAGTTTAATAATAAATCATTTCCTTTTTTATTAGCTCTATATCCAACACCATTAACTTCTAATTTTCTTTCAAAACCTTTTGTTGTTCCTTCAATCATGTTATTTAATAATGTTCTTGTTAAACCATGTAAACTTCTATTTACTGGTTGATCATCTGGTCTAACTATTGTTAAAACATTATTTTCAAGATTGATTTTCATATTTTTATGAAATTCTTTCTCTAAAGTTCCTTTAGGACCTTTTACAGTAACTTTTTGTCCATCGATTTTAATATCAACACCTTCTGGTACTGTAATAGGTTTATTTCCTATTCTAGACATTTCGAATTTCCCTCCTTTTTTATTTATTACGATTTTTATATTTTATATAACTTTACAAATTATAATGTGGTCTATTTTAACTACCAAACATAAGCTAAAACTTCTCCACCTATACCTAATTCTCTAGCTTTTTTATCAGTCATTATTCCTTTTGAAGTAGAAATTAAAGCAATACCTAAACCATTTAGTACTCTTGGTAATTCATCTTTAGATGCGTAAATTCTTAAACCAGGTTTACTAATTCTTCTTAAACCATCTATAACTCTATTACCTTTCTCATCATATTTTAAAGTAACTCTAATGATTCCTTGTACATCACTTTCGATTTCTTCAAAAGCTTTTATATAACCTTCTTCAAGTAAAGTTTCTGCAATAGCTCTTTTCATTTTTGATGCTGGAACATCAACTGTTTTGAATTTAGCGCTATTAGCATTTCTTATTCTTGTTAACATATCTGCTATTGGGTCTGTTGTATTCAATTTTTTACCCTCCTTTTTTTATATTTTTATATTTAAAATTCTACCAGCTTGCCTTTTTAACCCCAGGAATCTCACCCTTATGAGCTAATTCTCTAAAGCAAACACGGCAAATACCATATTTTCTTATATATGAGTGTGGTCTTCCACAAAGTTTACATCTATTATATTCTCTAGTTTTAAACTTTTGTGGTCTTGCACATTTTACTTTTAATGATTTTTTAGCCATTTTTTTCTCCTTTCTTCTAAGTTCTCTAAAATTAATTAGAAACAAGTATAACTAGGCGGATGAGATAAAATTTTATGTGTATACATTTTGTATGTAAATAAAATTTTAGCGATATCCAACGACGTTAGACGCTGTTAATAATTAATTTTTAAATGGCATTCCTAGTAATGTTAATAATTCTTTAGCTTCTTCATCAGATTTAGCTGTTGTTACAAAAATAATGTCCATACCTCTTAATTTATCAACTTTATCATATTCGATTTCTGGGAATATTAATTGTTCTTTTATACCCATTGAGTAGTTTCCTCTACCATCAAAAGAATTGCTTGATACTCCTCTAAAATCTCTAACTCTAGGAAGAGCAACATTAAATAGTTTATAAGCAAAATCATACATTTTTCCTGCTCTTAATGTAACTTTGCATCCTATTTTTGCACCTTCTCTTAATTTAAAAGCTGCGATTGATTTTCTAGCTTTTGTTACTATTGGCTTTTGACCAGTAATTATGCTTAAATCATTCATAGCATTATCTAAAGCTTTAGGATTATCTTTTGTATCTCCTAATCCTATATTTATAACTATTTTATCTAATTTAGGAACTTGCATTACTGAAGAATAATTAAATTTCTTCATCATTGCTGGAACTACTTCTTTTTCATATTGTTCTCTAAGTCTTTCCATTTGTTTTTATTCCTCCTTTCTATATACTTTCTATTTTAATTTTGCACCACATTTTTTGCAAACACGAACTTTTTCGTCTTTTTCTATAACATATCCTATTTTTGTAGAAGCTTTACATTTTGGGCAAACAACATTAACTTTAGCACTATGTATAGCACATTCTACAGAAATAATTCCACCTTCTTCACCTTGTTTTCTAGGTTTGATATGTTTTTTTCTAACATTAACACCTTTAACAACTATTTTATTTGTTTTTGGTATAATTTCTAAAACTTCTCCAGTTTTTCCTTTATCATTTCCAGATAAAACTTTAACTGTATCACCTTTTTTTATTTTCATTATTCTCTTTTCACCCCTTTGTCTCGAGATTTTATATTTTAACTTTCTTATATTTACTGATTTTAATAAAAGCAAGTATAACTAGGTAGATTAATTAAAAATTAATGAGCGTATGTGGTATACGTGACTTTAATTTTTAATGGAATCTAACAACCTTAAACAAAGCTTTTCATTAAAATTTTATAATACTTCTGGAGCAAGAGAAATAATTTTCATATATTCTTTATCTCTTAATTCTCTAGCTACAGGTCCGAATATACGTGTTCCTTTTGGAGTACCATCATCACGTATAATTACAGCTGCATTTTCATCAAATTTTAAATAAGAACCGTCAGCTCTTCTAACACCTTTTCTTGTTCTTACAACTACAGCTTTAACAACTTCACCTTTTTTAACAACGCCACCTGGTGTAGCTGTTTTAACAGAAGCTATTATAACATCTCCTATTTCGGCAACTTTTCTATGTGAACCGCCTAAACATCTAATACACATAATTTCTTTTGCACCAGTGTTATCAGCTACTTTTAATCTACTTTGTTGCTGTACCATTTTAGTTCCTCCTTTATTAATTTCCTATTTTATAACTGCTTTCTCAACGATTTTAACAAGTCTATATCTTTTATCTTTTGATAAAGGTCTTGTTTCCATAACTTCAACTTTATCTCCAACATTACATTCATTGTTTTCATCATGAGCTTTTAGTTTATATGTTCTTTTTACAGTTTTATTATAAATTGGATGAGCAACAGAAGTTTCTACTGCAACAACTATTGTTTTATCCATTTTATCTGATACAACTGTACCAATCATTGATTTACGAAGATTTCTTTCTCCCATTAGGATTTTCTCCTTTCTTAATAAAATTATTGTTCATCACTGTTTTTTAATTCTCTTTGTCTTAAAATTGTTTTTATTCTAGCTATTTCTTTTCTAACTTCTCTAATTCTTAGTGGATTATCTAATCCGTTTGTAGCTAGGCTAAATCTTAATTTAAATAATTCTGATTTTAATTCACTTAGCTCTTTTTCTAGCTCTGGTGAAGACATTTCTTTTATTTTACTATTCTTCATCATTATCACCACCTACTTCAGTTTCTCTTTTTACGAATTTTGTTTGAACTGGTAATTTTTGAGCTGCTAATCTTAATGCTTCTCTAGCAACGTCTTCTGATACACCTTCTAATTCAAATAAAACTCTTCCTGGTTTTACAACTGCAACCCAATATTCTGGAGCTCCTTTACCTTTACCCATACGAGTTTCAGCTGGTTTCTTTGTTACTGGTTTGTCTGGAAAAATCTTAATCCAAACTTTTCCACCTCTTTTAATATGACGGTTTACTGCAATTCTGGCTGCTTCAATTTGGTTTGATTTAATCCAACCTGCTGTTGTAGCTTGAATTCCATATTGTCCTTCAGTAACAGTATTTCCTCTTGTTGCTTTTCCTCTATTTCTACCTTTTTGTTGTTTTCTAAACTTTGTTCTTTTTGGCATTAATGGCATTAGTCGTTACCTCCTTTTGCTTCTTTTTTAGCTGGAAGAACTTCTCCTTTATAAATCCAAACTTTTACACCTATTTTTCCATATGTTGTATCAGCTTCATAAAAACCATAATCTATATCAGCTCTTAAAGTTTGTAGTGGTATAGTACCTTCTTTATAAAATTCTGTTCTTGCCATATCAGCTCCACCTAATCTTCCAGATACAGCTGTTTTTATTCCTAATGCTCCAGCTTTCATAGCTTTTTGCATTGCTTGTTTCATTGCTCTTCTGAATGAAATTCTTCTTTCTAGTTGATTTGCAATACTTTCTGCTACTAATTGAGCATCAGTATCTATATTTTTAACCTCAACTATATTTAAATTAACTTCTTTGTTTATCATTTTTTCAAGTTCTGCTTTTAATGCTTCTGAAAGGCTTCCACCTTTTCCTATAACTAAACCTGGTTTAGCTGTATAAACATTAACTTTTACGAATTTAGCAGTTCTTTCGATTTCTATTTTTGAAATTCCACTAATAAATAGTTTCTTTTTCACATATTCACGAATTTTATGGTCTTCAACTAGGTAATCACTGAAGTTTTTGTCATCTGCATACCATTTAGAACTCCAATCTCTAATTACACCTACTCTTATTCCATTTGGATGAACTTTTTGTCCCATCGTAAATATCCTCCTTCCTCTTATTTACTCTCTCTTAAAACTATTGTTATATGACTTGTTCTTTTTCTGATTCTTACTGCAGAACCTTTTGCAGCTGGTCTAATTCTTTTTAATGTAGGCCCTTGATTTGCGTAAATCTCTGCTACATAAAGGTTTGCTCTATTCATAAAATGATTATTTTCAGCATTTGCTATGGCTGAATTTAATAATTTTTCTAATATTTCAGCTGAAGCTTTAGGTGCGAATTTAACTATTTTTTGAGCTTCTTCAACACTTTTTCCTCTTATTAAGTCTGCTACGATTTTAACTTTTCTACTTGAAATTCTAGCATAACTTAAAGTAGCTCTTGCCTCAAGCACTTGAGTTGTTTTCTCTTCCACTGTTATTTCCTCCTTTACTTCTCTTTCCTTGTAATCTACTACTAATAATATTTTGCAATTATTAATGTTACGATAACTAGGAAAACATTAACTTGTTTTATTTAAATTTTATTTTTTTGTTGTTTTATCTCCTGCGTGACCTTTAAAAGTTCTAGTAGGAGCAAATTCTCCTAATTTATGACCGATCATTTCTTCTGAAATATATACAGGAACATGTTTTCTTCCATCATGAACAGCTATAGTGTGTCCAACCATTTGTGGATATATTGTAGATGCTCTTGACCATGTTTTTAATACTTCTCTTTTACCAGTTTCATTCATAGCTTCAATTCTTTTCATAAGTTCTGGAGCTACATAAGGTACTTTTTTACTTGATCTTGACATTGATTTTCTCCTTTCTTTTTCTTCGCTTCCTCGAAATCCGTATTTCAAGAATTGTATAACAATTCTCGAAACTACCAGAACGATAAAGAAAATAATCTCTACTCGCTTGTCATACACTCTTCAACAATCTTTCAAAAGTGTTATAAGTTATTATAACGAGTACGACTTTTTTATCTATTTTTAAATTAGTTCTATTTTCTTCTCTTAACAATAAATTTGTTAGATAATTTTTTCTTATTTCTAGTTTTATATCCAAGAGCTGGTTTACCCCAAGGAGTCATAGGTCCACTGTGTCCAACAGGAGCTCTACCTTCACCACCACCATGAGGGTGATCATTAGGGTTCATAACAGATCCTCTAACTGTAGGTCTAATTCCCATATGTCTTTTTCTTCCAGCTTTACCTAATTTGATATTTTCATGATCAGAATTTCCTATTGTTCCGATTGTTGCTCTACATCTTACAGAAATTAATCTCATTTCTCCTGATGGAAGTCTTACGTGTGCATAAGCACCATCTTTAGCCATTAATTGAGCTTCTTGACCAGCTGATCTTACTAACTTTCCACCTTGACCTGGATTTAATTCTATATTATGAATTAATGTACCAACTGGAATACTAGATATTGGCATTGCATTTCCTGGTTTAATATCAACATTTGTTCCAGAAACAACTTTGTCTCCATCTGTTAATCCTTGTGGTGCTAAGATGTAACTTTTTGTTCCATCTTCATATTCTACTAAAGCTATATTAGCACTTCTGTTTGGATCATATTCGATACCAATAACAGTTGCTATCATATCATCTTTTTTTCTTTTAAAATCGATTATTCTATATTTTTGTCTATGTCCACCACCTTGATGTCTTACTGTAATTCTACCATATGAGTTTCTACCAGAATGTTTCTTTTTTGTTGCTAATAAAGATTTTTCTGGTGTTTTTTTAGTGATTTCTTCATATGTTGAAGAAGTCATATTTCTTCTTGATGGTGTATATGGTCTATATTGTTTTATTCCCATTTTTACTTTCCTTTCTTGAATTTATAAAAACTTAATCTTGCTTCGTTGAATTTCAAAAAGTCTTCCTTGACATACCAACGTACTATCTTGTTAGAACTTTTTTATTCGTCTTGCAATATTCGTTTTTGATAAGTCCTCTTTTTTATATTTAGGTTATTTTCCCAGTCCTATCTGGTTATTTTTTATTTTCCCAGTATTATCTGGATATTTTCTAAGTTATTTCAGATATTTTATTTAAAGTTGCTATTCTATTATAATTAAGCACCCATGAATTCATCAATAGAATCCTTATACTTCTTAGAAACTTTAACTTCTTTTCCACCTTTTCCAAGGTATTTCATATCAGATACGTTTGTATCTATAGTTACTATAGCTTTTTTCCAATCTGGAGTTTTTCCAGTTGCATATCTAACTCTTTTTTCTTTTCCTTTTACAGTCATTGTGTTAACTTTTAATACTTTAACACCAAATAATTTTTCAACTGCATTTTTTATATCGATTTTTGTTGCGTTTTTTGCAACTTTGAAAGTGTATTTACCTTCTTGCATATCCATGCTACTTTTTTCAGTAACGATAGGTTTTAGTATAATATCTTCTGCTACCATCTTAAGCATACACCTCCTCTAATTTTTTAATTGTATCTACTGTAACAACTAATTTTTTATTTTTTAATAATTCATATACATTAATTGTATTTACTGAACTTGTTGTAACATTAGCTAAGTTTCTAGCTGATTTTTGAACAACTTCATTGTTTGCTGGTAATACTATTAAAGCTTTTTCTTCTACTTTTAAGTTTTTCATAGCATTTGCCATTTGTTTTGTTTTGATTTCTTTGAAATCAAATTTATCAACAACTACTAAATCATTTTCTAATACTTTTGAACTTAATAATGATCTAATTGCTAATTGTCTTTCTTTTTTATTAACTCTGTATTTATATGATCTTGGTTTTGGTCCTAATGCTATACCACCTTTAATCCATTGTGGAGCTCTGATAGAACCTTGTCTTGCTCTACCTGTACCTTTTTGTTTCCAAGGTTTTCTTCCACCGCCTCTTACTTCAGCTCTTGTTTTTGTACTTTGTGTTCCTTGTCTTTGATTAGCTAAATAATTAACTAATACACTGTGTACAACTGCTTCATTAGGTTCGATTCCAAAGATTTCTTCTTTTAAATCTACTTTACTAACTTTTTTTCCTTCTACATTATATACATCTATACTTGGCATTTAATCTTCCTCCTTCCTTCTATTTAGATGCTTTTACAGTTTTTCTAATTTTTAAAATGCTTCCTTTATTTCCAGGTACTGAACCTTTTATTAAAATAGCATTTTTATCTAAGTCTACTTTTACAACTTCTAGATTTTGTACAGTAACTTTGTCTACACCCATATGTCCTGGTAATTTTTTACCTTTAAAAACTCTACCTGGTGTAGATGTTGATCCCATTGAACCTGGTCTTCTATGATACATAGATCCATGTCCCATTGGCCCTCTTGATTGCCCATGACGTTTAATAACACCTTGGAAACCTTTTCCTTTTGTGATACCTTGAACATCAACTTTTTCTCCAGCTTCAAAAGTATCTACTTTTATTTCTGCTCCAACTTTTAAATCAGTTGCGCATTCTGGACATGTTCTAAATTCTCTTAAATGTTTTGTAGCTGTAACTCCAGCTTTTTTGAAATGTCCTTGTTCTGGTTTGTTAACTTTTGATTCTTTAACGGCACCATATCCTAATTGAACAGCGTTATATCCGTCTGTTTCAATTGTTTTTACTTGAACTACTGGACATGGTCCAGCTTCTATAACTGTTACTGGAATAACTGAACCTTTTTCATCAAAAATTTGTGTCATTCCAACTTTTCTTCCTATTATTGCTTTCATCTTTCTTTTTCCTCCTACTATTGGCTACGATTGACATCTGTAATTTTGATTCTTACTAATATTTTTATCAAGTAAGTATTCATTTATTTTAGATTCAACCTCAGCTTGGTTTGATTTTTCTAAAGAAATTTTAATTTTCTTTTAATTTCGAGCTACGTAAGTGCTCTTATTTTTATTATAGTTTGTTACTATAATTTGAGCTATTGCATATACCTATAAATAATTTTGAGTATTGCTGTTGCTCACTTTCATTAAGTTATAACTTAATTTCAATATCAACACCTGCTGGTAAGTCTAATTTCATTAAACTATCAACTGTTTTTTGTGTTGGATAAAGAATATCAATAACTCTTTTATGTGTTCTCATTTCAAATTGTTCTCTTGAATCTTTGTGTTTATGTGGAGAACGTAAAATAGTTACTATTTCTTTCTCTGTTGGAAGTGGAATAGGACCTGAAACTTTAGCTCCTGTTCTCTTAGCAGTATCTACTATTTTTTCAGCAGACTGATCTAAAACAACATAGTCATAAGCTTTTAATCTTATTCTAATTTTGTCACTTCCTATCTTTGTGTTTGATGTTGCCATTTAATTTTTCCCTCCTTAAATAAATATTATGGCTAACGGCAAGTTATCAACGTACCCTGGTGTTTCTTTTAACCCCATTTTAAAATCCAAGCATTTCCTAATGTTCAAAATCTAACAGCATTTCAATTTTAAACTTAAAATCTTGGATAAGTATGTACATTTATCAAACTTATCGCCCGGTCTAAGCCAAGACATACTCCACAGAAGTTCCCTCCACTTAATGTGTAGCCACATTCTGCTTCTTCGCTTTATCTTACGCTTTAATATTATACTACGGGTACAAGCCTTTGTCAATATTTTTTTTATAATATTTCCAATAATTGTAATTAACTAAAAAGGTATTATATATTAATTTTATCCCTTGATATAACAATCTGGTTGTTGCAAATCATATAAGATAAATTTATATAATACCTTTTTAGCACTAATTCATAATATTATGAATCAAATTATTCACTTACTAAAGAACATTCTATATCTGTTTTCCCTAGTAAATTTCCATTATTATATTTTAATAAACTAACTGTAGAATTTCCAGTTGCTTGTGGAATTTCAACTATTATTTCCATAATTCCATCATTATCTAAATCTAATACTTCTATATTATTAATATTCAAATAGTATTCTGTAGTAGAATCTTTTTTCCATTTACTTTTTTCAATAGATGCTAAATCAGCAATCTTACTTCCTTTTGAATCTACTAAAGTTATTTTTGAAAATCCAGTTGTTTTATTTGCTAATACTAATATATATTCATCTGTTTGGTTTCCATCCAAATCAACAATTAACGTTTTTACATTTGTATATTCTGAAACACTTGGATTATTATCAGAAACAATTGTTGGAATAGTATTTACAACTTTTACATTTCTTGGTATTGCTTCATAGTCTTCTGAAATTGCTATTTTTCCTACATTATCTATTTTTACTAGTCCTTCATATAGTTGAGTAGATAGAATTCCAAGTTTTGCATCTCTAAAACTATAATTTTCATAATTATAATATGTAATAACATATTTGTCTGCAGAATCGTTTGTGTTATCTATATATTTTAATGTTACTTCTTCCATTTTTGAAGTGTCTAAAATTAAACCATTATATAAAACTACCAATTCTTCATTCATAACTTTTCTTGTATTAGTTCCATCTGTTACTACTGGTGTGGTAGATTGATTTGTTACATCTGATATTGCAGAGTCTATTATATTAGCAATAGAATCTACTTTTTCATCAGAAGTTTCATTATTTAAAGATGTATTTACAAAATCTTCTGGCAAATTAGATACTAATTTATTATAGTTTTCTTTTTCTTGATGAACTAAATAATAAGTTAATGCTCCTGTTCCAATTATTAAAACTACAAATGCAGTTAATATAAAATTCCCTACTGTACCAATTTTTATTTTTAGAGTTTCTGGTTTATCTGAAATATTTTGTTTTTCTTTTGAGGTTTCATTTTTCTTATCAAGTTCTTCCATACCCTTCTCCTTAGTTTTTTTATTTACAAAGTAAAATTGTTTTAAAATTAATTATATTATATTTGAACTATTAATATATTCTACTATTCTACTTATTTCGCTTGCAATTGTATCTTGATATTTTGGCTCTTCTTCCTTTGGTACATCTGTTATATCATAACCATATTTATTCAAAAATCTATATGTTTCAAGTTCTATAATTTCTCTTTTACTCATTTTTCTATTATCATAAGGCAAATATTTACCTTCTCTTTTTTCAACAATTGCTTGAACTTTTGATTCTAAAATAATATAATTTCTTCTTAATTCTTCTGCTATTGCTTTTAAATCTAACACATCATCTTCAATAAGCTCATCGTCTTCATTATCATCAACAAACATTGTAATTTCTGCCATTAATTCATGTATACTATAATTATGAGCTAAATTTAGTTTTCGTGATAAAGATTTTCTTACTGCCATTTGTCTATATTGAATTTGTTCTATCATAAAATCATCTATTTTATTTCTTCCAGTAAACAAACCTATAAAACGGCTAAATCCGCCTTTTTCTTCAACAATTTCTAAATCATCTTTCAATTTTTTTAGTTCAGCTTCTGCTCTAATATCTCTTACTTTTTCTGTAATTCTTCTTTTTAATTCATTTTCTTCTATAATAGCCATTTCATCAAATCTTGTGACTTTACTATTTCTAACAGCAATTTTTGGATTATTTAAGTAATTTATTAATGTACTTATTTCTATATTTGTTTTTGACATTAACTCTAAGTCTAATTCCACTCTATTATCAAATTCTTTTAAAGTTAATTCTTTTATCTTTTGGTCTATCTTTTCTAATTGTTCTAATAATGCTTCTGCTGTTTTTCTCATTTCAAATGCGTTATTTAAAGCACTATATGATGCCCCCATATTTCCTGCAATTTTGGCATGATTTTGTTGTTTTGTTATTAAATTTTTTATATTGCTAAGTAATTTTTCTACAGCTGTTATATTTTCTCTACTTTCTTGCTTTACTCTTTTTTGCAACTCATTTTCATCTAATTTATTCTCTTCTTTTTGTGTTTCTTCTAACTCTACAATTTTTGTTTCTTCTAATTCTACAATTTTTATTTCTTCTGAATTTTCATTTTCTTCATCAGTAATAAATTCTGTTGCATCTTCATTTTTTATATCTGTCTCTTCAATATTTCCTGAAACTAAACTTACAACTGCTTCTTCTTGTACATTCTCTTCTTCAGACTCGTCAACTATATTTTCAGTATCATACATTATTTCAAAATCTTTAAATAATTCTTCTATTTCTCTACATTCTGCAATCATATATACTGCAATATTTCTTTTCCACATATTAACAAATTCTATATTTTGCTTTCTTACTTCAAATACATTTGTTGAAATTTTCTTAAGTTCATTTAATTCTTGAGTAATTCTTTCAACATCACTATAATCAGCTGCTCTATCTATATCAGAATATCCTTCCTCAATTTCTTTTTCATCTATAGCATTTTCATATTTTCTAAGTAATTGTTCCATTTTTCTAATATTATCGAAATTAATTGCATTTTCTTTTTCAACTTTAATACAATCTTCTAATTTTCTTTTTATTGGATAAGAATTTTCTAATATATAATTGTAAAGTCCATTTCTCTCAATATCACCTATTTTATCTAATGTTTGTTTTTCAAGAACTATATTATAATATTTAAAATATTTTGAGTTATCTAAATTTATGTTTTTATTTTCTTCTATGCTTTTTATTTTTGTGAAAGGCGCAATTAAGATAAAATTTTTATCTTTTTCTGAATTTAGAATTTCTCCTACATTTATATAAGGAACATTTTCTTCTAATGTAATTGTAATACCAACTGGTCTCTTCCAATTTGAAGCAAATTCTTCTTCTTGATTTTTATCTGTTGTTGCAGACCAAATTCTATCTATAAATGGTTCTATTTTTAAACGTTCTATTTCAGATAGATTAGTTCCTCTATAGAATACTTCTTTTTTATGTTTTGTTTTGTAAAAATTTTTCATAAATAATTTATATAGTATTTTTGTATTCATAAGATTTTCAATTATATTTTCTCTACTATATGGTATTTTTACAACTTTATTTTCAACTTCATCACTTAATAAAGCTATATCTGTTTCACAATTACTAACTAATAATTGATTCATAGCTTCATATTTTTCATTTATATACAATTTAAGCGTTTCAAGTTCTTCTTTTGTAAAATCTAAATCCATAATATGTACCACCTTACATTTTTTCACGAAATAATTGTATCATTTATATATTTTTTTAGCAACATTTTTATAACAAATTAATAAATAAAAATATTGCTTTTATTAAGCAACACATAACTTATTTTTAATCCATTTCACTATAATAACTAAGAAATTTACCATAGACTTCTATAATTTGAATTGCAAAGAAATTTTCTATAATAAATATCCCCCGGCTAAGCCGGGGGTTTTTTACTTTAACGCCCATAGGGCTA
>OFGE01001388.1_pt1 | contig 21418 bp, 12 predicted proteins | sample 1521681 | NCBI WGS metagenome assembly OFGE01 (sample SAMEA3504093, study PRJEB24116) | mouse gut metagenome | biome: mouse gut; feature: mouse-associated habitat; material: faeces | place: Denmark | collected 2011
CCGCGCACCCTCATCCGTCATCCGCTTCGCGGATGCCACCTTCCCCCTGGAAGGGGGAAGGCTTTTAAACACGCTCTTTCACGTTGTACTTTTTTGGCACGGCAAAGGGGCCGGACAAAAGTCCGGCCCCTTCCTGATTCGGTTATTCCTCCAGCATACGCCGCCAGTGGTGCATCTTCTGATGAAATTCCTCGCTCTCCCCCGGGAACCAGGACAGGGCACAGGCCAGGGCGTGCTCGAAGAAGCAGTAGTCGTGCTCCGGCACCCGGGTCTTCAGCAGAGACAGCACCCCCAGAGCCTGCTCCCGGTCGGCCAGACCCTCCTTAGCCTGCCAGGCCAGCAGGGTAAGGGCGGGGATTACCGGCCAGTCCAGCTGGCCCAGGCAGATGCGGGTCAGCTCATAGGAGGGCAGCTTACCCCCGTAAACTATCAGCTCCGGGGAGGGCATCCGGCTGTCGTCCTTCCCCAGCTGAGCCAGCAGGCACACCGCGGCAAACTGCACCCGCAGCAGCCACTGGTCCGCCGGGATGCGCATGTCGTCGGGCTCAGGGGGATAGACCATGCAGCCGTACAGGTCATCAAAGGACAGCCCCTCGCACATCGACCCCGCCCGGTTGTACCACTCCCCCAGGTGGAAGGGGGACCGGGCCAGCTCCTTGACCCGCATCCGGGCGGTGTCACTTGGCGGCTCCACCGCCGGACTGGCGTTGTGGTCCGGGCTGTAGTGCCACAGCCGCACCCCGTCGGGGATCAGGCTACTGTCCAGGGGCGGGTGGGATACCGCGTTGACAATGAGGTGAATCCCGCCGGACTTTTTCCCGTACTCAGTGACGGCCAGCCGCACGGCGTTGGCAGCGCTGGCCGCTTCCTCACAGCTGAGGACCAGCTTGACCTCCCCGCCGGTGCCCTTGGCGATAAAGTTGGGGATCATCTTCACGGTGGCGTCCCAGCTGGGGAAGAACCGCTCCACATAGGGAACCAGCTGCTCCTCCCGGGCCCACTGGCACAGCTCGCTCCCCCGCTGATTCCGGGGATTGGATGCGGCGCACAGCACCAGCCGCTCCAGCCAGGCGGGGTCGCCGCTGTCCAGCCAGCGGCAGAACAGCAGGGAGGGCTCCGCCCACTCCACATCCTGCTGGTCTCCCCGGTCGGTGACCAGGGCGTAATACTCAATGGCCTTGGACAGGTTCCTCACCCGCAGGAAATAGTCGGCCAGGTCGTTGCAGGGGGCCAGATTTTTGGGGTCAAGCTCCAGGCCCTCCTTCACATAGTCCTCCGCCCCCTCGGGGTCGTCCAGATCCAGACAGCACACGCCGGCGAAGGTGTAGCAGGAAGCCGCCTTGTGCCGGGATATCCCCTCCTGGGCCGCCTTCAGGGCCTCCTCGTTCCGGCCCATGTGGCGCAGGAGGATGCACTCGGCGGTGTAGCGGTTGGTGGCGTCCGGGCGGGGGGCGGTGTTGTCCCCCAGGGCCCGCAGGGTATTGGCAAGAAAGTTATAGATGAATGTAAACAAAATTCCCAGAAACACAATGCGCAGGTAGGCACTGGCTTCTCCTATCACTTCCTCCGGAACCTGGATCAGCAGCAGAAGCGGCCTGGCCAGCAGAATCGTCACAATGGAAAAAAGAACGGAGAATCCGCAGCCCGCAAGAAATGTGGTGCTGATCTGCCGGGACAGCAGCCCGTAGTCCCCCGAGCCGTACTGGGCGCTCATCAGAATGCTGGCTCCCATGCACAGCCCGCTGATCAGCAGAAGCGCAATATTCATCAGAGGAGCGGATGTTCCCACTGCCGCCAGCGCTTCCTCCCCCACAAAATATCCCACTATCACAGAATCCGCCGCATTATAGGTAAGCTGGAACAGGTTTCCCAGAACCAGCGGAACCGTGAACGCAATCAGCGGAAGTGTGATCTTTCCCTTTGTCATATCTTTCTTCTGTGCCATTCCTGCCCTGCCCTCATCCTAAATTTCCGCAGGCTGTCTGCCTCTCCTGCCTTTCAGTCCCAGCTCCAGGCGTCAACGCCCTCTATGTCCAGCGCCTCTCCCTCATTGCCTTCCAGCACCACGTTCTTCAGTGTGACTTTTTCCGCGTTCCGCACAAAAATTCCCTTGCGGCTGCCCTTCTCGCATCCGGTCATCATGGCCGCCGTCCCCGGTTCGGCATGTTCCGCATATGAAATGAACACATTCTCCATCTCCACGCTCTCAATCTTCGACTCCGGCAGTCCGTAGAAATAGAGACCTGCCACATGGCAGTCCACACAGTTTACATTGCGGATGACAATCTTCCCCACCCGGGGCGTTCTCTCGTCCACAGGAAGGGCATCCTTGCAGGCCACATATTCCGATTTTCCATCCGGTCCGCAGAAATAAAAGCAGTTGATCACAAAGGCTGACTTCACGCCCTCCATTCTGACATGTTCAAAAGTGATGCCCGTGAGATAGGAATCCTTTCCCCTGCCCCTTCTGCTTTTCACCCTGAGTCCCCGGTCCGTATTGACGAAACGGCAGTTCTTCACCAGAATATTGTCCACGCCCGCCGCATTCTCGCTTCCTATGGTCACGCCACCGTGTCCCCGTTCCATCCAGCAGTTGCGGATGCAAATGTTTTTGGAGGGTGTCCGGTAGGTTTTGCCCAGGTACATTTTTCCCGACTTTACGGCAATGCAGTCATCCCCCACGGAGAAAAAGACTCCCGCGATCTCCACATCCGTGCAGGACTCCGGGTCAATGCCGTCCGTATTGTGGGAATTGTCCGGCGACTGGATTTTCATGTCCAGATAGCGGAGATTCTCCGAAAAGAAAGGATGCATGTTCCAGGATGGCGAATTCCGTATGGTAATGCCCTGCACCACAATATTTTTGCAGTGGTTCAGGAACATCATGCGGGGCCTTGCGGCCTTGTCCTGATTCATTTTCTCCAGATCCCACCAGTTTTGAAAATCCGCGGCTCCGTCGATTATGCCCTGGCCGTAGATCACCACATCTTCCACATACATTCCCGTCACAATGCTGGCATAGGTATCTATGGGGCTGCCCTCCCAGCTGGCGGCAATGAATTCCCCTTTCTCGTCGTAACTCTCGGTCCTTCCCGGCAGAACCGGATATTTCTCCCTGTCCGGAATCGCCAGAAGGACAGCGCCCTCTGCCAGTTCCAGCCGGATATGACTCTTCAGGAAAATATGGGTGAACCGGTAAGTGCCCTCCGGCACATAAATCCTGCTCTGCTCCGGAGCCGTCATAATGGCGGCCTGCAGAAACACCGTGTCGTCGCTGACACCATCTCCCCTGGCGCCGAAATTCTTTACGTTCAGGGTCACATATTCATAGTCCGTGTGCAGATAAACCGGCGCCGATACCTGATCCCCCTGCCTGATCTGCACTTCATAGGCCGTGTCCGGCTTCAGGCCGTACACTGACACAATGGTCCGGTCTGCCTCCAGTTCTTTCTTCCCGTTTACATAAAGTTCGTAGGGCTTCGTCCTATAGTCCGCTTCCCCGTCCAGAATCTCCAGCACAAAACTTCTGGCTGTCTGAAATAATATCTTCCCTTCCATGCCTGTCCCCATTTCCGCGTCCCGGTCATGACGCAATCCTTTATCTCAATTCATCCTTCGCCCACATTTTTCGCAAGTGTCACTGCATGTCCGTGCAGGCACAAAGCTTACGGTACTGGGCATATGCCATGAAAACCGCAGCAACACCTTTCTTGTCATCCGCCGTCACCGGTTCGGACAAATAATAGGCAATACTGCCATCACGCCTGCCCTGGTCAGGGCCAAGTCCTGCCACACTGCAGTTTCCTTCCAGGGTCAGCACGCCGTTTTTCTCTGTGAGTTTTCTCTCTATAATGGCTTCCAGAATCCCCTCTCCTGTCTCCCTGTACTTTTCTGCCAGCAGCACTTTCAGACGGCAGGCCTTCAGGATGGATGCCGCCACCATGGCAGAACCGGATGTCTCCGTGTAATTTCCCGGAATGTCTCCCCTGTCCGGCACCTGGAAAAACAGGCCGCTCTCCCTGTCCCTATATGTAAGAATCCCCCTGATGCCCTCTTTGTAACTGTCAAGCAGCTGCCTGTAGTAATCATAGGACCAGCTGTTCATCTCTTCCATGGTATCCACAAGGGCCATCAGAAACCATCCCATGGACCGCAGCCAGAAACCGGCCGAACATCCTGTCTCCGGATCTGCCCAGAAAGCACTCCGGGATTCGTCATATCCGTGATAGAAAAGGCCCTTGTCCGGGCAGAACATATGTTTCCGCACCAGTGCAAACTGATCCGTGATATCCACATATCTGACTTCTCCACCGAATTTAGTGTCATAGGCGGCATAAAAAGGCTGCGCCATAAAAAGCCCGTCCAGCCAGACCTGGTGGGGATAGATCTTCTTGTGCCAGAAGTTCCCCCCTTTGATTCTGGGCTGCCCATCCAGCTGGCGCATCAGAAGTTCCATCGCCAGACGGTATTTCTCCCGTCCGGTCTGCTCATAGGCAAAGATAACCGCCCTGCCCGGCGCCACATTGTCCAGCTGGTATTCCTCCCGGTTATAATAGCGGATATCCCCCTCTTCCGTGATATAGCGGTCCAGATATTCCAGCACAAAATCCCGGAAAACAGCGTTTCCCGTGGCTTCGTACAGCTGAATTGCCGCAATCAGAATACAGCCATCCTCATAATTCCATTTGTCCCATCTCATTTTACTGAAATCCTGATAATAATTTCCGATATACCGTTCCAGTTTCTCTATCTGTTTTTTCAATTCTCCGGCCTCCTGTCCTGCTTCCGGTTCTGTCATGCCATTCGGGCCAGTCCTCATTTTTGCCCTGCTTTCAGTTTACAGGATGCTGTCCCAGAAAGCAATAGGCAGGGAAAAAATCATACAAAAAATGAAGGCAGCGCCTCCCCATACCGGCGTCTGCCTTCATTTCATAAACTGTTATTGTCACCTTCGGGCCGGTTTCCAGCCGCCTTCCCCGAGCCATGCTTTTACACACTTCCCCTGAGCTTCTTTACGGCTTTCTCCGCAATCAGGCAGCGTCCGTGCTCCTTCAGCTGTATCACCTGGGATTCTTCCGCCGCAAAGAGACTGCCGAATTCCATGGCCTGGACACATGCCCTGCTGTAACGCTCATAGGAAGCCCGCCCTTTCAGCAGATACAGATAATATAGCCCGTTCATCTCATAAAGCCTGCTGTCCACCTGCAGGTTGGAGGGCAGCATGGAAGCATATTCCATGATCCTGCCCAGACCGGAAAATACAAATACCGCGAAACTGGGTCTGCTGACCTTCTGGTTCTGTTTTGTATCCCCGCTCTCATTCTGGGCATTCTCCGTATCCTGGGCGGTATTCCCGCCGCCGTTCTCCGCCGCTTCCCCGGCGTTCATGCTGATCTTTTCCCGGGTTCTCTGCAATATTTTCTTCATTTCCTTCAGGCACTCGATAAACTGGTCGCTCTCTTTGGCTTCCGGGTCCCTATCGGAGAAAGTCAGAATCAGTCCCTGGTCGGGCAGCATCATAATCTGCAGGTCAAATGCAAACTTGGGGGGCTTATAGCCTACTTCCTCCTCTGCCTGCTCAATAATCTCCTGCACAACCTCCCGGGCCTTGTCACTGCGCAGAATGAAATCCTTATAATCAATATCGTACTCTTCCAGTTCTTCGTTTGACAGAAAGCACTTTACCGTTTTTTCATCTACTCGTTCTATTCTCATATTATCATCCTCATAATCATGTCTGCCCCATCGGCACACCGGACAAATGCAACTGCACTTTCACCCCATGACATATTTATGATAACATGATATTCTTATTTTTTCAATTATATAAGTTTTCCATTCTACACAAGATTTTATACATTCTTTTATTCAATTTTTATACAAAATGCTCTCTGTCTTCCGCTCAGCCTTTGTCCCTGGGCTGTCCGGGTTTTTTGCGCAGAACCACCACGGCGCCCACTGCCACTGCCGCAAAAATGACAATTGCGATAATTACCACAATCCAGATCCAGCCCATGCCGCCATCTTCCTGTCCCTCTTCTTCGGAAGGAATTTCAGCTGACGCGGTCACGTCTTCCCCGGTCTCCTCTGTCCGCTCCTCCGGAGCAGGACTGGATTCCACTGTCTGGTCCTCCGGTTCCGGTATACTTTCCGGTGCCTTGGGTGTGGCCGATGGCACGGGGGAACTTGTGGCCCTGGCGGTGGTTTTGGGTTTTAATTTCCAGGTCCCGCCGGTTGCCTTCTGCCCGCCGCTTTCCGGTTCACTTTCTTCTCCGTAATCCGGCTCCGACGGATTCGATGTGCCCGGATCCCAGGTCACCGGCGGATCCATGGGAGGCCAGGGCTCCTGGGTAGGCCCCGGTTCCTGCGTGGGAACGGGTTCCTGCGTGGGCCCCGGTTCCCCGGGCGCCTGGGTAGGCCGGGGCGTTGCCGTGGCCCCGGGTTCCTGGGTGGGCGGCGTCATCGTAGGCTGGGGATTTTCCTCCTCCCGCGCGTTTACCTGCACCGCTCCCGGAAGATCCAGCTCCGTCATGGTTTTCAGATCCGTTCCATAGACATACTGAAGGGAATCTTCCACCACGGTAACGGTAGCCGGCACCGGATTGCCATTGCCATCCAGAATCACAATTTTTCCAACATCCAGGGTGTCCGTGTTCTCCTCAAAGAGGGGATCCACCCCCGCCACATATACATTCAGATTATCTCCTGCCTGGTCGTAACGAAATTCCGTCACCCTTGCGCTGTTCTCCCCAAACTGGAATTCCACACTCTTCGCCTCGGCGGAATCCACCTTCACACTGAACTGAAAGGAAGAAATCTCCTCCTTCGCCGCATGATCGGAGACAAGCGTCACATTTCCCTCTTCATCCAGCAGGAACCCGTCACCGCTCTGCGCGTGCACTTTCAGCGGCATCACGGTGACAAGTGCAAACAATACCATAATTCCCATCGAAACGATATATTTTTTCATGCCCTGCCCCTTTATTTATTCGCATTAACAACACTGTCCAGCACGATTCCCGGCAAGCTGTCGGGCATGTTCTCAAACAGGGAGTCGCTCACAAGTCTCTGTCCCTCATTGGTCTCCGCCCTGTTTACCCTGTATAATTCCGCACGGACTTTCTCTATTTTGGACAAATCCGCCCTGGCATCCAGCCAGTAAATCCATGTGCCATCCGAAACATCCAGCAGATCTCCGTTCTCCGGCACATCTGCCAAAATGATCTGCTGCGCCTTTACGGTTCCGTCTGCTTCCTGTCCTCCCACAATATTGCCGTCCTGGTCAAAGAGCAGCACCACATTGTATGCGGGATTTCCCTTATATGCGCCTGCAAAGACAATGGACCCTGCCGGAATCACGTCCTCCGGTTTGTCGCCGTACCGGTAATCGTTTTCCAGTTTTCCGATCACCACGGCAGAATCGCCCTCCGTGCGTCTGAAATCCACATTGTCACTGGTGGGCCCCAGAACATCCAGTTCCACTATGGAAACCTGTGCCCTGCCTGACGTCTTCAGTACAAGCTTCATGGCAGATGCCGCATAGGTAGCCACATATTTCTTGTCTGAGTTGGCAAAGTGAATGGTCTCCTCCTCAGCCGTGAAACTTCCCTCTGCCACCTTTATCCAGATCTCTCCGGAGCGGACCTGAATTTCATAGCCAAGTCCCGAAATTCCTTTTTCCGCGTTTACTTTCAATCCTGCAACCGTGGTTGATTTATTGAATTCTATGGTAATCTCGGCATTTCCACCGGCTGTGGCCGTATAAACGGTTTCCGGCTTGTTGTCAATCATTTTATCCGCCTCGGTAGACTCGTCCGGGTTCTCCGGGCAATATACCGTGCCGTTTACACCCGCAGAAGGCTTTTCACCCGCCGCTGCCAGATTCTGTGTGCCTATGGTCCAGAATGACTTATCCAGGGCACCATCATGCTGTATCTTCAAAGGCTCCAGCGTCTTCACGGCAGAGCGGTTCAGATACTGGTCTATCAGCGTAACCTCGTAATATACCGTACGGTTGTTCATAGTGGAAATCACGTCGCTGAAGGTATTTCCCGTGGCAAATCCTACGGTCTCCTTTACAATATCGCCTCCGGAAATAGTACACCGTACAATTTCATATCCCAGCACATCCTCCGCGGGAATGTTCTTGAAATTCAGCGTAAAGTCAACCCGGTTCGGAGCCCCCAGACTGGCTGAAGTGTCATCGCCTACCGCACCTACTGTACCCGCGGTATTCAGCATGCTTCCCCCATGTGTCAGGCGGTAAACCCTGGCCTCATCGCTGACATAGTAAATGGCCCTTGTCTCTTCCACAAACTGCTCCGCATACTTTTTCGTGGCGTCATTGGGTACCATTCCCCAGCGCACAAAGAAGTCCAGTATGTTTTTCTCTGCTGCCGCACAGGCCAGACGCATCAGATCCTGGTTCTTGTTTCCTTCCAGGGTAAGCGCCACCCCGCCGGGAGCAGGCGCCTTGCTGGCATTCCTGGCATAGGTGTCCACTCTCGCAAAGAAGAGACTCTTGAGATGATCCTCATAGTTCTCATAGGTCTTAAAGTTGTATCCGTCGTCATAAGCAAGATGGAGCTGCCAGTACATTCCCAGCTGTGTAAACACATTGGAGGCCGGCCCCTTCACCCCGGAAGTCACTTTGTCGTAAACCTTATCATAAATAAACCGTACAGACCCGTTGGTCTCCTTTGCCTGTGCAAGCACGGCAAAATAGTTGTTGGTCACTTCCGCCACGGCGTACGCACCCTGGTTAATGCAATGCCCGATTTCATGTGCAATACCCCAGCCGAAATACTGGCCGGACACATATTTTCCATCTTCAGACACAACAGGCACACCGCCCAGCATACCGGTGGCGGAGCCCCAGCCGATACCGATGTGGTTGCCCGAAGCGTACATAAACGCTTTCGCAAACATCCTCTGGTAGCGGATATTCTGATGCCCCTTGGGAATCTGGTTTATCGCCTCCGTGGCGTTCTTATTCAGCCCCTTGTGCTGATAGAACAGGTACATCATATCCTCCATGGCATCCATGGAATCCAGCATCTTCTGAGCACGCACCTCCGCCGTGCCGCTGCCTGCGCCGGCCAGAATCTGCGGTGCCGGCAGAGAGAACATCATGGTATCCAGAAGGATATCGGAAGCTCCCAGAATACAGGTCTGTCGGTCATAAGCGTACTTATTCACCAAAGCATTGTCTGACTGAGCGTGGTGTTTTGTATGATTTGCTTCCATCTCAGCCACATAAGTCTCCAGATCCTTCATATAGGACAGAACCCTGGCCTGCCGCTCTGCAGAATCCGTCACCTGATACAGGTCAAGTATCGGCACCTGCACGCCGCCACTGACGCGAACCTTGTAAACATCCTCCGCGCTGTTTCCTGTGTACTGAACATAGAGCGCACCGCCGGTCTCCACATCCCCGGTCCAGATCTTGGGAACGGTGATCTCGTTGGCTCCCACTTTCAGGGTTCCTACCACCTTTGACACAGAATCTGAAGAAGAATAGTACTGTGTCACCACCAGCTGCAGTTCTGAATTCTCACCCGTCTTCTTGGTCTTATGGCCCACATAGATGATAACTTTCTCCTGGGCCGCTGCGGTCACGCCCAGAGGCTGCCATGCATTCAAACCGCCAAAGCCCCGGCCCACATCCTTTGTGGTTATGCCTGAGTGAATCACCACCGGCTCATTCAGCCCCTCATCCCGCAGTATGGCCTCCGCCGTCTGCAGTTCCCTCTCAAGCAGGGCCCTGTCAGGGTGATACTCCCCGCTGATCTCTTCCACCGTGTTGATTTTCACCCGCAGGGCGTCTATATCTGCCTGGGTCACATCCGGCCTCAAAACTGTGTGAAGATCGTCTTCATACAGAGCCATGATTTCTTCCATCAACTCATCATAGTGATAGAAGTAGACTTCGGAAATCGTAATATTTCCGTTGGCCGTATACCGGGCCAAACCAAACTGAATCTTCTTAGCGGTGACAGCAGGGAATTTCAGCACATAGTACCTTCTCCCGTCCGCATCAAGCCTGCTGGATAGAGAGACACCAGTGAGATCCGTCTGCTTGCCGCTTTCATCCCAGTAACGAACCTTTGCGTAAGAAAGCCCGGTGTCCTTGCTGGTCAAATCATGGAAGGCAATGCTGTCAATCTTATATGCCTGGTCAAACTCATAGGTCAGTCCATGGTTTAATCCCATCGGGTTATATCCGCCGTCATCCCAAGAATCCATTTTATAGTAAGAGGATGGATTCTTGTCAATGGTTCCCCATGCGGTGCCTGACTGGGTATCCAGCGGACTGTCAAACATGGAGTTTGCCTTTGAAGAGGCGCTGATAATGTGGCAGTCCTCCTCACCGGGTTCTCCCATATTGAGCAGATGGTACCTGTGCATTACCGCAGGGTTCAGATCCGTGGTCGTTGCCGCCACTGTGACAGAAGGCCGGCTTTCACCGTGCTCATTGATACCGGTGACATATACCTGATAATCTGCCAGGTCCTTCAGACCTGTTATGGTATATCGCTGTCCATCACTCTCCGGCACTTCCACCATCTGATAATCCCCAGTGTCTCTTTCCCTGTAATATACTCTATAGGAAATTGTGTCATCCATATCCTTCCAAGATACCAGAATACTCTGATAATGGCCTTCCGCAGACACATTGTCCGGCGGTTCCGGTTTGCCGTCCGGCAGAGGAATCACCGTCACCTCATTGCTGTATCCGCTGCGCCAGTTGCCGTTAACGGACTGTACGCTTACATGATACTCCTGGTAATTCTTCATCTTCTCCGTTCCAAAACTGGAGATTGTGATAGAATTGACAGCTGACATTGTGGTAAACTGTAACTCTTTGTCTCCCTCTCCCTGTTTGATCAGAACCTCATAACCTGTCACATTCACACAGGGATCCCAGTTCAGAACAAACTGTGCATCTCCCGGCTTGGCAGTCAGATTCTGGGGAATATCCGTCTGGGGTTCGGGAATTCTCTCCTCCATGCCGTTCAGGAATTCCACCTTGGTGATCTCTGCCAGGTCAGTGTTCTTCTTCATCCCGAAGATGGTCAGTGTCACCCTCTTCATGGCCACCTGTCCGCCCAGAGACACCTTGATATTTCCCAGATGGTCCTGGGTAGCCGTGACATCAGAGTGGCTCAGAAGATAATTGACTCCCTGAGTCACCGGTACTTCCACTATGTCCTGCGTTCCTGTCTCGTCCTCATACACAACCGTGATGACAGCATCGGTGATGGCATTGTCTCCCCTTGCCTCTATCAGGATTCCGTCTGAGTCCGCAGCACTTCCCTCAGCAAAGTCAAACGCCACCTTCACAGGTGTATCCGGCCCGATGGAAGCTCCGTCCGCCCTGACCAGATTGACACCGCCGCTGCCCCGCAGCAGGCCTTCCAGGGTTCCATCCTGCACCTTTGTACTTTCGTCCGCTTCCGCCAATATCATCTTGGCAGGAACAGATCTCTCGGGTGTGGCCTGTGTATCCCCTGTGACGCCGAATCCTTTTGTAAAATATTCCAGGTCGGACAGATTGACCACACCGTCCTTATTCAGATCGAGCTCCAAAGGGGCCGTGCCGGCGTGGATGGCATCCACAAGAGATTTGCCGTCCGCTTCGTCCACTACGCCGTCCCCGTTTACATCGCCAACCACAAGAACTCCCGGATGGGCCGCTCCCGCCGCATAGTTCATGCCTTTGAGGAATCCTGTGGTAAGACTGATGGCATAAGCCTTTCCCTCCACCTGGATGCTCTGGCTGAAGGGCAGAAATCCCTGACCTGTAACGGTCAGAACATATGTTCCATCCTCCAGATTTTCAAAACTTACCCGGCTTGTGCGGGCACTGCCGTCCACAGAGCCCCCGCCGATCGTAAGATCACCGGACTGATCCACTCCGTTCCCTGTGAGGCTCACATGGAACTGCGCGGAGCTGCACAGGACAAGACCTGATGCAATGCTCACGTCGATCTGGCCCACTGGTCCAAGATTTTCCTGTGACACTCTCCAACCATATGTACCATTTCCATTGGATACAGAATCCGGTATCACATTTTCGGTTCCTGAGACGTCCTGGGGTCCATTGGTGCCGTTCTCGGTTCCTGAGACACTGGGGACCTCTCCCCCGGGACTGTTTCCAGACACCGTGTCCTGTTTTCCCCATCCGGCATTCATGGCATAAGATGTGAAAACCGCGCTTACAGCCAATACGGCCGCCAAAATTAACGCCATCTTCCTCTTCATGCGTTCATCCTCCCTTACCTTTCTCCCATTATTTTTTTAGAAAGGAAAAGTTTTTTCCTTCCGTCTGCCCCCGACCCTTCTCTGCATCCGCCTCTTGGTACCACAGCCCCTGTATACGTCCGCTGCTGTTCTGATAACTACAGCACACTGCAATTCAGTGCCAGTGATACCCCTCGGCTGGGGTATCAACTCCTGCCCTTCTCCCATTATCATGGAAAGAAATGCTGTCCTGACACCATTAAAGAGACAAGAGGGGAGTTTTATTATAGCATTAACAAAATCTTCCATCAAGTCCATTGAGTAAATTTAACATTTTTGATTTTCGTAATATTTTCGTAAATATTTTTATTATATGATTTATTTTTGATTTGTTTTTCATATGTTTTAACCTGTATAGACCGCCCTCTCCGCCACCTGCCTGTTCTGGACTTGACGAATGCCGCAACTGTGTTAAGATAGAAGAAACCTGACCCATGTTGCACAAGGAGGGAAACCATGAAGAAAACGGTAATTGTAAATATCTATAATTTTATCCGCATGTCCCATGTGGAGCCAAGCACCTTTATCTCCGACGACTTTGAAACAGTACAAAAACAGATGACGCTGGTCAGGCAGTACGGCTTTCCGGCCACCTACGCCCTGAAGCACGACGCCCTTATGGAGCCCCGCTACCAGGAACTTTTGAAAACCTATACAGGAAACGGGGATGAGATCTCCGCCTGGTGGGAAATCACGCAGCCCCTGTGCCGCAGGGCAGGGGTGGCCTTCAAGGGCGCCTGGACCGAGGAGTATGACGACCGTGTCAACAGCGCCTACTGCATCGGCTACAGCCCTGCAGAGCGGAAACGGCTGGTGGACGCCTACATGGCAGATTTCCTGGAAGTGTTCGGCTTCTATCCCAAAACCATCGGCTCCTGGGTACTGGACACCACCACCGTCTCTTACGCGGCAGAGAAATACGGCGTTCTGGGAAGCGCCATCTGCAGGGACCAGATGGGGACGGACGGTTTCACCCTTTGGGGAGGCTTTCCCAACGGTGTGTATTTCCCCAGCCGTAAAAATGAAAATGTGCCCGGCAGCACCCAGGCCGGGCAGCTGAACGTACCCATGTTCCGACTCCTGGGCCCGGACCCCATCTACAATTTTGAGCAGGATGTGAGGGGCGGCCTTCAGGGCGTCTACACGCTGGAGCCTTCCTGGCTCATCGGAAGAAACCCGGAGTGGATCTCCTGGTTTTTTGACTGTCTCACCAAAGAGGACTCTCTGGGAGTAGGCTATGCCCATGTGGGCCAGGAGAACAATTTCCTCTGGGAGAACATCCAGCCCGGCATGGAGCCCCAGCTGAAAAAGCTCCAACAGCTCCAGCAGGAAGGTTCTGTGCGAATTGAGACCATGGCGGACTCCGCCGACTGGTTCCGCAGGACTTACCGTCTGACCCCGCCCATGACCTTCCAGGCCTCCGGGGACTGGAACCGGGAAAATAATCTCTCCGCCCAGTGGTATGCCTGCAGCAGCTACCGAATTGGCTTCCTGGGGGAAAAAGGCCGGCTGCGGATCCGGGATCTCTTCCTGTACCGCCAGGAATACCCCTCCAGGTATCTGGACAGGCCCATGGACAACATCAAGAGCAATTTTGACGCCCTTCCCCTGCTGTTCCCTCAGATATGGATCTCCAGGGAAAAAGGCGGCTCCCAGGTGTCCGGTCCGGTCAAAGACAGGCCTTTCATCCGTCTCCTGGACGAAAACGGAGCTGAGCCCCAGGGCACTGTCTCCTATGACGCACCGGACGATGTGACGGCCCGGGCCATACTTCAGGATCGGGAGACAGAGCGGACGCTGGCTGTCTTTACCATGAAGCCCGGCCAGGTGCTTCTGGAAGGAGAATTCCGCCTGTGCTTCGACACCCTTCCGGTGTTCCGGTCCTGCAGCCAGGGAGAGATCCTGTTGAAGCATGAGGGATTCTCCTACAGTTTTCAGATTCTTCAGGGCTCTGTAAGCCGCGCGGGACAGGATGGGCTGGTCATCGCCCCCCGGCAGGGTAGGATCTCCTTAAAACTTGGGGACCTCCTGGAGCGTAAAGACATTTTTATGGCAGAAAAGGAAGAGGCTCTGAGCGGGACGGCAGAGGTAAAATCCAAAGGGGACACCGACGCGGAAACAGGCAGCCCCACCGTACAGACAATCCCCGTCCCGCCCCTGCCTCCGCAGATGGAGCCCGGCTCCTGCATCTTCCCCTCCGGCTCCCAGGGAGTGGTACGGCTTCACGCCCAGGAACCAGGGGAAATCCGCTATACCCTGGACGGCACCGATCCCAGAGAGGACTCCCCTCTCTACACAGAGCCTCTGAAACTGTGCCGGGACACGGAGATCCGCGCAAAACTTTTCCCCGCCTCGGGCCTCTGCAGCGAGACTCAGGCCGGAGAATACCGTTTCGGCCTCCAGGGCGTCACCCTCACAAGCAGCACCAGGTTTGACCCAAGACTTGTATTCCATGGCAAGGGCATCACAGATCTTCTGGAACCCCAGCGAGGATCCCTGGACTACCTGGACGGCAGATGGCGGGGAACACTGCAGGATCTGGAAGTCTGCGGACAGCTGCCGGAAGTGACACCGGTGGGAACCATCACCATTGGATTTTTATCCCACCACCGGTCAGGTATTATCTTTCCGGAATCCCTGCAGCTGTACACCGGTCCGGACCCGGATCACCTGACGCTGACGGCGGAGACCGCCATCCCCTGCCGCCCCTGTGCCAGGGAGATTGCCAGGCAGGATTTCTCCCTTCCGGTTCACAGACCCATAGGCTGCTTTGTGCTGAAGGCCCACAGGTATGAAAGGATGCCCCAGTGGTGCTGTTACAGGGGAGCGAAAAGTGTCTTCACCATGGCGGACAACATCATTGTCTCCCCGGACGAGCATGCCCCTGCCGGAATATAAGAAACTGTTGCTGAATCCTACATACAGCCTTGCAATTTCGTCTCAAAACGAGTAGAATTAGTAGGAATCCGCACATTGTGCAAAAAACTACATAAAGAAATGAGGTCGTATCATGAAAAACATTCAAAACAAGTGGATCCGCGCCGCCATCCCGGCGCTGCTGCTCCACTGCAGCATTGGTACAGTGTACTGCTGGTCACTGGTCAGTGATGCCATCGCCACCGAGCTTGGCACCCAGAAATCTGTGGTTGAATGGGCTTTCAGCCTGGCAATCTTTTTCCTGGGTATGTCCGCCGCTTTCCTGGGGCCCTTTGTGGAAAAGGATATCCACAGGTCCTCCCTGGTGGCAGCAATCTGTTTCTCCGCAGGTATGGCGGGAACCGGATTCTTTATCTCCCAGAAATCCATCGTGGGAATCTTTATCTCCTACGGTGTCATCATGGGAATCGGTCTGGGAACAGGATATCTCTCCCCGGTCAAGACACTGATGCTCTGGTTCAGTGAGCAGAAGGGCCTGGCCACAGGACTGGCCGTAGCCGGATTTGGACTGGCCAAGGTAATTGCCAGCCCTCTGATGGAGTTCCTGCAGTCTAAAGTGGGCATTGTCAACATGTTCTATGTGCTTGCTGTGATCTACTTTGTGCTCATGTTCCTGGGCCACCTGCTTCTGGCCAAACCCCAGGGCTGGGTGGAGACCCACGAGAAGAGCTCCGAGAGTGTTGTCAGCATCTTCAAGAACAAGACCTTCCTGGGTATCTGGCTTATGTTCTACATCAACATCACCTGTGGACTGGCTCTGATCTCCCAGGAGAAGAGCATTGTAAAAGCCATTGGCCTGGTGGGAATGGTGGGTGTCATCAGCTCCATCTCCGCTGTCTTTAACGCAGGCGGCAGGCTTGGCTTCTCCGCCTGGGCTGACAAGATGAAAGACCGCAATACTGTCTACAAGATCATTTTTGCGCTGTCCATCATCTTCACCGGACTTACCATCGTGACCCAGGGTATTGTGAACAACCTGGCCTTCCTGGTAATCCCCCTGCTCTTTGTGGTGAACGCAGGGTACGGCGGCGGATTCAGCAATGTGCCCACGCTGCTCTCCGACCACTTTGGCATGAAGTCCATCAGCCGGATCCACGGACTCTGCCTCTCCGCCTGGGCTATCGCCGGACTCACCGGCAACCAGATGGCTACCTGGATTGTGTCCCACACCGGATCTTTCACAACAGATGCAGCGGGCAATCAGATCAATCCTGCCGGATACCAGAATGTGCTGTATGTCACCATTGTCTTGTATATTGTAGCCATGCTCATCAGCATCTTCCTGGTACGTCCCGTCAAGGAAAAAGCAAAAGCTTAATCTCAGTCGTGCGGATGCGTGAAAAAAGTCTGCCGGTTTCCCCCTCAGTGAGGAAAACTGACAGACTTTTTTGTGACTTTTGTAAAGAAAAACTTTGCGGCTTCTAGGTTTCTCCCATTTTCACTAGCTTTGCCGCTTTGGTCGTACAACCAAGCGGCTCTTAAGTTTCTCCCATTCTCACTAGCTTAGCCGCTTGGTCGGCGGCAATGCAGGCGTCGAGAATTTCCTGGATGTCGCCGTTCATAACTTTGTCCAGTTTGTAGAGGGTAAGGCCAATCCGGTGGTCGGTAACGCGGCCCTGAGGGAAGTTGTAAGTGCGGATCTTCTCCGCCCGATCCCCTGTGCCGATCTGGCTGCGCCGCAGCTCCGCCTCCGCGTCATGCCTCTGCTGCTGCTCTATATCATAGAGCTTCGACTTAAGCAGGGCAAAAGCCTTTGCTTTGTTTTGAAGCTGTGATTTCTCCGTCTGGCTGTACACCACAATACCAGTGGGATAATGGGTCAGACGCACCGCTGAGTCCGTTGTATTCACACACTGGCCCCCGTTCCCGGAAGCCCTCATTACGTCAACACGTATATCTTTTTCTTCTATAACGATATCAATATCCTCGTCCACCTCCGGCATCACAGCCACACTGATGGTGGAAGTATGGATGCGCCCGCCGCTCTCTGTCTCAGGGACGCGCTGCACCCTGTGTACACCGCTCTCGTATTTCATCCTGGAGTATGCACCCTGTCCCTTGATCATGAACTGTACTTCCTTCATACCCCCTATGCCAATCTCATCCACATTCAGGAGTTCAACCTTCCAGCGGCATCCCTCCGCGTAATGCACATACATGCGGTAGATCTCTGCGGCAAACAGCGCCGCCTCATCCCCGCCGGCCCCTGCCCGGATCTCCACAATGACATTCTTCTCATCATTGGGATCCTTGGGCAGCAGCAGCACTTTCAGCTCCTGTTCCAGCTCCTCCGTGCGCTTTTTGCTCTCGCTCAGGGTCTCCTTGATCATCTCCCGCATTTCTTCATCGTTCTCTTCCTCCAGCATGGCCAGAGAGTCCTCTGTTTCCTGTCTGCACTTTTTGTACTCTCCGTATGCCTCCACAATGGGAGTCAGATCACTCTGTTCCTTCATCAGCCTGCGGAAACGCTCCTGGTTGGCCGTCACCGTGGGCTCATGCAGTTCTCCCATGATTTCCTCAAATCGAATCAGTAAATCTTCCAGTCTGTCAAACATATATCCTCACATTCTGCCGCCCCGGCGGCTTTGGGCAGTCTCTCAGGGACCGGGAAACCCCAGCGTCCCCCACACCACCCTGTCATGGCCCGAATAATCTTTTTTCGTCCGTATCTCCTGAAAACCCGCCTGCTCCATAAGCCTGCCGACCGCTTCCGCCTGGTCATACCCGATCTCCAGAAACAGCTTTCCCCCGGCATTCAAATATTCCCCGCTGCCCTCCAGAATCCTGCGGTAAAAGACCAGTCCGTCCTGCCCGCCGTCCAGGGCCAGCCTGGGTTCATGTTCCCTCACCTCCGGCATAAGCGTCTCTATGATGACACTGGGAATATAAGGGGGATTGGATACAATGATATCAAATTTTCCCTCCGCCGCCTCAAAGAGATCCCCCTGACGGAAATCATACCGCCTCCCGGGGCCGTCCGCCCCTGCAGTATTTTCCTCTTGGGACAACCCATGTTCCCCGCCCAACAGCCTGAAAGCATTCTCTGCTGCTGTTTTCAGAGCCTCTGTGGATATATCCACCCCAAGGCCCTCACAGTCGTTGGAATAGTGCAGGAGGCTGATCAGGATACAGCCTGACCCGGTACACAGATCCAGAATCCTCATGCCGTCGAAGAGCTCCCTCAGCACCTCTTCCACCAGGATCTCCGTGTCCTGCCGGGGAATCAGCACCTTTTCATTCACGGAGAATTCCAGCCCCATGAACTCCTGCACCCCTGTCAGCAGCTGCAGAGGAATCCTCTCCTCCCGCCTGGAGAGCAGCGCCTCATAGGCTGCCGCCTGCCCTGGGTCCACCTCCCTGTCCCCGTGTGCCCGCAGGTCGCTGCGGGTGGTTCCGCATACATGCTCCAGTAAGAGCACGGCATCCATGCCCGCATCCTGAACTCCCGCCTGAAAAAGCCTCTCCTTGCCCAGGCAGAACAATTCTCCGTAAGTCATGTTTACATTTCCCCTTCCACGGCGCCTTACAGCGGCTCCTTCTCCCCAAAATTCTCCCTCAGATACGCCTTCCAGTCAAACACCGCTTCCACTGCGGCAATGGCCACCTCCGCCATGCTCTCGTCCGGCTCCCTGGTGGTCATCCTCTGGATCGCCATGCCGGGCGCAGAGATCAGCCGCACCAAAAAGAAATCGGACCGCCCTGCCAGACGGATGATCTCATAGGAAATTCCCGCCACCACCGGCATCAGCAAAATGCGCAGCCCCACTCTGGCCAGAGGATTCTCCACCCGGATAAAAAAGAATAGAATGATGCTCACAAAAAAAACAAAAAAGATGAAGCTGGTTCCGCACCTTTTGTGCAGTCTGGAGCTGTCCATGACATTTTCCACCGTCAGGGGCTTACCGCTTTCAATGCAGTTGATACATTTATGTTCCGCCCCATGGTAAGCATAGAGCCTTCGTATATCCTTCATGGCACTGATGCCCCACACATAGAGAATAAAAATCAGAATGCGGACCACGCCTTCCAGAACCGCCAGTAGGGACTGATTCGGCACAAACCGTCCCAGAAAAGAAGCCAGGTAATAGGGCAGTACCACAAATATGCCCACGGCCATAGCCACGGCCACACAAGTCACCGCCACCGTCATAAACTTGTCCTGGCTGCTTCCTCCGTCTGCGTTGGCCTGCCCCTTCTTATTTTGGGCTTCCGTTTCCGCCTCCTGCTCCTTCTGAGCCTGGGCTTTTGAACCCGTGTCCTCATCCTCCTCATAGAAAGAAGCTGAGTAGTTCAGGCACTTCATCCCCAGTACCATCGAATCTATAAAATTGAAAATACCGCGGATAAAAGGCAGCTCTTTGAGACGGCTGCCCGCCAGCATACCCGAAAAGCTGTCACTTTTTACAGTGACCTCCCCTTCCGGCGTCCTCACGGCAACCGCATAATTGTCCTTGTTTTTCATCATGATTCCTTCCATCACCGCCTGACCGCCGATGCCGGAATAACGTCCACAGTTTTTCTTCCCCATTGGTTCCTCCCTGCCGCATCCCGAAACTGCCCCCCCTAAACCAGCAGAAAACCGCCGTATCCTTGGAAAACAGTTCCTAAAAAATTTAGTAAAAAAGGTTGAGATATCTGCACCTCAACCTTTCCGCAATTCCTATTTAACGCCGTATTTTCTGTTGAACTTCTCAATACGCCCATCGGCCCTGGCCGTCTTCTGCTGGCCGGTATAGAACGAATGGCACTTGGAGCAGACTTCCACATGGATCTCAGGCTTGGTGGATCCGGTGGTAAAAGTATTTCCGCAGTTGCAAGTTACGGTCGCCTGATAGTACTGGGGATGGATTCCTTCTTTCATCTCTTTCACCTCTCTATATAACCACACGGCGCCAGCCTGTCCCTCTCCGGCAGCCGCACAGCCAAAGTATTATTTGTCGTTCTCATCCGCACTGCTTATGGAACCACAAACAGCGTTATTATTGTATCATATGGACACCGAAGCTGCAAGTCCTATTTTAAATAAATTTGTTTCTTTTTACCATCTGGACAAACTCCATATTGTTCCTGGTCCTTGAGAACATATCCAGGATTCGGTCTGTGGCCTCATCGGACTTCAATCCGTTCAGCGCCTTGCGCATAATGTTGATGGCTTCCAGCTCCTCTGACGACAACAGAAGATCCTCTCTTCTTGTGCCGGACTTTGCCAGATCAATGGCGGGGAATATACGCTTCTCAGAGAGCTTCCGGTCCAGAATCATCTCCATATTGCCCGTACTCTTAAATTCCTCGTAAATGACGTCATCCATCTTGCTTCCTGTGTCCACCAGGGCCGTGGCCAGAATTGTCAGACTGCCGCCCCCGCGCATATTTCTTGCCGCGCCGAAGAATCGCTTGGGCATATGAAGGGCCGCCGGATCAAGACCGCCGGAAAGGGTCCGGCCGCTGGGAGGAACCACCAGGTTATAGGCCCTGGCAAGGCGGGTAATGCTGTCCAGGAGAATAACCACGTCTTTTTTATGTTCAACCAGACGCTTTGCGCGCTCGATCACCATCTCAGACACCCTCTTATGGTGGTCAGGCAGCTCGTCAAAAGTGGAGTAGATCACTTCCACATTGTTCCCGCTGATGGCTTCCTTCACATCCGTTACTTCCTCAGGGCGCTCGTCAATGAGCAGAATCAGCATGTGCATGTCAGGATTGGTGCGCAGAATGGATTTTGCCACCTCCTTCAGAAGGGTGGTCTTTCCCGCCTTGGGAGGCGAGACAATCATACCGCGCTGACCCTTGCCGATGGGGCTTACCAGATCCATAACCCTCATGGCCACACTGCAGCCCGGCGTCTCCAGTTTAATGCGCTCATCCGGAAAAATAGGGGTCATATCCTCAAATGCCCGGCGTTTGGAGGCTTCTTCCAGGGTATAGCCATTGATGGTGCGGATAAAAAGCAGCGCACTGAACTTTTCCTGCTGTGTTTTGATTCTCTTGTTACCCCGCAGGATATCCCCCGTCTTCAGGCCGAAACGGCGGATCTGGCTGGGTGCCACATACACATCGTTCTCGCCGGGGAGATAGTTCTCACAGCGGATAAATCCATAACCGTCCGGCATTACCTCCAGGATACCGCTGGCCTCCTCGCCGCTGTCCAGCTCCTTGGGATATGTCTTCTCGTCGTAAA
>OFGE01001394.1_pt1 | contig 21368 bp, 19 predicted proteins | sample 1521681 | NCBI WGS metagenome assembly OFGE01 (sample SAMEA3504093, study PRJEB24116) | mouse gut metagenome | biome: mouse gut; feature: mouse-associated habitat; material: faeces | place: Denmark | collected 2011
AAACTTAATCCTGCCTAAAACTATTATAAATCAAGACAGGAAGCTAAAACAGTAGTGGAGCCAGCCCCTCTTATTTTCATTATAGGCTGTGATAACCCTTCATGATTCGTTGAAAAGTCAATATTTTTACACTATGCGCTGTCCGGTTTCATTGTCTATCAAAACAATATCCAGTTTACAGTTTAGGGCGTGTGAGATTTCTTTTAGTTCATTTTCTGAAAAATTATCACGCTTAAATTTGTTAGTCATGTTGTTGAATTTCGGATTGTCAATTTATCGGATGATATGCAAGTAATTGACCGGAGACTAAAAACGCCGTATGATGCGCTAACGCCATTACAGATGGAAGAATATATACAGATCGATGCGCAGCTTGACTATATGGACAGGATGAAGCGCAGGGAACGCAGGGAGATGCGGCGGCGGGAAAATTCACGAAACCTGCTTTATCGGGCGGCCTGCCTGTTTGGATTGGTTTAGCGGAAGGGGGATCAATTATGTTTACAATTTCGGATATTTTACAGGATATATCGCGTGGATGTGCAGTTTATAATCTGAATGAAGACTGCTTTTCGTACCGTATTGTATTTTTGTGAATGAAGAAAATAACCTTGTATTTGCACAAACGACAATTCTGAGAGATGGGAAATGCGTCTGTTTGCAAAGTCGGTCATATGGATTCAGTTTGGATGAATATTTCAGGATGATAAACGGGATGCGTAAAAAAGGCAGCCGAAACAGGATGATACAATATGGTGGATATTTGGCAAATACAAGGGATTAGGAAAACTGTCTAAACTTGTAATGGAAGTTTGCAAAAAATGAAAACAAGTACAGATGGAAAATAAAAATCCGTCTGTGCTTGTTTTTTTCGCAATATCTGGGATTAAAAGAAGAAATACATACTGTAACAAAATATTTATATATCGGAGATGATAACATTGATAACGCTGGATGATTTATTTGGAAAGCAAAGAATTTCATATCGGATTGGCAATGGGAGCCAATATCTGCCAGAATATGGTTCTGGACGCATACGAGAAAGACGAACCATTAATGATTGATGGCAAGCCGTATTTCATTTTGGACGCTGAACAATTATTGGAGCAGATGCTGGATTCGGTTTGTAGATAAAAGGCGTTTATATTATGCCATTGATGGCCAGTGCTTATAAAAATTTTTACTGTTTTGGTTGTTCAAGAAACCACCTGATTTCATGCCCTATAGATTTCAAGAGAAAAAATATAGAAAAATATAGAAAAAGTGTTCAGAAAATACAACTGTCTTTTCTTTAACAGTTTTGTGTTTGTTATATGGAAATTACAGTTGATGGAATCCGATTAGTGACATTCAAAAAAGTAAGAGGTGATTATATGGATTATGGTTATGCAAGGGCATCCACAAATTCGGATAAGCAGGATATAGGCAGGCAGAAAAGGGGGCTGATGGCTATTGGAATCAAGGAGCATAATATATTTTGGGAATACGAATCTGGTTCATATGAGGATAGGGAGAAGTTGCAGCAACTTCTTGCTACAGTGAAGCAGGGCGATACAATTGCCTGTACACAAGTGGGCAGACTGTCACGTTCTACAAAACAGCTATGTGAAATTTTAGAGTTTGTGGAAAAGAATAAAATTAAACTAATAGTTGGGAGTTTTATTGTAGACTGTCGAAATGATGATATTGATCCTATGACAATGGGAATGTTATGCATGATGGCAGTATTCGCGCAAATGGAACGCGATATCGCAATACAGCGCATTAAATCCGGCATAGAAAATGCAAAGGCAAAGGGAAAGCACATAGGAAGGCAGAGAACCACTGAAAAGGATATACCCAATTCATTTTTTAGGTATTATCCTCGTTTCTGGTGTTACAAAAAAAATAAACTAAAAAATAAGGATGCCAGATTTTCAGCATCCCCATTTCCTAAACTGCCACTTGAATTATTAAAGCGGATCGTTTATAATCAGTACAGAAGGTAACGGAGATTTGGACATCCCCATTACCCTAGACGGGACTGGCTTTTCCATGCCCAAATTCCCACGAAAATCACTCACCCTTCTCCAAACGCATTATATCTTCAATACCGCATCCTAAATAATTACATACCTTCTCAAGCACATCAAAGCTAATCCGGGAAGTCTTATTATTTTTAAAATTCCGGATAGTTTCAACAGAAATCCCCGTATCCTTCGCAAGCTGGTTTTGTGAAATCCCTTTATCTTCTAAAACCTGATTCAGTGTTATTATCATTGCAATCACCCCAAATTTGTATATAGAATAGAGTGTGTGCAGATTTAGAGGAAATATTCATGGTCGGATCTTCGGCCATGAAAAGTAGCTGATGAATATGTACGATTATGTGGGTATAAAAATGGAGAAATTGGCAATGGCAGAAAGAAGTAAGACCATAATGGACTTTCTACTTTAGATGAAATTGCAAAAGATCTTAATATGTCTACCACAAATTTAAAACGTGCCTTACGTATAGAACGCAATCCCACTGATTCAATGGAAGAATTATTAGATACTGGTGAGATTACGAAAACTTTTGCATAGGTTTAGTTTCTAATAATGCCATACAGAGCGTTTTTATAACAGAATAAAAATCTAAATTAAGAAAATTTTTGAAAAGAGCTTGACAAGTTTTGAAATATTAGTATAATAAAATGATTTAACAAGTGTTAGATGGACGGCATGGGAATAAAATCAAAAGGAGAAAATAAGAATGTAAAGTGAACCCCTTAACACCTCAAGAACAAGCTTTGCTTTTTCATCGGGTGTATGTGGTTTGCGTTTCATAAGCTCAGGCTCCTTTCATAATAATGATGATAGGAAAAACCTAACTTAAAAACAAGCATTTTTTTGTCTTAATTTATGGGTTCATTATACAGGCAATGAGGCACTTATCAATGACAGAATTTAAACTTGAATTGGAACAATTAAGCTCAGAAGGAATGAAATTTGATGTAAAAAGTCAGGGATTAGGAAATAATTATTTGTCAATTTTGGGCTGTGATGTATCAGTTTATTAGGAAAATGATACGGATTTTTATTTGCAGATGGAAAGCAATACCATCCCTTGTTTTAATGAGGTGGATATGAAGATGGAAAACATGACAGAAGAAAGAATTGACAAAGTAATTGATAGTGCATTTTTAGAAATCAATGAATACCCAGCCTATTCATCCCAATTGGCATCCAATCTTGCAGCATTTAAAACAGCGAGGGATCATTGCATTGAAATATTTAAAAGTGTTTTAAAAGAATTGCTGTGCGGTTAAAAAGGAATATTAAATAAAAGTATATAGGAAAAACCAAATGGGCGGCAAACAACCGCCCTATTTTAATGCAATTTTATGGAGGAAAATAATGTTTAACAGGGATGCAGAAAAAGAAACCGTCAATATATTGTTACAGGAAAATAAGAAGTTAAAACGGGATAACCAGAGGTTACGAGAATCTTTGGATGAATTGGAGCGGTACAAGAAGGAATACAGGGAGCTGATTGGAAGATTAAGCGACGTAGAAGGGGTATATTGAAAAAATGGAAGAATTTAACCAGCTTGAAGAAGAGTACGGAAAGCATTGGATCAGATTATGGGCAAAGAGAAAATTATACCCAGTAAGTAAAGGAAATATAGCGGGATGACAGCAGTTGTTATATGGGATACAGCAAAAATCCCTTTCCCTGTTGCACATTTGAAAATAACAAATGAGTTTTAATGAAAAGAATCGGAATAGATTAAAAACTGAATATAGATGATATGTTACGGCACTGTAGGATTTGTTCTTGCGGTGCCTTTATTATAAAAAACAAGAATGAAAAAGAGAATATAAGATTGTAACTATTCATTGTATAAATGCGGCAGAGTAACGTAATAAGATTTTGGCCGTATAATAAATGGTATATAATTTGGGAGGGATGGACTATCAAGGAAGATTTATTATTTATTTTTAAAAGGCTTTTTGAAAACAAAAAAATCACCCTAAATGAGTACAACAAAGCAATAAAAATTGTACTAAATCAATATGCATGATATTTCACGTAATAAAGTGCGGTTGAATGTCCGCACTTTATGATTTTGTCACATAGATTTACTATATTTTATCAAAATGGAAGTCGGGGGAAATAGATTATGGATCAAAAGCTAAGGGCAGTATATTATTGCAGGGTCAGTACCGATGATGAAAATCAGGCAACATCCATTACAAACCAAAAGGAAGAATCCATAAATGTTATAAAAGAAAATCACTGGGAATTAATAGATGGATATGTGGACGAAGGGAAATCCGGCACAACTACCAAAAAAAGAACAGAGTATAATCGCCTGTTTAAAGATATGGAAACAGACAAATTTGACATTATTGTTATAAAGTCGCAGGACAGGTTAATGAGGAACACAAAAGAATGGTATTTTTTCATAGATAAATTAGTGCAATATAATAAGAAACTTTACTTTTATTTAGAAAGAAAATTCTATTCTCCTGATGATGCGTTAATTACCGGAATTAAAGCAATCCTGGCGGAAGACTATAGCAGGAGTTTGAGCAAAAATATTAATAACGCCCATAGGAAAAGGCAGGAAACGGGAAGTAATGTTGTAATTACATCAAAAACATGGGGATATGATAAAATCAATAAAACCGTGGTAATCAATGAGAAAGAAGCAGAGATGGTGAGATTCATTTATGAAATGGCGGTTCAAAATCACGGTTCCCGCACAATAGCAAAAATGTTACAGGATTATGGATATTACAACCACGATGGCAATAAAATAGCGGAGCAAACAGTCAGACGGATTATAAGGAATCCTTTATATAAAGGCACTGCCGTCATGAATGTTTTTCATAAGAATTTTGAAACAAAAAGAACAGAAAGAAATAGTCAGGATAAATGGATATATCATGATCATATTGTACCTGCGATTGTTTCGGAAGAGTTATGGGATCAGGCAAATAAATTGATGGACAAAAGATCCCAAAAAGTGATAACGGAAGACTTTAAAACAAAAATAACAGGAAGTAAAAAGAATATTACACCTTTAACCAGTAAAATAGAATGTGGGTTATGCCAAAATGTGTTTTGGAGAAGTACCAGTGTAACGGGTAAAACACCAAAAGTATATTGGAATTGCAGAGAATATGTTCAAAGAGGCAGAAAAACAAAAAATGCAAGAAGTCCGAAAGGTGAGAAAAAGTCAAAATATAATGTGGCAGATTCTGGATGTGATAATATACATATAAAAGAATCCGATATGGATCATCTGATCTATGAATTGGCGCAAAAGATTTATGCAAGATCAAAAAATAATATTCTTTCAGTTGCCACATCAATATTAAGACAAATCATGGATGATACATCAGAATTGGATCATCAGGAAAAGGTTTTAAATGACGAACTTTATAAAATGAAAAGCAGCAGAGAAATTCTGCTAGATAAGTATCTTGAGGGTAAAATAGAGGATGATATTTATAGCATAAAAGATAGTAATTTAAAAGATCAAATGACGAAGCTTGAAGATGAGTTAAAAATGCTTTATAATAAAAAAAGCACTATATCTGATAAAGAAAACAGGTTTCATGATTTGGAAAATGAGTTAGAAGCAATCGCAGACTATGATTTGAGTGTAGACAATATGAAAAACCATATTGAAAAAGTAATTGTCTACCCATCTTACATGATGTTCTATTTTGATATTTTTGATTCTGTCAAGGTTGAGATAGAGAAGATAAACTATCGGAAAATGGAATTTCATATCTGTTTGTGAACGCAGGTAAAAACCTGGCTCCCATATATAATTAAATAACCCAGGCCGCATTTGGAAGCGATAAATTCTCCGATAATCACGCCCACCAGGCATAGCCCGATGTTGCTTTTCATAAGCCCAATCAAGTTTGCGCGGTTTGCGGGCAGGATTACTTTAAAAAGTGCTTGGTTTTTACTGCCGCCAAGTGTCCTTATCAGCTTGAGTTTTTCCCTATCTACCTCGGAAAAACCGATATAGAGGTTTAGGATTGTGCCAAAAATTGCCACTGAAACTCCGGTTAGGATAATCGTCTTATAATTTGCGCCCAGCCAAACGATTAAAAGGGGCGCCAGCGCGGATTTGGGAAGGCTGTTTAATACGACTAGGTATGGGTCTAAGGTTTCTGTGAGGCTTTTGCTGTACCAAAGCAGGATGGTGATAAGGAGCGAGCCTGCCATTACCAGAAAAAAGCTGGCCAGCGTTTCAAACAGCGTAATCCCAATATGGAAGAATAACGCATTTTCTATTGTCATATGATAAAAGCAGGATAGCAGCTTAGAAGGGCTGCTAAATATAAAATCGTCAATCCATCCTAAGCGTGCGCCCATTTCCCATAAACCTATGAACACAAGGAGTATTAGTATCCTGTAGAAGCAGATTTTGATTTTGTGGAACCGGCGGGATGCCAGGTAGGCAGCCTGTGCGGCAGAAATATTATCAGGGATCATAGGGGTTTATCTCCTTCCATATCTGATTAAAATATCCTTTAAATGCATCTGTATTCCGTCTCTCTAAAGGAGAGAGCTCTTTTGGGAAATCTGTAGCAACAATGCTTTGTATGCTCGCGGGCAACGGGGTCAGGACAATAATCCGATCGCCCAGGCTTATGGCTTCTGAAAGATCATGGGTAACTAAAATGGCCGTTTTGCCGGAGTTTCTGATAATCCCGCCTATGTCGTTGCCTACTTTCAGCCTGGTTTGATAATCCAAAGCAGAAAACGGCTCGTCAAGCAGCAACAGATCTGGGTGCAGGAGCAGTGTTCTTATAAGGGCTGCACGCTGGCGCATTCCACCGGAAAGCTGTGAGGGCTTTGCGTCTTTGAAACGGTACAGTCCGTAGAGCTTTAGAAGGTGATCTGCTTCTAAGAGCGTTTTTTCAGAAATTTTTTTCTGGATTTCAAGGCCAAGCAGAATGTTTTTTTTGATGCTGCGCCATTCAAATAGGTGATCGTGTTGGAGCATGTAGCCTATATGGCAGCGGCTTTGTTTGGTAATAGGGGCACCTTTAAAATATATTGTACCGGATTCTGGTTCGTTTAGCCCGCACAAAAGGGAAAGCAGTGTGGATTTACCGCAGCCGGACGGCCCTACAATGCTGACAAATTCGCCTTCATCTACGTGGAAATGAATGTCGCATAGGGCCGGGGTTTCGCCCTGCAGGGTGTGGTAGGAGTAGTGGACGTGGTTACAGTCTATGATAGGTTGCATGGTATGCCTGCCTTTCTAGTATAGCTTCCTGATTTTATTTTATGTTGGCCGCTGTTTTTTGACACATGTGTGATGGGATTGTTTATTGTGGTTGTTTGGGGCGGGAGGGGTCAAGGCGTTGAAAAGGATTGATATTTTTGTGGTAAACGTTTATAATTGCTGTAATATAAGGTGGGGATTTGTAGTTTGGCTGGCTTGCGAAAAGGCGCCGGATGGGATAGATATATGAAAGTTGATTATTGAAGGAGATATGGATATGAACCGTAATTATCAGAAGGAATTAGACTGTTTATTATCTGGGATTCCGCCGGATTTGCCTCCGTCTTTGCTTCTGCACAGCTGTTGTGCCCCATGCAGTTCTTATGTGATCGAATATCTTTCTGATTTTTTTCGTATTACAGTTTTTTATTATAATCCCAATCTGTATCCGGATGATGAATATGAGAAGCGTGTAGATGAGCAGGTGCGTTTTATTGAGGCGTTTCCGGCGAAGTATCCGGTGGGGTTTATCCGCGGCGCTTTTGAAAAGGAGCGGTTTTATGAAACGGTGAAAGGATATGAAGCGCAGCGGGAGGGTGGGGAACGGTGTTTTCGCTGTTACCGGCTTAGGCTTATGGAGACGGCGAAGGCTGCAAAAGAGACGGGGGCGGATTATTTTACGACGACGCTTTCTATCAGCCCGCTGAAAAATGCAAAGAAGTTAAACGAAATCGGGCAGGAGCTTGCAAAGGTATATGGTGTGAAGTACCTGTGCTCTGATTTTAAGAAGAAAAATGGGTATCGGCGATCAGTTGAATTGTCGAAGGAGTATGGGATGTACCGTCAGGATTATTGCGGCTGCATTTTTTCCAGACAGGAACGGGAGCTACAAAAATCACAGAGAAAAGACGAAAGGGGAATTTGATATATGGCACAGTTATGGGGAGGACGCTTTACGAAAGAAACGGACAGGCTGGTTTATCAGTTTAATGCGTCTATTGCATTTGACCGGAAATTTTACAGGCAGGATATTGAGGGCAGTAAGGCGCATGCTAAAATGCTTGGCAGGCAGGGGATTATATCGGAGGAGGAAGCGGCGCGGATGATTGAGGCGCTTGATGGGATCCTTTCTGATGTGGATTCTGGGGCGCTTTCTGTGACGGAGGAGTATGAGGATATCCATAGTTTTGTGGAGGCGACGCTGATTAAACGGATTGGCGATACGGGGAAAAAGCTGCATACCGGGCGCAGCCGGAATGACCAGGTGGCGCTTGATATGCGGCTTTATACAAGACAGCAGGTACAGGATACGGATGCGCTTTTAAAGAAGCTTCTTGAGACGATACTTGATATTATGGAAGGGAATACTCAAACTGTGATGCCTGGGTTTACACATTTGCAGAAGGCGCAGCCGATTACGCTTGCGCATCATTTGGGGGCGTATTTTGAAATGTTTAAGCGCGACAGGCAGCGGATGGCGGATATTTATGGGCGCATGAATTACTGCCCTCTGGGGTCTGGGGCGCTGGCGGGTACGACGTTTCCGTTGGATCGGGAATATACGGCGGAGCTTTTGGGTTTTTACGGGCCGACGCTTAATAGTATGGACGGCGTATCTGACAGGGATTATTTGATTGAATTTTTGTCGGCGCTTTCAACTGTGATGATGCATTTGAGCCGTTTTTCGGAGGAAATAATTATTTGGAATTCTAATGAGTATCAGTTTGTGGAAATTGATGATGCTTATAGTACTGGGAGCAGTATTATGCCGCAAAAGAAAAACCCGGATATTGCAGAACTGGTACGCGGCAAAACGGGACGTGTATATGGTGCGCTGATGTCGCTGCTAACTACGATGAAGGGGATTCCACTTGCTTACAATAAGGATATGCAGGAGGATAAAGAGCTGGCGTTTGATGCGATGGATACTGCAAAAGGTTGTCTGGCGCTGTTTGAGGGGATGCTGTCTACGATGAAGTTTAATAAGGGGGTTATGGAAAGGAGCGCCAGCCATGGGTTTACGAATGCCACAGATGCGGCGGATTACCTGGTGGGGCGCGGCGTGCCGTTTCGGGACGCCCATGGGATTATCGGGCAGATTGTGCTTTTTTGTATTGAAAAGGGGATTGCCATTGACGATATGCCGCTTTCGGAACTGAAGCGGTTTTCGGAAGCGTTTGAAGAGGATATCTACAAAGCAGTTTCTATGGAAACCTGTGTGAATAAACGCCTGACCACAGGCGCGCCGGGAAAGGCTGCGATGGAGCGCGCGATTGCCGCGGGACGGAATTATCTAAAGGGCGCGCCAGGGATCGGGGCGGTGCATGCGCCCCGGAATTAGTACAAATGCATAAGAAATCCGGTATTCCATGGGAAATTTTTGATAATATGCGGATTGCTTTTTTATGCTATTCATCATAAGATATGTATGAAACGACAAATGTACGCCACAAGCGGACAAAACGGCATTAAAGCGTTTGCCCCGGAGCGTGTTTGAAAAATTCTTTCTGTTAGATTTGTACGCGTAAAGAGGGGCTTACAGACGGCGGAAATATTTTCAAACACGCTTCGGAGCCTGTAGGCGTCTTACTAAAGATTGAGGCAGGCATTTGGCGAAAAACAGAAAGCAGAGGAAAAAGAACATGGAACAGAAATTAAAAGTAGGCATTTTGGGCGGAACTGGTATGGTTGGGCAGCGTTTTATTTCCCTTTTGGAGAACCACCCGTGGTTTGAGGTGACAACGATTGCTGCCAGTGGACGGAGTGCGGGCAAAAGCTACGAAGAAGCAGTCGGAGGGCGCTGGAAGATGGATACGCCGATGCCGGATGCCGTGAAGCATATTATTGTAAAAAACGTGAATGAAATAGAAGAAGTTGCATCCTCCGTGGATTTTGTCTTTTCTGCGGTAGATATGACAAAGGAAGAAATCAGGGCCATTGAAGAGGCGTATGCCAAAACAGAAACCCCGGTTGTCTCTAACAACAGCGCGCACCGCTGGACGCCGGATGTGCCGATGGTGATTCCGGAAATCAATCCAGAGCATATGCAGGTGATTGAATTTCAGAAAAAGCGCCTTTGCACAAGCCGCGGATTTGTAGCCGTTAAGCCAAACTGCTCTATTCAAAGCTATGCCCCTGTGCTGACTGCATGGATGGAATTTGAGCCTTACGAGGTTGTGGCGACGACTTACCAGGCGATTTCCGGCGCGGGTAAAACCTTTGCGGACTGGCCTGAAATGGAAGGCAATATTATCCCATATATCGGCGGAGAAGAGGAAAAGAGTGAAAAGGAGCCGCTTCGTATCTGGGGCAGTATAGAAAATGGCGTAATTGTCCCGGCGAATAGCCCGGTGATTACCTGCCAGTGTATCCGCGTTCCGGTTTTAAACGGGCATACCGCGGCTGTATTTGTAAAATTTAAGAAAAAACCGGCAAAAGAGCAGCTGATTGCAGCGTTAGAGCGCTTCCAGGGGCTTCCGCAAAAGCTTGGGCTTCCGAGTGCGCCAGGGCAGTTTATCCAGTATATGCAGGAAGACAACAGGCCGCAGGTGGCGCTTGACGTGGATTATGAGAACGGGATGGGTGTCTGTGTCGGAAGGCTGCGGGAAGACAGTGTGTATGACTGGAAATTTGTCGGCTTGTCGCACAATACGGTACGGGGCGCTGCAGGCGGGGCAGTACTGTGCGCAGAATTGCTAAAAGCACAGGGCTATATCGCTGCAAAATAAAAATTTCCGGAGTAAGGCCAGCCCCCACAACTACAAGAGGAAGCCATGGTACACTACACACCTACTATAAAAATGTTAGACCGGGAATACCAAAAACCGCAAAGCCAGCTGATTGTCCTGTATGGGCGCCCAGGCTGTGGAAAAGAAACCTATATCCGGCATTTCCTGCGGGCAAAACCACACTTTTATTACCGTGCCAGGGACATTTCTGTATCTGGCCAGGCTAAGGCATTTATCTGGGAGGTTGCAAAAAAATATTGCAAGGATCCTAATAATCTAACCTGTGAAGCCTGTTTTGCCATCCTGCAGGAATGCGCAGACGAAAAACCAGTCATTGTGATCGATGAGTTTGATCATCTGCTTAAAAAAGGATCTGACTTCCTGCAAAACCTGATCCTTATAAAAAAGAATGCGAAAAACCAGCCTGTTATGATTTTGTTATGCAGCTCTTCACTTGTTTTTGCAGAGCAGAAAATGGCTGCCGCTATGGGTAATTTATTTTATGAGATAGATTTTACATATAAATTTGCAGAGCTTTCCTTTTTGGATATAGTGCGTACATTCCCTGAAAAACCGATTGCCGAATGCTTAGAGGTTTACAGCATTACAGGCGGTATCCCTGCATATTTAAGGATCTGGGATGCCAGAAAGGGTACAAAAGAAAACATTATAAGGCATATCCTTTCGGAGCGCGGGGGATTGTTTTTAGAAGCAGAACGCTACCTTCGTACGGAGCTTAGGGAGCTTTCTGTCTACAATACAGTTTTAGCCGTCCTTGCCGCGGGCAGCAGAAAGCTGAATGAGCTGCATCAGGATACCGGGTTTTCCCGTGCAAAAATCAGTGTTTATTTAAAAAACCTGATGGAGTTTGAAGTGGTTGAAAAGGTCGTTTCTTTTGATACAGGATGCAGAGAGAACGCCCAAAAAGGTGTTTACCAATTTAAAAATACGTTCCTCCATTTCTGGTTCCGGTTTGTATTTCCATATTTGTCGGATTTGTATTTACTTACGCCGGAGGAATTTTATGAGGCACATATTGCAGGGGGCCTGGGGGATTATATGGAGTACTACTTTTCCAGGGTCTGCATGGAATACTTGAAATTAATGGACCGCAGCAAGCGGCTTCCGGCTGTGATTGACAAAATGGGGACCTGGGTAGGGAAACAGGGAAGCATTGACATTGTTGCACAGAATGCAAAACAGGAGTATATTGCCGGAATGTGCAGCTGGTCAAAGGAAGAAATGGCGTATGGGTCGCTTGAAAAGCTGGAGGAGTTAGTTGTCCAGGCGCGCATTTCTGCAAAATATTTATATCTGTTTTCCGGAAGGTCGTTTGATATGATGCTTAAAAAGAAGGCAGCGGAAGATAAACGGGTGATCCTGGTGGATCTGTCAGACTTTTAGAAAGAGGACCAAACCATGGCAAAATCATTGTTTATAGCAGAAAAACCCAGTGTAGCGCAAGAGTTTGCAAAGGCGCTTAAAATGGAAATGAGAAGCTATAACGGATACCGGGAGGGTGAAACGGCAGTTGTGACCTGGTGCGTTGGGCACCTTATCACAATGAGCTACCCAGAGGTATATGATATGAAATATAAAAGGTGGAGCCTTTCTACCCTGCCATTTATCCCGGAAGAGTTTAAATATGAAGTCATTGGGAGCGCCGCAAATCAGTATAAGATTGTGGAGGGGCTTTTAAACCGGGAGGATATTGATACCATCTATGTCTGCACCGACTCCGGGCGGGAAGGTGAATATATTTACCGCCTGGTGGAGCAGATGGCGGGTGTAAAAGGAAAAACGCGCAAACGTGTATGGATCGATTCTCAGACGGAAGAAGAAATTTTACGTGGCATACGCGAAGCAAAGGATCTTTCAGAGTATGACAATATCGCTGCGAGCGCTTACCTGCGTGCAAAAGAAGATTACCTGATGGGCATTAACTTTTCCAGGCTCTTAAGCTTAAAATACGGTGATGCCGTTGCCGCCTATTTAAACGAAAGGTACGCCGTAATATCAGTCGGGCGCGTTATGACATGCGTACTTGGAATGGTAGTACGCCGCGAACGGGAAATCCGCAGCTTTGTTAAAACGCCGTTTTACCGTGTCATCGCCAAAATAAACCTGTGTGAAACGGTGGTAGACGCGGAATGGCGCGTCTGTCCGGCTTCCCGCTATTTTAAGTCGTACGGGCTTTATAAGGAGAACGGGTTTTTAAAAGAGGAGACGGCAAAAGAGCTGGTTGAAGCGCTTACGGGCCTGCCTATGCAAGTAGAAAAGGTAGAAAAAAAGAAGGAGGCCAAAAATCCGCCCCTGCTTTATAATCTGGCTGAGCTGCAGAATGACTGCTCAAAATTTTTTAAGATAAGCCCGGATGAAACACTTGCTATTGTACAGGAGCTATATGAAAAAAAGCTTGTCACCTATCCGCGTACTGACGCGAGGGTACTTTCCACCGCGGTTGCCAAAGAGATCCACAAAAATATCAGCGGGCTGGCAAATATCCCCGGCATGCGCCCATTTGCCCAGGAGATTTTAGAAAATGGCCTGCATCAAAAAATCGCAAAAACCAGATATGTCAATGATAAGCAGATCACCGACCATTATGCGATTATTCCTACCGGGCAGGGCGTTGGCGCATTAAAAGCATTGCAGGGGCATGCAGTAAATGTATATGAAGCGATTGTCCGCCGTTTTCTTGCAATTTTTTATCCGGCGGCTATTTACCGCAAAATAAGCCTGACCGCATGTGTAACGGATGTGCCGGGAGCGCAAAAGCTGCATACGGAACAGTTTTTTGCCGGGTTTAAGGTTCTTATAGAGCCCGGATATTTAAAACTAATGCAGTATTCGTTCCAGAAAAAAAAGAATACACAAAAGCAGGAGAATGTATGCGACGAAGAGCTGCTTGCGCATATTTCCACGCTGAAAAAGAAAGACCCATTGGATTTGGCCGGATATGAAATCAAAGAAGGGGAAACTTCCCCGCCCAAACGCTACAATTCCGGTTCCATGATCCTTGCAATGGAGAATGCAGGGCAGCTGATTGAAGACGAAGAGCTGCGCGCCCAGATAAAAGGGAGCGGGATTGGCACCAGCGCTACCCGGGCGGAAATATTAAAAAAGCTAGTCGCCAATAAGCACCTCGCTTTAAATAAAAAGACGCAGGCACTTACCCCTACGCTTATGGGCGAAATGATTTACGACGTGGTAAACGCTTCCATCAAATCCTTATTAAACCCAGAGCTGACTGCAAGCTGGGAAAAGGGGCTGACCTATGTGGCGGAAGGCAGCATTACCCCAAAAGAATATATGGTTAAGCTGACGAAATTTATCGAAAGCCGCACAAGCGGCGTTTTAAGCCTGCATAACCAGTCCCTGCTGCGGGGAAACTTTGATCAGGCGGCGAAATATTATAAAACAGAAAAAATAACGGGGAATAATAAAGGAGGAAATGATGGAACAGTGCAGAGTAAAAAACCTATATAATTTAAACGAAACGATTGCGGCAGAGTTATTAAAAAGCGTGGAGTATCCATGGGAAGCGTTAAAAGGGATAAGCGGCTTTATCCGCAAAATAGGGCCATCCTTAGATCCGGCAGTGTATGAAAAGAGGGGGGAAGATATTTGGGTGGCAAAAAGCGCGCGCGTTGCACCGACTGCTTTTTTAAACGGGCCTTTGATTATTGATGAGGAAGCGGAGATCCGTCACTGTGCATTTATCCGTGGCAGTGCCATTGTCGGGAAGGGATCCGTGGTGGGCAATTCTACGGAGCTAAAAAATGTTGTGGTTTTTAACCAGGTGCAGGTGCCGCATTACAACTATGTCGGGGATTCTGTATTAGGGTATAAATCCCATATGGGGGCCGGTTCAATCACCTCAAATGTGAAATCAGACAAAACCCTGGTTGTTGTAAAGGGCAAAGAAACGCAAATCGAAACCGGGCTTAAGAAATTTGGGGCAATGCTAGGTGATTTTGTAGAGGTTGGCTGCAATTCTGTTTTAAACCCAGGGACGGTTGTCGGCAGGCATACTAATATCTACCCGCTTTCTATGGTGCGGGGCGTAGTTCCAGGCAATTCGGTCTATAAGAATAAAAACGAGGTTGTGCCAAAAGAGTAAGGCTGGTTATGTACTGCTAAAATCAGTGTAAATCAAAAAATAGGGTGTGTCAGTTAGAAAAAACAAGTTTTTGCCATGTAAATCTAACTACACACTTTTTTTGTTTGAAGTATGCTATGGCCACAGAAGGAATGATACCTGCTGTCCCCGCTCAAAGGCCCCTTGATTTCTCTAAAGACTTATAGTATATTTCTAAATAGGTGTTTTTAACAGGTATACAAACCCAAGTATACAAGGAGGAGCTACAATGCAGGAAGCAATCAAAATAGCCGTAGACGCCATGGGGGGCGACAACGCCCCGCAGGAAATCGTAAAAGGCGCTGTAGATGCCGTAAACGAGAGGAAAGATGTCCATATCTTTCTAGTTGGCCACAAAAGTGCCGTGGAAACAGAATTGGGCAAATACAATTACCCCAAAGGCCGGATAACGGTAATCCATGCAGAAGAAGTAATTGAGACAGCGGAACCGCCTGTACTGGCAATCCGCAAAAAAAAGCAGTCATCAATTGTAATTGGCATGAATATGGTGAAACAACAGGAAGCAGATGCTTTTGTATCCGCAGGCAGTTCTGGTGCAATCCTTGTGGGGGGCCAGGTCATCGTCGGCAGGATCAAAGGTATAGAACGCCCGCCGCTTGCGCCGCTTATCCCAACGGAAAAAGGCGTATCCTTGCTGATTGACTGTGGTGCGAATGTAGACGCAAGGCCGTCGCATTTGGTGCAGTTTGCCAGGATGGGCTCCATCTATATGGAACACATTGTAGGAATAAAAAACCCCCGGGTTGCAATCGTCAACATTGGGGCAGAGGAAGAAAAGGGCAATGCCTTAGTCAAGGAAACATTTCCTTTGCTAAAGGAATGCCGGGACATCCATTTTACCGGCAGTATAGAAGCACGGGAGATCCCCCATGGGGCTGCGGATGTCATTGTGTGCGAGGCATTTACCGGGAATGTCATTTTAAAGCTGTATGAAGGGGTTGGCAGTACGTTTTTGCACATCGTAAAAAAAGGCTTGATGAGCACCCTGCGCAGCAAAATCGGGGCGCTTTTGATTAAACCGGCGTTAAAAGAAACCTTGAAATCATTTGATGCGTCTGCTTATGGGGGCGCGCCGCTGTTGGGATTAAAAGGCTTGGTCGTGAAAACACACGGCAGTTCAAAAGCCAGTGAAGTGAAAAATTCCATAATCCAGTGCGTAGCCTTCAAAGAGCAGGACATCAATGGTAAAATAAAAAAGAATATTACGGACTCTACCAGAGGGGATGAGTAGAAAGGAAGCAGGCTATGGAACTAGAAAAACTAAAACAGATTATTGCAGAGGTACTTAATGTGGACGCGGACGAGATTACAATGGAAACGACGTTTGTAGACGATTTAGGCGCGGACTCTTTGGATATTTTCCAGATCATTATGGGGATCGAAGAAGAGTTTGACATTGAGATCCAAAATGACGAGGCAGAGCAGATTGTAACAGTTGCGGACGCGGCAGAGCGGATTAGGGCTGCCCTAAATTAGCCCGATCCGGAAACATAAAACAGATAAAGCCTAAAAGGCAGGGCTTTGTCTGTTTTTGTTTCAATGACGAAGTGCTGCCAGTAAACAAAAAGGAGAAAATGAGTATGAGTAAGCAGGAAGAATTTCAGAAAATAATTGAATATGAGTTTCAGGATGAAATGATTTTAAAGCAGGCATTAACACACAGCTCCTATGCGAATGAAAAACACATCAAAAAGCACCTTGACAACGAACGCCTGGAGTTTTTGGGCGACGCCGTCCTTGAGGTGGTAACAAGCGAGTACTTATTTTTGCATTATCCGCAGCTTTCGGAGGGGGATTTGACTAAATTCCGCGCAAGCTTAGTATGCGAACCGACACTGGCTGCCTGTACGCCTTCGATAAGGCTGGGGGATTTTATCCTTCTTGGCAGGGGTGAAGACCGCACAGGGGGCAGAAAACGCAAATCGATTTTATCAGATGCTTTAGAAGCCTTAATCGGAGCGATCTATTTGGATGGTGGTCTTACTAATGCAAAAGAGTTTATCCTGAAATTTGTACTGACGGATATAGAGAACAAGAAGCTCTTTTACGATAGCAAGACTATCCTGCAGGAATATGTCCAAAGCAATTATGACGGCAACTTAAAATACCAGATTATCGGTGAATCCGGGCCAGATCATGATAAGAGCTTTACGGTAGAAGCGAGGATTGCCGGAGAAGTTATCGGCACCGGAAGCGGCCATACCAAAAAAGCCGCAGAGCAGGAGGCTGCTTACCAGGCTCTTTTAAAGCTGGATTCTAACAAACTTAAGGAACTGATACCTGGGCAGGGGGAAGCATGTACCTAAAAAGTATCCAAATGCATGGCTTTAAATCCTTTGCAAATAAAATTGTTTTGGACTTCCACAACGGAATTACAGGGATTGTAGGCCCAAACGGCAGCGGTAAAAGCAATGTATCGGACGCCGTGCGCTGGGTGCTGGGCGAACAGAGCGCTAAGCAGCTGCGCGGATCGAGTATGCAGGACGTTATTTTTTCTGGAACGGAGAACAGAAAGCCCTTAAGCTACGCTTATGTAGCAATTACGATGGACAACTCCGATCATGTCTTAGACATTGATTTTGAAGAAGTAACCGTTGCAAGGAGGGTTTACCGCTCCGGTGAAAGCGAATATCTGTTAAACGGGAGCGCCTGCCGTTTAAAGGACGTCCACGAGCTGTTTTACGATACTGGGATTGGCAAAGAGGGGTATTCTATCATAGGCCAGGGCCAGATTGAAAAGATACTAAACGGCCGGCCTGAAGAACGGCGAGAGCTTTTTGACGAAGCAGCGGGCATTGTAAAATACAAACGCCGGAAAGCGACTGCGCAGAAAAAGCTGGAAACAGAGAGGGACAACCTGGTGCGCATTAACGATATTTTAAGCGAACTGGAACGCCAGGTAGGCCCTTTAGAACGCCAGTCCGAAAAAGCGAAGACGTACCTTAAGAAAAAAGAAGAACTAAAAAGCTACGATGTCAACATGTTTTTGCTGGAAATCGGGAAAATTGACACGCAGTTAAAGGAAACCGAAGAAAACTGCCAGATTGCAGGTGCACAGCTAAAGGATACAGCTGAAAAACACGAAACGATCAAAGGGCAGTATGAAAAGATAGAAGCAGCCATGGAAGCGGCCGCAGAGGATATTGAAGCGGTACGGCAACAGCTAAACCAGGCTGTTATTACCAAAAGCAGGCTTGAGGGGGATGTGAACGTTTTAACTGAGCAGGTAAAGGCAGCAAAGTTGTCGGACGCCCATTTTAAAAGCCGCGTAGCCGAAATCGAAGCGGACAAGTCCGAAAAAGCAAAGCAGAAGGAAGCCTACGAAACGGAAGAAGCGTTGCTTGCCAAACAGCTTTTACATATCACGGCGTGCCGCAAAGGCGCCGAAGGCGAACTAAAAGCCTTACAGGCAGCCAGAAGGAATATGGATGAAAGCATAAAACAGCGCCAGGAAAAGCTGCTTGCCCTGCTGAACCAAAAAGCCCAGCTGCAGGCAAAGCAGCAAAAATTTGACACTTTAACAGAACAGGCCAATATCCAAAAAGCCCAGCTGAACAAGCGCCTTTTGAAGCGCAAAAGTGAAGAATCCGATTTGGATTTTTTGCTGGAAGAACAAGCGGCTGCGTTAAAAAAGATCCAGGGTTCAATTGCAGAATTAAAACAACAGGAACAGCAATTAGCGGACAGGCAGTCCGAATGGGAGAGGAAGCTTTCCGATGTAAACAAGGCCATTTCAGAGCATATAGCGGGATACCACAAAGCGGCATCCCGCCTGGAATCACTGCGCAATATTGCCGAGCGTTATGACGGCTATGGGAACAGCATCCGCCGGGTGATGGAGCAAAAGGATACAGAACCTGGTATTTTAGGAGTTGTATCCGATTTAATAAAAGTAGAAGAAAAATACGAAACAGCTATTGAAACAGCCCTCGGCGGCAGTATCCAGAATATTGTAACTGAGGATGAACAGACGGCAAAGCGGCTGATTGCCTACCTAAAGAAAAACCGTTTTGGCAGGGCGACGTTTTTGCCGTTAACTTCCGTAAGCGGCAAAGGGGGTATCAAACACCCGCAGGCCTTAAATGAAACGGGTGTAATCGGGCTTGCACATACATTGGTCCAAAACGACAGCCGCTACGACGGCGTTTTAGCCCAGCTTTTGGGACGGGTTGTTGTAGTTGATACGATAGATCACGCTGCTGCCCTTGCCAGAAAATACCATTATTCGCTTTCTATTGTTACATTAGAAGGGGAATCTTTACGGCCCGGCGGGTCAATGACGGGCGGTGCGTTTAAAAATAACAGCAACCTGCTCGGCAGGAACCGTGAAATCGAGGATTTAACCAGGCAGGTAGCAAAAATCAAAGAAACACTAAACCAACAAACTGCCAGGAAAGATGAAATCCTGACAGCCCAGGCGCTTTTAGCGGATGATCTTGACGTTATACGGGAAGGGCTGCAGCAGAAATACCTCTCGGAAAATACCGTGAAGCTGGAAGCTGGCCGTATCCGCGCGCAAAAGGAGGAAGGCGCGGGCGAATGGAATGAGCTGCAGGCAGAACGCGCCAGTTTAGAAAAGCAGCTTGCAGGGCTAAAACAGGAAAAGGAGCAGGCAGCTGAGGAAATGGAGGCTGCGGTAAAACTGGAAACAGAACTTGCTGCTGAAGGCCAAAATGTCCAAGAAACCCTAAAGGAACAGGCACAGTTAGAAGAAAGCGCTTCAAAAACTCTGACCGAAGCCCAAATGGAGGAAGCCAATATCCGTCAGAAAGCGGAATTTGCCCGGGAGAATATTTCGCGTGTAACAGCAGAGCTGGAAAAGTCCAATTTACAAGTGCAGGAGCTTGCGGCAGAAGTGGAAACGGCAAAAAAAGACGCCCAGCAAAAAAAAGGTGAAATTGCCCAGATCCAAAAGCAGCTTTTAGCGCTTGGTGAAGAAACACTGTATTTGGAACAAAAACTGCAGGAAAAGCTTGCCCAAAATAAAGAGATGGCAGAAGAGCAGAAGGGATTTTTTTCAAAACGCGAGGAAATATCCGGACAGATGCACAGCCTTGACAAGGAGCTTTTACGTTTGAACGGGCAAAAAGAAAAGCTGGAAGAGTCGAAGGAGCGGCACGCGGACTATATGTGGGAGGAATATGAGCTAACTTACCATGCCGCACAGGGGCTTTACAACAGCGCCTACAATGACCTGAATGAATTAAAAAAGATGGCTTCACAGCTTAAGGACGAAATCCGCGGACTGGGCGATGTGAATGTAAACGCAATTGAAGAATATAAGGAAGTTTCAGAACGTTACCAGTTTTTGAAGGGGCAGCATGATGATTTGATCGAAGCGGAAGCGGCTTTGGTGGATATCATTGAAGAACTGGACGCTGGAATGCGCAAGCAGTTTACACAAAAATTTGCCGAAATAAAGCAGGAGTTTGATAAAGCGTTTAAAGAGCTGTTCGGCGGCGGAAAGGGGACATTGGAGCTGGTGGAGGATGAGGATATCCTGGAGTGCGGGATACGGATTATTGCACAACCGCCGGGGAAGAAGCTGCAGAATATGGTTTTGCTGTCAGGGGGGGAAAAATCTTTGACGGCGATTTCGCTTTTGTTTGCAATCCAGAATTTAAAGCCGTCGCCATTTTGCCTGCTGGACGAGATTGAAGCGGCGCTTGACGACTCAAATGTGGGGCGGTTCGCGAGGTATTTGCATAAGCTAACGAGGGATACGCAGTTTATTGTAATTACGCACAGAAGGGGGACAATGGCGTCGGCGGATAGGTTGTATGGGATTACGATGCAGGAGAAGGGGGTTTCTACGCTGGTATCGGTGGATTTGATTGAGGGGGATTTGGAGAAGTAAATATAATGAGAGAAAGAAGGAGAAATAATGGGCGGAGAGAAAAAGGGATTTTTTAGCAGGCTGGTGGCCGGGCTTACGAAAACCAGGGACAATATTGTGTCTGGGATTGATTCTATTTTTAGTGCGTTTTCAAGTATCAATGAGGAATTTTATGAGGAAATTGAAGAGATTTTGATTATGGGGGATCTTGGGGTAAAGGCTACTGAGGAGATCTTAGAGAGCTTAAAGTCTAAGGTGAAGGATCAAAAGATTAAGGAGCCTGCAGCCTGTAAGCAGCTGCTAATTGACAGCATTAAGGAGCAGATGCGGGTAGAGGAGACGGCGTACCGCTTTGAGAGGGAGACTTCTGTGGTACTTGTGATAGGGGTAAACGGTGTCGGCAAAACGACTACCATTGG
>OFGE01001398.1_pt1 | contig 21280 bp, 20 predicted proteins | sample 1521681 | NCBI WGS metagenome assembly OFGE01 (sample SAMEA3504093, study PRJEB24116) | mouse gut metagenome | biome: mouse gut; feature: mouse-associated habitat; material: faeces | place: Denmark | collected 2011
TGCCTTTGACGGTGACAATACAGTCAAGCCGGAGCTTCTTCCGCAGGTTTTTAATGTAGGTATCAACCGTCCGGTCAATGATCGGATAGCTGTTCCCCCACAGGTCATCCAGTATCTGTGAACGGGTAAGCACCAGACCTTTATGCTCCACAAGCAGTTTTAGCAGGTCTATCTCCTTCGGGGTAATGTCAATCCTGCCGTTTTTATCCTTTGCTGTATAGCCGGAGAAATTAACCGTGACATCCCCAAAAGTCATGATGTCGGATACCTCGCCTTTTCCGCACCGCCGTAAAAGAGCCGTGATGCGCCGCCCCAACAAAATCATGGAAAAAGGCTTTGTGATGTAATCATCCGCCTGTCCATCAAAACTCGCCACCTGCGTATATTCATCTTCAAGCGCCGTAAGCATGAGGATGGGCACTGAACTTTTCTGCCGTATCTCATGCAGGATGGAAAGCCCCGACACTTTGGGGAGCATGATATCCAATACAACAAGGTCAATATCACCTCTGCCAAATATCTGCAAACCTTCCGCACCATCATAAGCGGGAATGATGTCATGTCCTGCCGCTCTTAGGTATTCACATATTGCCTCGTTTGTTTTTCTGTCATCTTCCACAATAAGCAATGCCGCCATATAAGCACCTCCTGATATTCTGAGTTTACCATATCAATGTGGAAGATATGTGAAATCATTTGATTTTGCAGAATTTATCTTCCCATCTCCCTGAACGTGCCAGCCATCCCACCCACAAGGCTCCACTGGCGCTGCATATAGGATTTCAGATTTTCTGTACTTTGCCGATAAGCCTCACAAGCCATTTTGGGATTATCAAAATGCTCCATAATTGCACAGGCGATGCAGTACCTGCTCCCCATCCCGAATGTCTTTCATACTTAATTGCTATAATCTACATCATATTTTGAAATAAACCCCTCCTGCTCCTTTGGAATCTCATTTTCAATATAGTCTATATACATCTCTTTCAGACCTTCGTCTGTATATTCTATATCACCAGAAAACTCTTCTAAAATCAGTTCTCCGTCTGGCTGTCCATATGCCATAAATATATATGTTTTTCCTTCTTGCGGAATATCCCTTGTATTCTCAATACGGTCAGACCGTGGATATAATAAAGTACCATCTTTTAAATATCCTCCATGCCGATAGCATTCTATATTCTTTGTCAGTTCGCCTTTTAAATTTTCTTCAACTGTAATTGCATATCGGCTGTAAGCATCCATGCTGTTAGAGGTATTATAATCTACCACCTTGTCAAGAACTTCATCAACTGTTCCGATAAAAATGTAATCTACTTGCCCAGCCGTTTCGTACATATTTGTTTCGTCATATACCATCGTGAGGTGATAATATTCCACTTCTCCATTCCACTCAATAGCTTTTTGACCAGAACAAGCTGACAAAAAAAGAGTACAGATAAGCATAAGGGCAATTTTCATTTTTATTTTCATAGCTTTCCTCCATATTTCACATAACATAATATAGGAACATTATACCATAAAATTTTTCTATTTTTCGCTCGGTAGCACAAAACGACTATTTTTCAGGAATTGAAAGCACAAAAGGACTGCCGAAACAGCCCTATCCTCGTTTATCATTTAACCATTATGTTTTTACCGCTTTACTCATATACAAACACGGAAACTCTGCATACTATCACGGAAACCCTTATATTATCACGAAAGCTCCCATCAGGTTTCCGTGATAATACAGGCAGTTTCAGTATTTGTATAAGGGTTTTGCCTGCGAGTATATACTATCAGGCAAATAGTTTATAGCAATGCTCAAATCCCTTGATTTTACAGCATCTCCGCAAGATTCTAAACTGAATTTACTACCAATTTACTACTTTTGAGGAAAAGGGCTCTGATATGCTTTTTAGAAGATTGCGGATAGGCAAATGATAGCACACATGCGGAAAAAGACTGCCGGAATGACAGTCTTTTTCCGCATGTGAGAAACGCCAGAATCCATTCCAAACCGTATGGAACAGATTCGCTTTCTCCGTTTTGCCGGCAAGTATGGTAATTGAATGTAATGCACATGGGAAAATGTTCCAAGTTGTTCCGGGTATTTTAATCTGGTTTACAAGCTTTTTGAAGATGAACATTAAAGATTTGCCCGGCACAACCCGGAACAGAATATTAAAAAAATAAACCCCACATGGAGAGTGAGGCACACAATCCATGCGGGGCTTTTTGCGTTATTATGCGGTCTTTGTAAGTCTGGCCTCCTTGGAGGTCTTGCTTTCCAGCAGTGCGATATTGTCAACGAGCAGTATGAGCCCATAGACCATTTCGCCATTCCCATCCTTATAGTTGTTATTCTGAATGGTATATGAGCATGAGACCAGGTCCCCTTTATCCAGATAATCGAAAGGCCCGTTGTTCTGCTGTTTTGCGGGAATGAACGCTTCCAACGGGATAAACTGTGAGTCATATTCGCCCTGCCCATTTGTGAAATGGTTCTGTGCAGCGACTGTAAATTTAATCTTTCTGGAACCATCCTTATTCGTAAAAACTGTAACATCCCTTGTAAGCCTGCCTGTTGCCACGCCGTAATTTCTAATATTCTTCATCCTGATTTCCTCTCTTTCCTGTGTCAGTGGATTTTCTATTTCTTCATTTATTTAACTGGGCCGTGGATGCGGCCTTATATATTTTCATCCCAAGACAACGTAGAGGTGCATTCCTGTGGATTAACGGTATCAATGGGGCGCAGGCCCCTGTCTATTCCCAGATTCGGAGCCGGGGCGGCAGATATACCCAGCCACCATTGCTGGGGCAATGGCTAGGCCTTTACATCACGGGGGTGCAATGTTAAAATTCCCCGGACGGATGGTGGGGAGATTATTGTCTATTCCTGAGTTCCTCACCGTCGGCAGGCAGTTCCGCCACATTGCAGTCCTGTGAAGTCAAGGCTGGCGGCAGCCAGGGAGAGAGTTGGCTGTATGGAAAAAGCCCCTGGCAGAACGGCACAATGCCTTTCCCACGCTGGGCTTTATATAAAGGGATTATGTTTTCGCTTCCTCTGCCTGTGTGCCCCCGTCTTTTTTGTCCTCTTCTTCTGGCGGTTCTGCCAGAAAGAGCAGCCTGCTGATATACTTCACCCTGTCCGAGAGCTTTTCGATATCCTTTGTGATTTTTTCCAGTTCCCCGCTTACAGCCTTTTTTTCATCGAAATAAAGCTGGGCTTCGAGATTATCCCTCCAATTTTTAAGACTGCTTATTTCATTGCTGATTTCCCTTAACTCCCACTCGAGGTCATTCCTGTCTTTCATGCTCAGCGGTTTTCTTTCCAGTTTTTTCTCCGGCTTCTTTTTCGGTTCTTTTTTTGTTTTCCTTTTCTGTCCTTTCCCCGGTGCTTCTGCCTCTCCGTCTTTATCCTGTTCCCCATCCTCTTTTTCCGGCTGGTTACGTATCTTGTTATATGTTTTACATGCGGCGGTTTTAAGGTCAAGTCGCCCCCTGAAAACGGCGTTCGGGTTCACCATCAGCGTCTTATCGTTGCGGCGCATGAAATCGTCTTCTATAAGGGTCTTTATGGTCTCCGCCACGGTCTGGTAGGATATGCCGGACAGCCTTGCAATCTCGCGGTAGGAATATTTCAGTTCGTTCGTGAGTGCCATTTTCCTGATAAGCCACAGGACAAGCTTCATTTTTTGGTTCATGATGCCGTCGAGGGTCCTGCTGAATTTGGAAAGATAAATCTTATAGAAATCCACATCCGTATTGGGTCTTAACGGCCTCAGATGGTATTCAGTCCCTTCTGCATCTTTTACAAGCGTTGTGATAGGCGCTTTCTTTTCATCTTTTGTACTTTTGTCCTCATTTGACTTTTTCCTTCCCATGCCTTATAAAGCCTCCTTTCTCCCATAATAATGATTATAACATGCCGGTTTTCCATGTCAATATTGAAAAAATCAATCATATCATTTTGATATGATATTCTGGAAAAATAATTTTAAAAAATCCAGTATTTATGCTGTTTTTATAACCTTTTTTTCCGTTTTTTCTTAATCTATTTTATATATTATAGTAATCTAAAGTTCGCACAGCGAACCGGCTTCTTTTTTGAGGATTATTTTCCAAACCTTATTACGATACATTAAAATAACAATCCATCTTGATGCGCAGGCTGGAGGGAGTTTGCAGGAATTGTACAGTGGCATAGCTGCTGGTGGGCTGTATGTACGAAGTGGAGGATAAAGGGTGCTTGCCAGCACCCGGCTATAAAAGCGAAACAAAAAACAAATTTTTAGAAAGGAGTCATAAACGTATGACAACTACAACCAAAGAAATTTTAACAAACGGACAGGCTGCACAGCTGGATGCAGGGAGGATATCAAAAGACACGATTTATAACGTGCTGCGCTGTCAGAGAAGATACTATATCGAGATAGCAGACATGCTTACCGCAGCGGCGACAGCAAATTATCTTGACTGTCTTGATAAGGATAACCTGCCAGCACCGGAAGAGGCGGCCCACGGCCTGCTCCAGAAAACGGTTGACACATTCAGGGAGTTTAACGGAAGACTGGATGAAGGTTCCCTGCCGGTGCCGCTGCCGGAGGAACTTACAGCCTGTCAGGTAGCAAAGCTCATGATGGCCCTCTGCCATATAAGGCTGGTTGCTGGCAGGAACAGATATGAATGCAATGAATCCGGCTTACAGGGTCCTGACAGATATGATGTCATGCTCTATGTGGCTGACAGAAGCGGTATCTACGATGGCGAGTCGGACATAGGCACCTATACCTGTAATCTCTGGCCCATTATCGACGCATTATCACCACATCAGGTAGTATCATTTGCCGGCTTTGCCGAATATGTAGATGAAGTCGAGTTCTGGCTGCGCCTTTTTGCAAAAAAGGCCAGTCTCAGCTACTTCCACGGGTTTATGCCGTTGGAGAACGGTGTCTTAAACTGCCGGACGAAGGAACTTCTGCCGTTCTCACCGGAGTATGTGTTCGACGAATGTACATATTTCGGGTCCTATGAAGAAGGCGGGGATGGCCCTGTGATACGTTTCAGCGATGGCAGAGAGGAGTCTGTGGATGACTGGATAAAAGGTGCCGCTTCAGGCACTGACTGTGCAGAACTGCGCCGGATACTGGCTGAATGTGTCTGATGAAGGTTTCCGGGGCGGCAGTTAAGCTGCCCCGGCAGATAGTAAAAGGATATTATCAAAGGGCAGAAAATATACGGCCACTCCAAGCGTTTGGAAAACATCTGCTTCCTGCGTAGTTTTGCTTGCCGGAAATTATTCCTACTTTACAGGCTAATTCCCCGCTGCAGGATTTTTGAACATGGGAGGAGTTGGCGCCTTTTTATAATGCCGGAGGCATTGCATGGGATGCGGAGCAGCCCGGAAACAGGCCCCCGGAGTGCAGCGCACGAAGGGGCAAGAAAGACTGCGGAGCAGGATTTCGCAGTAAGGGCCCCGGAGTGCAAAAGCGCGGAGTGGGTGGAGCGGCGACAGCTGCGGAAAGTGCCTCGGCTATGCCGAGCGAACGAAGTGAGTAGCGCTCCCTTATCCTGTTAGCCATATTTTGATGCGTTTTCGTAAGAAAATGCAGAAAAGCCGCGCGGCACCTGTAAATACGGGCGTTCGCAGCCTTCCATAAATTCAAAATGACCCTGTTTTTTCTCTTCCATAAATTCCATAATTTCCATAAATTGATTTGAAGCCCGTATTTCCGCCGTTTGTTACTGAATTTATGGAAGGACGTTTTGCGGCATCGCCCTCACTCTTCCATAAATTCGTGCCTGCGGCAGCGTCCTGCGGTGGAGCCTGCCTGACGTTCCGTTTCGGCTTGCCGGGGCAGGTTTCGCCGTGGGGATGCAGGGTCATTTTATGGGTTCCGTACTCTACTTGTGGTTTCCGTAACCCCGTACACTTTCCATTCTATGCCCGTGTTTATATAGTCCGTTCCGTCCTTCCCCTGCTATATCCATATATCCCGTTGCCCGAAAAAAAATAAATCTTTAGGATAGGAGACGGCGCATATCCAATCCTAAAGATTATCCAGTGGGAAATTCTTAACAGATTCCGAAGCGATCTTTCGGAACAAAAAAATAAAAGGGGCATACAGCCCCGGAAATTTGTAAGTCATTTGTGGTCTTTTTAGGGTTCTTGTGAAGACCAATAGTTTGTCTGATAACTTTTTAAATGGTCTCTTTAAGGTCTTTACGAAGACCATAAGCTATAAAATAATCTTTTAGATGGTCTCTTTATGGTCCTCATGAAGACCACTGCCATCAGACGATTTCCAAAGTGGTCTCCATATGGTCTTTTTATGGTCTTTCCAAAGACCAGCGCTGACGGATATTTCCCGTATGGTCTTCACATGGATTTTTTACGGTCTTCACAAAGACCGCCTCCCGTTACAAAAGCGCCCCGGAAGCCGGATGGTCTTCACGGAGACCATCTGCTGGCACTCACAAAGACCGCCATCCTTTTTCTGCCCGCAGTCGGTCTTTACAGGGGCTTTTTAGGGTCTTTGCAAAGACCAGTTTCAAGTGCATACAAAGACCAGTCCGGCGGAGAAAAAAAGAGCTGCCGCCCGGCAGTCTGTTTTGACCGCCAGGGCAGCAGCCCCGGAAATTCCCTTATCTGATTTTGCGTGTGCCCTTTCCCTCAAATCAGCTTTGCCTCATGGAAGCTGATATAGGCCCCGCTGGTTTCTTTCTGATGATGGACCATTCAGCATCTATGTCTGATAACCCATGTGTGAATCTGAATGTAGCGGTGGATGCTTTTTTGAAGGCTATGCAGGAGAACAACCAGAAGCGGGTTATCCGTGCGGCTAAGGGTGAGTATTACGATATTGACCCGAGAAGTGTTGCTGATTTTGATGATGCGGGCAATTATGTCCTGAAGGACGTGGCTACCATCAAGTCTGTTATGGGAGAACATCTGCAGTATCTGACTGGCGCTGTTACTTATAACAATAAAGTGCGGGTGAAAGTTGCACCGAATGAACGGGTGGCAGTTTATACGGATGATGAGCGTAAGCATCTGATTGACCTGACATACTGGGAGAACAACGGCCGGTACATGGGTAAACTGGGCACAGACTGGGGGCTTGGTCATGTGTCTACAGAGCGGGATTACGGTTCAGGCGTACTGCTCGGTATTCCTGATTATGCAGCTGAGAGCAGGGTGTGCAGATGTAACTGTTCTGCCTGCCGCCCTGGACGCGAATACACCAGCAACTGTAATGCGGCGCTTGTTCCGATAGTAGGAAAGCCTGGTTATTATAAATGTTCCGTACATGGTCTTAACGGTGTTCCGGGTCCTTATCAGTCCGGTTATCCGGCAGATGGCAGCTGTGTGATACAGGTTACTTATTACAGGGATTATTGTGAGAGTGACTGTGCGGCATGCCGTGGCGGTTCCTGTCCTGATTGTAAGAGCTCAACAGCGTGTCTGGATGATATGACCCGTACTGATATGGCAACCGGTCAGATTTATAACTGGATTTTCCACGGTCTGGATGGCAATGGCAGTCCGGAAGATTATACAACACGCAGGTATAATCCTGACACGGAACAGTATGATGGCGAGAAAATTTATACGCCGAGAATCGTGCTGGCAACAGATGGTGCGCCTGCTGGATATTCTGCACCAAACAATAATACAACAGGCACTGGTTTTAATCGTGATGGTTTTGACGGTGGTTCTGGTTACGATTATGTGAACGGTTCCGGCGGCGGTTCTTATATGTTCTGGAATGTTTCACCTCTGGCAGCGAATAATGCACTTGCAAAGATTAACGCAATCAAGAATTTGCAGCCAAAATGGGTTGCATCTTACGTGACCTATGTGAATGTGGAGAGTGACCCGAGTGTGCAGACATTGTTGAATCAGCTTGATTATGAAGCTTCTAAGATGGACCCGCCAAGACATGCATATTTGTTTGATGTTTGGAAAGCAATAACTCAGCGTAAACATAAGAGTTTGACTTCTATCTTTATGATGTTATATTCCAGTTGTGCACAGAATGCTCAGTTTGTATCAACAGATAATATTGTTAAGAATATTACAAATTATACGACAAATACCGCCGAAGGTGTATTTCAAGGTTATGATACTGGTTATTTTAAGTTTTATAATAATTCCAGTGATATACCTATGATGGAAGAAATTATTAATCATGACAACACTTCATCCACAGCAGGCGCTTCTACAAACGGCGGATATGCAAACTATGAGTCTTATCTGTTAGACGAAATCACAGACCCGTTTGAGATTACATCTGTTTCGGATATCAGGGTTTATGCAGTTCCGAGAATACCGGCTAATATGAATGCTGATGGCTCGGTGAATGATTTGGTGGAGTGTTATGCAGATGGATGCCCTGTCTCGGTTGATATAGATGCTGATAACTCAGCTAACAATCCGGGATGCAGCAACAAAAATAATGGCGGTGAGAGGTATAAACATGCTTATGTGACCAGGGATGATTCTGGTAAAGAGATGTTAAATACCGTCCATATTCATAAGACTTCCAGTTTCCGTTGGGGCGAGCAGTTCGTGGATAACAATGGTACGCCTGAAACGGAATGGGTGGACGTTACCAATGAGGTCGAAATTATTACAGATGGCAACCAGGTAAAAGTGACTGGCTATAATTACGAGGCAAATGCGGTATCTGATTTCGATAAAGACCAGTTTAGAAGGTGGCCAATCTCTGGCAATGGTACGAAATATAAAGTTGGCGATTATGGCTATAAGCTGGTCGTAATCATTCCTATCAATGCCAAAATCACCTTTGGCGGTAATGGTATCAGGACAAATAATACCGATATTTCCGGTTTTCTGTCCAGTCTTCGACTTTTAAAGCTATTCTGTGCACAAGACTTTCGTTTATCCGGAAGCTGAGGGAGTTTGTGACAATCTTTCTGTACAGCAGGCTGATAATGTGTTTGTTGATTCCTGGGTTCTGGCTTGCGTATTCGTATGCCATCTGTATATGGATGAGCATGTTCGCATCCTGTGCGCTCAGTTTTTTGTTGGTGAGGTTTATATCATACAGCGGGTGAGGGTTGTTACTCAGAGATTCAACGATACATGTGATAAGTATTTCGAACCTGTTTTTCGGGCTGCAGTAATTATGCAAACCCATGTGTCTTGGGAAGTCTTCTGTTGCTGTTAAGATTTTGGTCATGTCGAAGTTTATGGAGTTTAAGAACGTTTTCAGGGCTTCTTCAGAGGATTCAGCTTCAACGGAACCAAAGCCTATGTGCTGTGTAGGTATGATATAGTATTTTTCTTTCATGTCGTTCCCTCCTGTTTTAATTTTGCGTTTATGAGTATATTAGCGAGTTCGTCGCCTGTCCCATAGTAGTCACGCAGGTCTTTCAGCCATGCTTCGCGTATGGAACCGTTGCCGCGATTGCATATGATGTCTTTGTTGGCTGTGTAATAGTCTTCGAGAGGGCGCGTGAAGCCGTCCCATTCTTCGAGTATCTTTTCAGCAAGCCATTGCCGCTGTTTTTTGTCTTCGGGCTTAGGCCATGTTTTATTGCTGTCCGTGAGTTCCTGTAATACAGTCCTGGGTGTGTCGCAGGGGATAAGGTATTCCCAACTGTCATATATTGGGTATTTTATGTTAGCTTCCACAATGAAGGTGATGACTTCTCCATATTTGTATTTTTTGAAGCCTTCTTTGTCTCTGGCTGTGATGAACTTCATGTGTGCTGATGTGTCAAGGTCCTGTTCTGCGAGCATATCCGCTGCGGTTAATATCCCTATGATAGCGGATGGAGAATCACTGGGGGTTATGAGGTTTGTGAGGTTTTTACCTTTGGAGATTGCTGTCCTGCAGTTATCTATGCCGGTCCATATAGCTATTGCCTGTTCGTCATCGTAGTTGGTGTCCCATGTTAATTGTACCAGCGGGTTGCTGTCCAGTTCATTTTTATGTTCACATATGACACGGATTATGGTGTGCAGCCGCTTTGCGGATATGGGTCTGCTCATGATTTTCTGCATAAGGTCTGTCTGGTCGTTCATGAGCCTGCAGAACGTAGCGTAACTGACGATATGACCTGCGTGATAGAGTTCTGACAGTATTTTTCCATCATGGTAGTTTGTCTTTATGATGGCTGACAGAATTGGATTTATGGCACAGCACATATCATATAGTGCCTGAGAATCGGTCTCACTGTCCGTCTTTGCCATAAAGAACTCTAATGCGTCTGTTACTTTTTCTGAGACTTGTTTTTGTTTTCTTTTTTCGACTTTGGTGATTTCCTGTGCGGCATACTTGGTAGCTGCTATTAAGTTTTTCATCATGGCTAAGTGTTTATTTTTCATAGCGTTTCTCCTTGTGATATATTTTGTATCTGGTTTTTCAATGTAGGCAGTTCATATTCAGTGATTGCGTGCATTAACTGGATTGCAAGTACCATGATTACGATGATGCCCAGGAACGTAATGAGGTTTTTGGGACTGTCTGGATGCCTGTCTTTGTCAATCGTAGCGTTGGCAATTAGTTTGACAAAGCCTATTATGGAAAATGTGATTATGAGGGTTATTGCGAGGGTCAGTATCATGCACAGTATGATTTGAAATGCGGATAATGATTCGAATGACATTGGCTTGTGCCTCCTTCTTGGTAATAAAATAAAAAGACCAGCTTGCTTTTTATGCAAGCCGGTCTTAGTTTACGCTGTTATTTTGCAGCTGCTGCGACCTCAGCTTCGATGTCAATTACGATTTCATCGTTAATCGTAACGTAGCTTACGCCGAGCGTGCTGAACATGTAGGTTCTATCCAGAGGCGCGCCAACGGTTAAGCCGGTAGCGTCATCAACCTGGAAGTCGATAGCGTACTTCTTGTCTTCGCGCTGCTTGAGCGCAACTGCTGTGCAGGAAACTGCCTTTTTGTCAGAATCCATAAGGCTGAATGTTGCGATTTCCATGCCCTTGTGCGTTACTTTGTAAGTGCCTGCTCCAGCTTTTGCGACTGCACGGAAAGTCTCTTTGCCTGCGGATGCAGCTTTGCCTGCTGCTTTGGGAGCTGTGTAGGATGCTGTGGAGCTGGAACCGCCGTTGGAACCACTGTCATAGCTGTAGTTTCCAGAGTCGCTGGAAGTGCTGTCATAGCTGTAATCGGAGCCGGAATCACTGGAGCTTCCACCAGAGCTGGAACTTCCAGAATTGCTGGAACTGGAACTGCCGGAACCGCCTAAGTCGATAGGTGCGCTTCCGTCATTGCCGTCTCCGCCCGGTCTGCCATCGCCGTGATATGCACCGTCATCAGTATAAGCATGAGCTGTCAAACCTGTATTTCCTACGACCAGAGCGCATGCCATAGCCATTGTGATAACCTTTGTTAAGATTCTTTTCTTCATCCTTAAAGTCCTCGCTTTCTTGTTGAGAGATTTTTATTATCTTATTTCATGATTGTTGCCGTGGTTCGCTTAGAACCTTTCTTCTTTATTGCTTATTTCCTGTTTCTGAAAGACCGTTGCGTTTTATGCAAGCCGGTCTTAGTTTACGCTGTTATTTTGCAGCCGCTGCTACCTCAGCTTCGATGTCGATGATGACCGTATCGTTGATGGTAACGTAGCTTACGCCGAGCGTGCTGAACATGTAGGTCCTGTCAACAGGTGCACCGACTGTTAATCCTGTTGCGTCATCAACCTGGAAGTCGATAGCGTACTTCTTGTCTTCGCGCTGTTTGAGCGCAACTGCTGTGCAGGAAACTGCCTTTTTGTCAGAATCCATAAGGTTGAACGTTGCGATTTCTACGCCCTTGTGCGTAACCTTATAAGTTCCTGCTCCAGCCTTTGCGACTGCGCGGAAAGTCTCTTTGCCTGCGGATGCAGCTTTGCCTGCCGCTTTGGGCGCTGTGTAGGATGCTGCGGAGCTGGAACCGCCATCGCTCAGACTTGCTCCACCGCCGCCGCCGTCTGACATGCCGTCTCCGTGATATGCACCGTCATCATAGTTGGAATTGCCACTGTTGGAGCTGCCGGAATCGGAGCTGGACGAACCGGAGTTAGAGCTGGAATTGGAATTGGAGCCTCCGTCATCAAGACTTGCGTTTCCGCCACCGCCATCTGCCATATCATCGCCATGATATGCTCCATCGTCCGTTGCGGCATGAACTGTTAAACCTGTATTTCCCATGACCAGAGCGCATGCCATAGCCATCGTGATAACCTTTGTTAAGATTCTTTTCTTCATCCTTAAAGTCCTCGCTTTCTTGTTGAGAGATTTTATTATTTTATTTCATGATAGTTGCCGAGGTTCGCTTAGAACCTTTGCTTTTGTGTTGTGTGCCTGTTCCTAAAGGCACGCTGTATCAATGTATATGCGTACCTGTTACTTATCGTATAAGAACAGGGCATAATCCATATTACAATGTTCCTTTAGAAACAGGAGCTTTTTGTGAATCATAGCTTTCTGTTTTGTCAGCTATTTCTTCATATGTGTTACCGGGATGCGTATAGCATCCTTAATTTTCGCCATCTGGCATGTTTTAAAGATAATTTTATTTTATCTTCATATTTAGGACCGGCTGCGTAAAGCAGTTAGACGCTCACCTTTTAGGTTCGCATCAATCCGTCTTCGCTACGCTCGACGTCCTGATGTATTTTCCCCTAACTTGCGGCTGGTTTCATGGTGTGCCCCTTGTTCTGTTTTCCCTCATTCACTTCGCCTCCTCCCTTGAATCCTTTTTCTTTCCCTTCCTTTTACTTATCAGACACAGAAGTATGGGCACAGGTTTTATAAATCCAGAAATTTTTTAAATATTTTTATCTCCATTCCGCCCTCAGTTCTGCCGGGAGTTCCACCTCTACCGGCGGGTCCCCGCCGTAAGACGTTCCGTAAAGGTCATAAGTATCAAAACTCAGGTGTATATGTCCATCTGATATATAGAAATCAAATTCCCCGATATCGCGGCCCCTGATATTATCCAGCGCGCCCGTCTCTTCCGTGTAAGGGTCTGCGATAGCAACCGCATCCGCAATCTGCTCCGTAATCTGATCCGCCGTCCCTTCCAGAATGTCGGTGAGGCGGAGCGCTTCCCCGGTGTCTGTGCGGAAGTTATAATAACGGCTTTCGCTTTCCCTTATGCCGCCAAGGTAAATTTCCTGTGTCTGGATGACGCTCACATACTGCGCTGTCTGTGATTTTATTTCGGCGGAGACGGTATAATAATAGTTTTCCGATTGGGGCGGGTTGCCTTCCACGATATCCCATAAATCAGCCAGCCCGCCGCTGTCATCGTTCAAAAACGCATCCTGAAGCCCCTCAAAAAAGGCATTGACTGTTTTATAGCCGTCCGTGTCTTCGGGGAAATCCGGGATTTCATACCAGATTTCTATATCATGGCCCCGGGAATCAATGGCAGTGCGACGGATGTTCCCCTCCGTGCTTACCGCCGCATTTTCCTGGGCAGGCGCCTTGCTGCCTGCGGCTGTGCCGTTTCCGCCCCGGAGCAGTGCGGCCAGTTCTTCCGCATCCATCCAGTCACCGGCCCATGTCCAGCTTACATCGCTTGCGCCGAGATGCCCGTTCCCCAGATTCCAGTCCTGCCATGTCAGGTACCATGCCATATCCTGTCCGGCGGCTTCAGCCTCGCTGCGGGTAAGGAACACGCCGTCAAGGGAAGAGACAAGGGAGCCGTATTCGTCACTGAGCAGGAGCCCGCTGTACCCGTCTTCGGGCCAGTTGTCGTAATCCTCATACTGGTATATCTGCCACTTGTCCTCCGTCAGCGTGCCAAAATCATAGGCACCCTCAAAAACACCATGCTCCGCAATATATTCCCTGAATTTGTCCAACGACGGGGCGGTATCGCCATACAGGAAAAAGTCCTCGTATGTATGGGCAAGCTCCGCCATGCCATCCGTAAATGTGTAAAATCCCGCATCCGTAAGCAGCCCTTTGTCCGTCACGGCTGTATCTCCATGGATTTCCCCCAGCCTTCCTCCGGCACCGGCTGATGCTTCTCTGCCGTCCCAGCAGTATATCCGCGACACATCAGCCATACAGCCGCTATCATCCCCATAGCCGGCATCCGCTCCCCATGCCACGAACAGGGCAGGTATGCCGTTTCCCGCGTCAAACAGGGCGGCGCGGCAGAACGGCACATCATATCCTTCCTCCCGGCTTTCAGCGATACATGTATCAAGCGCCCCGGCAAAAGCCCCGGCCTGTTCCATGGTCATTGCGCACTGGCCGGTATCACCCGTATAAGGCAGGGCGGCAAGGGCTTCTTCCGGGAAAAGGGGTTCTTCCCGTGCCGCAGCAGGCTCTTCCGGGGCGGCTTCCTGCTCTGTATTTTCTGCTATGGGAGCATTTCCCTGTCCGGCTTCCGTCTCCAAACGAATGGAATTTTCATCCGCCTGTTCATTGCCATTGCGGAGGATCGCTGCAATGCCCGCCGCAGTTCCGCCGATCAATACAAGCCCGGCACCTGCCACGGCAGCTGTCTTAATGGAAATGCCTTTTAAGGCATGGGCGGCTGTCTTGGCGGCAGGACGGGCGGATGCCCCGGAAAGGGAAGCGGCGGAAGTCGCAGCGCCCTGTTCCATTGCCCTTGATGCCGCCTGTGCCGCTTTCTCTGTGTCCACGCCTGCCTCTGCATCCATGCGGAGGAAATGGAGCAGGAGCGGTATGGGTGCAAGGCTGTGTAGGCGTATGCCCTGTTTCTTCTCATAATCAAGGACGTTTTCCTTAATGGCCTTCCTTGCGTAGTTCAGGCGGCTTTTGACGGTGCTCTCCGATGTGCCCAGCACCTCCGCGATTTCCTTCACGCTCATTTCATCATAATAATAGAGCAAAATACAATCTCTTTGCGCCTCTGGGAGCGCATCGACGATTCCGCCTATCATCCGGGCAGTCTCCGCATTATCGAAAGCTTCCTCCGGCACGGTCTGCCTGTCTCCGTTTTCGATATTGTCAAGGGCGCTGTTCCCTTCTTCGTCCTCAAGGATTGGCAGGTCGGCGTGGGTGCGGGTAAGGGCGTTCTTACAGCGGTTTGCGGTCATGCGCCCCAGCCATCCCCAGAAAGCCGCCGGTTCGTTGAGCGTGCCGATTTTCGTATAAACCAGGAGAAGAATCTCCTGCGTCATGTCCTCCGCATCCGCCTTGGTCCTTAAAAACCTGCGGCACTGGTAGGAGACGGGCGTGTAGGCGGCACGGAGAAGTTCCTCCATTGCCGCTGCATCTCCTTTTTGGCTCTTTTTAATCAGAGCTGATAATTCTTTATTCTCCATCATCAGATACCTTTATATAAAATTCCGTCCTTCACATTTTTTTAATGGCTTTTTACCTCAAACACATAGGACATATTTTCAATCTCATATGCGCCATCATCTAAAGGGTTTACCTTACTGCTGGCAATGATTGCATAACCATCATCCGTCAGTTGGTATGAAGCAGAGTCCGCTTCAGAAGCTCCACTCGCTGTATCACTCGCAGTGTAAGCCGAACCTTCCCTTATATAATATTTAACTGTGCATCTGTAATGAGCCGATTTTTGCACTGTTCCTTCAAGCCCTCTCAATTCAAGCACTTCATCCTTATCTCCTGCAAGAAGCCACATAGTCCTGTTATCATTTTCAATAAGGCGGCCTTCATACTCATCAACCCGCAGCCCTTCATCACCATCAACAAAAACCCGGCTGCCCCATCTATCAGTATTAGGCACATACATTACACCATCTCGATGTGATAGCGGCACACAATAGCCGCTCTCTGCAAGAGGCTCAATCTCATATGAAATAGTTCCCGTAGTAAAAACTACAATTTCATCACCTGATGAAAAGTCGGCAGTCTGGATTATTTCGTCATCGCCTAAGAGAATAAAGTCACCACCAGAGAGGGGACCATTCTTTATAGTTATTGGATAAAATAAATCTCCTTTTTTAACTGCATATATTGTACGCTGATTTTCCAGTTCCGCTAATGCTTCTTCCAATGTACAGCCGTCTAAACGTGCGTCTTTTACAATGGCATCTTCCTCTGTCGCAAATGTTTCTTCTTCCTGCCCCGTTTCGTTTTCCTCCGGGCTGGCAGGGGTATTGCCTTCAGCTTCCATAGCAGGGGCGGCTCCTTCTGGCCTGTTCATGGATTCCTTCTGGCCGCACCCAAAGAGCATCCCTGCACATGCCGTTGCACATAATGTCATTACAATCTTTCTTTTCATTTTCAATCGTCTCCTCGTTTCGTTAAAATTTAAGGCATCCGTGCCTTATACTTATCAGACACGGTCAAACCGCATCTGGTTTTATTTTTTCAAATTTTTCTTGCAGGACTTTCTTCTGCATCCTGCAGGATATACACAAACGGGAAAACGGACCAGACCGGCCCATGGGAACAGCAGACAGAAAAAACTTTCCGCCTGCATTTTAGATTATTGCATCAGCGCCTTACCCGTTGTGCTGTGTACTTTCTGCCTTTTATGGCAGGGATTATCCCATTAACAGTTATCCCAGAGGGGGAACAGAGATTTCCGCCCCCTCTGAGTGGTTTCACTGCCGGGACAAATAAAAAGACGGCGCAGGATTTCATTTACCCACACCGTCATAAAGTACAGCACACAGACCCAAATCACCAGATTTCCATATTGATAAAACAGGGAATATCTAGTAAAATAGGTATTGGCGCATAAGTATTTATGCTGTGTTAGGAGCCGGTATCTCCTGCATAGGGACGTAGGAAATTGGCGTTTCCTGCGTCCTGCCTTTTTTATTCATCTCGTAACCTTAATTATAACGCACTGTAATAGGATTTTCAAGGCAAAATTGCCGCCCTGTTGTCTGCCATTAAGGTTCTTGTCCAGTATTCCAAGCGTTTGGAAAATCCCATGTTTTTGTTTCCTTTCCTTATTCTATTATAGCCGAGGTACACAGGTAACGGGCGCAGGCATCAGATAAGCTTCTTTTTGTGCCGGCAGTGCCGGGCAAATCTGTTAATGTTCCACTTCAAAAATCTGTGAGCCTTTTTTAAATTGCCTGGAACATCTCGGAACACATTTCCTTTGTGCATTACATTCAATCACCTATATGGCTGGAATCCGGCAGGCACAAAGATGATGGGGCGGGGCCCTTGCCATCCCCTCACGGCAAGGGAGCCCGCCACCCGGAATCATCCTTCCTCGCAGACAAGCTTTAGCTTCATCTGCTTTCCTCCACTGAACGCCTCTTTCACGAGCTTGTCAATCTTGCCGGCCACGCTCCTGTACCCGCTGTAGCTTTCGATTTCAAGCAGTGTCCTCGGCACATGGTTTGCCAGCGGTTTGCCAATGTTATTGGCTGCCAGGCCGTTAGCCGTTCCCAGAGGCTTCGGCGCACCATGGACAGGCGCGGATACGGCAGGCTTCGATATTTCGTGGACAGGCACATCAGCTTTCGGAACTTCACGGACAGGTAAGGATTCTGCGGGTCTCGCCCCGGAGATTACTGCCTTGGGCGCGTCAACCACGGGCTGTTCCGGCTCGCCTTTCCTCAGCCGGGTAATGGCCCTCACGCTCATATCCGGCGTGACCTGCTGCTGCATTTCCTCGGGCATCCCAATCATGGCTAACAGCTGGGAAGAACTGAAATTGCGGTAGCACTCGGCAATGCTCTCGATTACTTCGCCGTTTCCATCCCTCTCCGCATAGGTCTCGATGATGTTGATGAAATTACAGCAGGTGGACTTCTTGATGCCAAACTCCTTCTCGGCATAATCCATGATGTTCTTATAGTCCAGCACCCTGTACATGTTGTTGTTCTTAATCCAGTGGAGCTGGAAGCCGATAACCAGAAAGCTGTTCTGGATATTCCGCATTTCCTGCTTGATAACGTTAGTCCTCTCGGTAAACTCCTGTTTCATCCTCTTGAGCGGGGAATCCACGACCTGTACAGTCGGCTTTTCGGATATAGCCGGGGGATTGGGCACAGCCGGGGGATTCACGGAAGCTATGGGATGGGCCGCCTTTTCCCCGGCACTGGCTTCCGGCTTCACGGCCTGGACCGGGGCTTCCGCTTTTGCTTCGGGTTTTGAAGCAGGTTTCCCAGCCTTAGGCGTATCAGCCTTTACTTCCTGTTTGGCCGCAGATTTCTCAGTCTTAGGCGCTTCGGGTTTGGAAGTAGATTTCTCTGCCTTAGTCGGTTCCGCTTTCGCTTCGGGCTTGGAAGTAGATTTCTCTGCCTTAGCCGGTTCTGCTTTCTCTTCGGGTTTGGAAGTAGATTTCTCTGCCTTAGCCGGTTCGGCTTTCTCTTCAGATTTGGAAGTAGATTTCTCTGCCTTAGTTGGATCAACTTTCTCTTCAGATTTGAGAGAGGTTTTCTCAACCTTGGCCGGTCCTGCTTTCACTCCCGGCTTCAATACCGCATTGGGCAGGGCCACAATACCCACATTTTCCATGCCATCTGTTTTTACTGTTTTCGTTTCTGGTTCTTTCATATACATAGGCTCCTTTCACTGCCCCGGGGCAGATGATAGTGGCTGCTCCATACGCATGGAGCGTTTCAGGTTTTTCTGCAATAGCGGCCGGCGCCGGGAAAGGCGCCTTTTCTGCCCGCCAGCCTCCGGCAGGCGTGACGGGCACAGGAGCCGCAGACTCATGAGAAGATTTCGATTGCCCCGGTGTCAGCATGGTAATAGTAGGCATTGTCAGAGAGGACTTCATCCGGCAGGACTTGTTCCGTATTGGCTGCCCGCACCATGCCGCACATATATCTGCCATCTGCCGGGCCTGGCCCCGCAGGCGTGAGCAGCACCTCATAGATGCTGGACGGCAGGATATAGAAATTCCCATGCTCCTGCCCGAACTCACGCAGTATATCACCGTAGAGCATGGCGGCGGCATTGCTCATATCCCCGCTGTAACAGCGAAGGACGTACAGCGGGATGGCAGGGATGCCGTCTCTCTCTGGAAACAGCCCCTCCGGCGCATCGTCACCCATCACATCCTTGATTACGTCCTCCAAAGACTGCAATATCACGGGATACAGCCTCCTTGTGTTTTCCAGCGCATATCCATACAGGGTCTCCTCATCCGTCTGCCACAGCCTGAATATATGGTCCTCAATAGTGATGGTCCCGCCCATCCCGCCGCCAATCGTGACAGGGACAAAATAGACGATGGCAAGGTCGAGGAAATCCCGGTGGGGCATGGATTTGAGCTTTTCACGGTTGCGCTCCCTGTTTACGGGCTTAAAGCAGATAAGGCCCCTGACGGCTTCAAAATCCGTCATGTCCGGCAGGCTGAGCCCTCCCTTTATCCTGCATCCCTCATAGAGCCTGGCCGCATCGTCCTCGATGTCCTCCATCCGGCGTCCGTCCAGATACTCCCGGTAAAAGCCTTCCATGTAGATATTGGGGGTCACGTTCTCCCCATCCTGCATGATGACGATTCCTGTCAGGCGCACGCCGTTATTTTTATCCGTCTGGACGGCCCTGACCTCACAATCCGGGTACCGGGCCTCCAGCCGTTCCTGCATGGCCCCGACAAATGCCTTGAATCCCGCAGGAATCCCTGTTATCGCTGCATACATATTTTCATTCATGCTTCTGTTTCTCCTTTCATGCTTGGCGCAGGGATGCCCCGGTGCCTATAACGCCGGGGCCATGCCTGCTGTTTCATTCTGGTGTTGTTTTAAGGCGCCGCTGTTTTCCGGCTGCGCCGCTTCCGGGAGCCGGCCATAAAGGCTGTGCTGTTTTAAGTCATATTTCCTGACTTTCCGTGCCGCCTCCCCTCTGGTAAGGAGCCATGCCTCACTCAATGGCGTATTGAGGACGGCGCTGACGGGCTTATTGGCCTGCTGGCTGATATACCTTGCCGTCTCAAGGTCACGCCCGGCGCCGAGGCAGAGCATGTTGTCGCAGTTGTTCAGGATTGTCATCGCTTTTGCCTGCCCATAGAGCGATTCCAGCTGTGAGAGCGACTGGATGATGACGCTCACTGAGATTTCCCGCGAACGGATAACGGATATGATTCTGTCAAAATCCGGTATCACCACGTTTGAGGCGAAATCGTCAAGGTAAAACCGCACGGGCACTCTCAGCCTGTGGCCGGGGCTTTTGTCCGCAAGCTCACACAGGGTATGCAGCGCCTGCGTGTAAAAGATATTTGCAAGCCGGTACATGGAATCGTCCGTGTCGGATATGGTCAGGAACACCGCCGTCTTTTTCCTGCCCAGTTCCTTGATGTTGATTCTCTCAGGGTTGGTAAAAACCCTCACCGCATCACCGAAAGAGAACGGCGCCAGCTTGGAAGCAAGGAAGCTGAAGATGCAGGCGGCAGTCTTTTCGGCGCTTTCCGACACGGACTGGAACCGCCGGTAGCGGGAGAGCGCAAAACTCCCCGGGTCCACCACTTCCAGCTCCCTCATAAGGGCCTTATATCTCCCGTCCCGGCCCATCTCCCCGGCAAGCCGCACCACGCTCCCGGGATGGCGCTCCCCCTCCGGCAGCGCCTCGAGGACGTAGCTGACGGCGGATTCCAGGTAAATCCTTGCGGTCAGCTCCCAGTAGGGGTCATGCCGGCTCTCAACGGGCACCATGCAGGCGGCAAGGGTCAGGATATCCTGCTCCCGGTAATGCCCCTCACGGTCCGGCCTGATGCAGGCAAGGGGGTTGTAGCCGTAAGGGGATAAAGCGCAGTCGGCCAGGTTTATCTCTACAACCTTATAGCCTTCCTGTGCCAGGATCGGCCCGACTTCCGGGCAGATTGCCCCCTTGGTGTCCGCGATGACCATGCTCTCACTGCACTGTAAGATGTTCGGGATGACATAGCCCCTTGTCTTGCCCGCACCGGACGGGCCTATGATTAAGTCGTTGTTGTTCAGCCCGGTAAGCCATGTATCGTTGCTGACCGTCCGCCCATGTGCGAGGATTCTGTAAGTATCGTCCATGATGTTTCCGCCTCCTTATATCCCTGTGATGATGCGGTCGGCAAGGCGCCACGCAACCGCCTCTTCTGCGTTGAAATAACTGTCCTGCCTTGTCTTTTCGTATACCTCTTCGATGGTGTGGCCGGTATGGTCTGCAAGGATTGAGGCGGTAATCTCCCTCGTCTCCATGAGCCGTCTGCTGGCCTGCTCAACGCTCAGTGCGCTGCCACTGATTCCCGTTGTGAGCGGGTCGTGTATCATCACGGCGGCATGGGGGAGCATATCCCTCTTATTCCCGGCAGCGAACAGCAGCGCCCCCATAGAGGCGGCCATGCCGATACATATAGTAGACACATCGCACTTGATATACTGCATGGTGTCATAGATGGCCATGCCGTCGGTGACGGAGC
>OFGE01001401.1_pt1 | contig 21240 bp, 33 predicted proteins | sample 1521681 | NCBI WGS metagenome assembly OFGE01 (sample SAMEA3504093, study PRJEB24116) | mouse gut metagenome | biome: mouse gut; feature: mouse-associated habitat; material: faeces | place: Denmark | collected 2011
TGGCCAGGCGGTTCTTGATCCTCGTGAGCTCCTCCTGCGTCTGGAAGCGCAGGTTTGACAGGCTCCTGATCTCTGCATAGATACCGGTTGGTATGTAAGTGTACGAGAACCGTCCCTCGTTGACAAGCGCAGCGATCGTCTTTGGGTCTTTACGGTCATTTTTGTTGGGATTGTTGTCATCCAGTTCTTTTGATTTTTTCACGTGGTGGGGATTCACATGCACAGGCCTCATCCCGCTGTCCTGCAGGAATTTCCCCAGGGCAAACCAGTAATGCCCTGTCGGCTCCATGCCCGGTATTACAGCAGTTTTACCGTGTTTCGCCGCTATATCCCCCATCCATGCTTTGAATGTCTGGAACCCTGCCTCTGTGTTACTGAATTCCAGTGGCTTTCTGGTATATTCATAGTTGCGCCAGTCGAATGCCCTGGCATAGTGGGTTTCACTTCCTACATCAATTCCAACAATCAAAGTTTTTTCAGTTATAGATGCAATTTTTGCGTTTTGTGTGTTACAATTCATTTTAGATACCTCTCTGTTCAATAAGATTTTCACTAACCTGCAAGTCAGTAATCTTATTTTACTCTGAGGTATTTTTTTCTCAACCTTCTTTCTTGGAATTCCCTATACTTGAATTATACAGGAAGCTCCTTTCTAACTTAAAAAATTTTTTTATGTTGAAAAAACGAGTTACATTTATAATAAATAGCTAAATAATTTAAAAAAAGGAGAAGATGATATATGAAAATATTTATTTTTTTAGCTATAATTATTGTTGTGATTTGTTTCTTTACATATTTTTCATTACAAAAAATTTCAAAAGTTAATGGAAAATTGAAATACAAAGGATCTTTGAAAATATGTAAACTTTTTGAATATAATTTTGAAATAGAACACGATAATAACAACTAATCAATTTTTTTCATATAAATCATGATGATATTGACTTTATCTAATGTATTATATTTGGATATTGATTAGATTTTTATTATAGCATCATTTACCAGTCTAAAGGCGCTTTTTTATTATTATCAATCCTTCTTATGCTTCTCTTTCCAATCTTCAAAATCAATGATTTCTGCTTGTCCACCATTATTGATTAGTTTCACTTTGTAATGCTTAAATTCTCCAATATCCCAAACTTCACTCTCTGGAACATCATTTATTGTCAAGTGTGTCTCTGATGCTTCTAACGTCATATAGAAGAATGATATTCTGGTTATTTCATAAAGTTTATTTGCATTATTTATTGATATATATTTCATTTTTGTCTCGTTAATTGTTTGTATCCTCCTTCAATCTCTCTTTTAATTCTTTCCTATCCTCACGAATGATTCTTTCAATAAGCCGTGAAGTTGTTTTATTATTTTCATTCTTAGCAAGTAAACATATTTCTTTTGCAAGATTGATTATGTATTCATTCGCTTCTTCCTTACTATAATGTTGATATATAAAATCTTTCGTTCGTCCTAATTCCGTAAAAATTGTTTCTTTAAAATGCGTCTCATCTTTATAAAGGAACTCAAAATTTTCTATTGAATGTTCCTTATGATATTTCATTATCTCTGGAAAAGAACACGCTTGATAAAAGTGATTCTGTATATGTCTATTTCCTGCTCTGGTTCCACTATATATCGCTTTCATTTTCAGCATATGTTCCTTGCTAAATTTTTTCGGTCTTCCTTTTTTTCTTTCTTCCATGTGATTGCCTTTCTTTTTAGTAACCGTTACCAAAAATATATATTTATCATTTTGTTTAAACCAACCGCTCCTAAAATTCAATGGCAGAGATAAGGAATACCCTTGTAATTCTCTTTACCTGTCTAGCTGATTGACCATCGCTTACTAACAGAATCACTCTACAATTTTTATATGGCTTACCTTTTTCGGCTTCATGATATCGCCTGTCTGATTATTCTTCATAATCCCTGTTTCCCTGTCCATTGTGTATGTAGGCACTCCGCGATCCTCAAAAAATTTCTCCATTATCCCTTTGCCAGTCTGCGCCTTATACATTGCACTCATTGCACTTGTAAATTCAATATAAGCATGTCTCAACTCCGAATTATCATAATCCCATAATAGTTCTGATAATTCATCTCTGCCAATAGGCTTATACCAATCCATCTTAGACAAAGCTTCCATAGTAGAAAAATAATCCTTACACTGCCATTTCCCACCATCATAAGTCTTATCTACCGGAAATGTGGTTACAAAATTCTTCAATGTCAAACAGCCTAAAATTGCAAATATACCATCAATCATTTTAAATCTAATCTGTTCTTCTATTAATGTTCTGCCCTCATCAATACCTAATTTCATATTCTCTCTTGTAACATCACGCATGGAGCAGATATATTTGATTCCGGCAAATCCAATCTTTGCAAGCTCGTCTTGTGGCAAATCTTTTAAATTCCCTTTCCTTCCTGTGCACGATTTTTCTAATGCTGTATAATATTGCCGTTCCCATAACTCACTTAGCCTTGTTATTCTATAAATACGATCCATTTCTTTACTTTTATCTTCATCTGTTGAATTTATTACTGTAAATTTTTTGTCCATATGTGTTTTCTCCATTCTTTTTATTGTTGCTTATGGCAAATTGCCAAACTTATTTTGGTAAACATCACAAAAATAAAATATACTGTTACTAATCTAAGTTTGTCTAAAATTAGTCAAACTGAAATCAGTAACATTTTCATTCTTTTTCTATATGCCTTTTGCTTGCAAGCATCACTACAATACATTGCATCCTTTTTCTTTGCTGTAAATTGTTTCTTACATATAACGCATACTTTTTGTTTCTCTAACGCTTTCCGTTCTTTCCTTCTTTTTATATAAGCATCATTCTGACATCTTTGGGAACAATATTTTGCTTTAGAACTACTGCTTTTAAAAGATTCTCCACAATAGACACATATTCCCTCATGACCTAAATGTGAATATATCTTATAATTATCTTCTGTTCTTGATGATTCTTTACTATAAAAATACATTGCTATTTATCCTTTCAAATACATTCGTTACTTCAATTAAAAGACGAGCAATCCTTACGCAATCTTTTTATTCTTACTACTATACATAATTGCATTCCCTGTACCATCAATTACATCAGAAGTTACAACAATCTTCTTGATATCACTCATATCTGGCACATCAAACATAATATTCTTCATTGCATTTTCAATGATGCTGCGCAATCCTCTGGCACCTATTTGCTTCGCAATAGCAAGATTTACGATCCGTTTCAATGCATCATCTTCAAACTCCAACTTCACACCATCCATAGCAAGCAACTCTTTATACTGTTTTGTCAACGCATTTTTCGGCTCTACAAGGATTCTAACAAGTTCTTTTTCACTTAATGGATTCAGTGTGCATATAACAGGAAGACGGCCAATCAATTCAGGACACATACCAAATTTCATCAAATCCTTCTGTTGCACATCTGATAAATCCAATATACGATTTTTGTCCACTTTTTTAACATCAGCATTGAATCCTATACTTCTACTATTATTGTTTCTCTGCCCGATAATCTTTTCCAGTCCTGAAAAAGCCCCTCCACAAATGAACAAAATATTTGACGTATCAATATTTACACATTCCCCTTGTGGATGCTTTCTGCCGCCAGATAAAGGAACTCTTGATATAGTACCTTCTATAATCTTCAGCAATGACTGTTGGACTCCTTCGCCGCCTACATCACGAGTAGTAGACATATTTTCACTTTTCCGTGATAACTTATCAATTTCATCTATGTAGATAATTCCTTTTTCAGCTAACTTATTATCAAAATCTGCATTCTGTAATAATGTCAGAAGGATGTTTTCAACGTCTTCGCCCACATAGCCCGCCTCGGTCAGTGTTGTTGCATCAGCGATTGCAAATGGAACTCCAAGAAACTTAGCCAAACTTTGTGCCAGATATGTCTTACCACTTCCAGTAGAGCCAATAAGAAGAACATTGCTCTTTTGTATCTCAACATCTGACTTTTTGCTTTGTGAAATTCTTTTATAATGGTTATAAACACTAACAGCCAGTGTCTTTTTTGCTTCATCCTGGCCAACAACATATAAATCCAGATGCTCTTTTATCTGTCGTGGAGTTACTAACCGCATGTTATCTGATATTTCTTTCTCTTTCTTATCATTTAATAATTCATATGCTTCAGCAACACAATCGCTGCATATATATCCAAATTTTCCCTTTAATAATGTATCTGCTTCTAATCTCGCTTTTCCACACAAGAAACATATCTCTTTCTTATTTGCCATATTTAATATCTATCTCCTTTACCAAAAAATCCTATGCCCGTAAGCAATCTCTGATTGTGAAACGGAGGCATGAGCTTGCCGTTTTTGCAAGCGATTGCCTAACTGTCAGTGAACTATAGCTTTCCTATCATCATTAAAGGCCATCAAAGGTATAATTAACAAACGCATCATTTCTTTGCTGCCGATATTCACAATTCTCAATATCACCTGTACAGTCTCCTACCTCTTTGATATATGGGCAATCCCCATTTGTACAACGAGTATTCCCAGTTATAACAATAAAATCATCTCCATGTTGAATAAATCTTTGCTCCATTAATTCCATTTCTCCTTCTCAATACTAGTTATTATGTATTTTCTACATTACATCCTTCTTCTTTTGCATGTTCCAATGCTTTTTCATATGAATCAAATAGTTGGTTTCCTTCACGGAATAATTGTCCTCTAACTTTTTCCTTATAAGGTGAAGCATAATAATAAATAGATGTGAAATTTCTATCTATGCTAATAGCAATTTTTACAATATAATATTCTCTAACATCCAATAGTTTTCTTTGTTCCGTAATTCTAGGATGATAGACTTTTTGATGCAATTTGAATTTCATAGGTATACTTATATTGCCATCTGAGTTAATTAGTTTTTCTGTATCTATTGGTCTATCTATTTTCATAATATCTTCCTTATCCATCTTCTTTTTCTCCTATCCATAAAATATCCAAGTGAGCAATCGCCAGATTGCGAACTAATCAGTCACCGCCGCTTTTGCGGTGGCTGCCTACTGTCAGGGACTACACCAACTCATAATCATTCTTGTCTATCAAACCAATCACACTCAGCACTTCTTTCTGAGTTGCTTTATCTTTACATCCCTTAGTCATCTGAATAATCATTTTCATAGAATATATAGGCAATAATATAGAACGCAATTTTTCCCTGTATCCCATCCATTCAAGACGTGTTGCATGGTATCCTCCATAGTCCTTATAATCATTACACCATTTCTTTTCAAGATAAGCATTCTTACTTATTACTGGCTCACAAGCTGCCAAACATGATATCAATAATGAATCTGTCAATTTCTTATTCTTTAAATTCTCTTTATCTTGTTTTGTCATAAATAATCAGTCTCCTTTTATGTTGTCTCCGACGGTAGACACAGCCTAAATTCCTCAAAGTCCAGCATAGCTGTCCTTTTCTGAATTTAGTCCTTGATTATTATTGGAGCATCCTGTCACATTGTTTCGCCGCAAAGACGGCGGCTTCACAATATGCCAGTCTGTCCAATAATGATATCTGTTTGTAAGCAGATATTTTTCTTTGGGGGAGAATCCACAAATATGATATATAATACATCTGTGTGAATCTTACCCCACTTTTATATCCGTTATTATCTTGGGGTAAAATCCACAATTATCTATATAAATACATTTTGGTGAATTCTACCCCAAATTAGGGTGGCTCCGTTTCCTCCCTTTTCTTTAAAATCCAATATGTTTTATCTCTGTTTGGATTATTTAACCCATTATCCAGCTTCCTTCTTTTATCAACCAGTATATTCCCATCAGCATCTTTGCTATAAAATCTGCAATCATACAGTTCTTTATAGTTATCTTCCAATGCTCCATTAAAAGTATTGATACCTGTATACCGTAATTTGACACCGATTGTTTCAAATTCTTCTTTGATATAATTTCTATCATTCTGATATAGCCGTTTCCCTTCAAGTGATTTTAAGAACTCCAAGAATAAATCCATCTGTTTGACATTGACAATAATAGATTCACTCTTATCCACCAGTTCTTCAGCTAACATCAGTTCAAGATATTGTATATGTCCAATCTCTTTCATCAGTGAAAAAGTATTATAATCCTGACTGTATTTTCTATATTTACACTCATTGATTTTTACTTGTCCGACTATTTTATTTTCCTTGAAGAACGAATAAAATATCTTATTCTTCTGTAATCTCCAACGCTTTTTACCATTTCCATATTCTTCATAGAATTTCTGGTAATCTTCCTTATACAATTTCACTGGATCAAGCTGCCATTTAGTTTGATTGATAAATCCTTGTATTCCCTTTTTCTGATATTCTCTTATGTAAAAAGTACAAGTATCATCTTTTCCTTCTAAATGCCTTTTACGTCCTAATGACTGAATCATTGTATCTATATCAATAATTTCTGTGAAAATATGTTTTATACGTTCATCTTTCAGATCAACACCGTTATCCAAAACAGACATAGTAAACAATATTTTTTTCTCAAATGTAGTAAGTTCATCTGAATAATATTTGATGCAGTTATCAGGCTTGTTTTCGTTCCATCCGCATAATTCTCTCAGCTTTGCATCTTTGGTAGATTTAGAGCAATAATAATGTGCCTTGTCCTTATAAACCTTGCTCATATCAATTATTCTGGAACCCACATTACAGAATACAACAATTTTACTGTCCTTTTCATTTTCCAAAATATCATCAATTATGCTTATAAGTTCCTCGCCTTGATAGTAATACACCTTATCTACATATGAATAATCTTTGTCCAGTCTGTAATAGTTCTTCTTTTTGACTTTATTTGTATCAAGCAAATATCTGAAATATGTCTTTGCTGTAGCACTTACAAATAGAATCACAGACTGCTTTTGTTTCATGATATAATTATATGAAACATCTGTATAATCATTAAATGTTGCGTCCGTTGTAAAATAATGACATTCATCAGCAACAATATAGTCATAGTTATTAAGTTTTTTGTTCTCTTGGATGCTCTGTTGAAGAAACTGATATGTAGTTACATAGATAACATTTCTTAATCCAGACCGTTTTACATCATCATATATCTGGTTTCGCAACTTCCTACGATTGCAAAGATAAAGGATTTTCTTTCTTTGTAGCTTTGCATAATTTCCTAAAACATGGACACAAAAGTAACTTTTTCCACAACCAGTACCACAATCCAAAATTACAAATTCATTGTTCCAATTTTTATAATCGTTTCCTATTAGTTCCGATACCCATAGTTTCTTTTTGCTGCGTTTGGTCAATAAATGCTACACCTCCCTTTGGGAGAGATATTTAGTAATCATATTTCTTACAGATTTATTGTCCTCAAACAGAAATATCTTAAATTGCGGATTCTTCTCTGAATCAACTACTTTTTGTATCTTGAATCCGTTATTGCATAAATAATTTGCCAATGCTAATGATCTCACTGTACACATATTAGTTCTTTCGCTCGTAATAAATCATTCCTCCAATCTGTCTTTAGTGGTGAATACCTGTCAAAACTTTTCCCGCTCACTACTACCTACTTCTATATTTATTTCCTGTCTACTCTCCCACCAACAACAATAATCAATAAATCAGGACTATTACCTTCAAAAGAAACCCTGTAACTTTTACCATTCCTATATGAATATATTCCAAATATGAAACTCTCTGATAAATTGACATATAATTGTGAATCTGCGTTTGACACTCCCCAAATGCCGATCCTATGTCCATCGGATTCCTTTTGTATCAGTATATTTACATTTGTAGCGGAAATATAGATATTCCCATTTACATCTAAGCATTTGTTCTCTGTAAACGGATGGATATGTACCCTTTTGCCGTTAATCTCTTCTGTAAATTCTTTTATTGACAGTTCCTTTAATTTTTCTATAGACGCTTCCATTAGTTCAAATATATTTTTATTCGTGAAATCATCTTTTGCCATCGGCTCATTCCTCCTCTGTTTCAATTTTCAGCAACATTTCATCTATATCTTCTTCATTTACACCATCACTTTTATGAAAATATGCCGTAACAATGACATCAACAGATCCATCCCGGCGACAACATTCGATCTCATAATCTTTTGTTTTAATATTTTTCTCATAGTACCATCCGATACACTGTGAAAATATAGCTTCACAAAGAAAATCAAACGATTCTAAAAAATTGTCATTTGGAATTGTTTCTGTTTCTTGTGTAGTTTTGTTGTAAATCTCTGCTTTTTCAAGGAGCAGAATATTGTTTTTAATTGCATTTTGAATTTGTTTTGTAGTTGTTTTTCTTCTCATAATTCTTATTTTCCTTTCTATAGGCTATATAGGCGGCATATTAGTATACACCGCCTTGCAATTAGTATTTCCTTTTAACTCTGGTATTTTGATGGATTTTTGCTTTCTAACTGCATTTTGCCCAATATCCCATATGCTTCCTGTAAAGCCGACTTGTAGCTTTCAATATTTTCCCATCTTAACTGACGCTCAGTTTCATACTCTACTGCCAAAGAATTTACAATTTCCCATAAATTAGGCTCAAAAACGTCGTCATATAATGCCAAACACGACAAACTCTCGTCCATGACTTCATATCTGAATGTTCCACTTAACGGCACTTCCTGTATGCAGATTGAATACTTTTTCCCATAATTATCCACAAATTCATCTGCTGATACATTCGCTTTCTGAAATTCCATACTATAAATATACTCAAAAAATTCAGGTGTTACAAAACGCCCGTACGGTTGATAAACTCATATCTTGAAACAAAATCTTTGTGTACTGGCTCTTTCCTTGCATATTTGCTTGTAACCGGATGGATCAAAAACGGCATTTTACCCGTAATTTCAATATCTAATCCACCCATGCCATTACTGAATCTGACCACCATAGCATTTTCATTTCCATGTATAGATTCAATGAAATTGTCGCTATCTAAGTCAATCTTGCATCCAGTATCAGGTTCTAGCAGAGTAATTTTTCCATCTGATCCAGCTTCCGGATCTGCAATCAGTACAGCATTTTTCATATGTACGGAAATTGCGCTGCCATTCGTGCTTGGTACTGTAACGGTTTTGCCTTCTACCAATTCTTTTACATCCATAATCGTTAATTCGTGTAATTTGTTCACTTGCTTGTCCTCCATATTTTAAATATTTTTATTGTAGAAAACCGACCTTTGCCAGTTCCCGATTGATAGTTATTGATGGGATAAGAGCATACCCTATCAGGAGTACCATCTATATGATTACTTCTCCATTTGGAAAAGAAATCTTACGATATTAGAGTGTATAATACGTTGCACTGATCACAATATCCGACATACACATGTTGCTTTCCATCTGCAAATAAAAATCAGTATCATTTTCCTTGAATACAAGATCCACTGCATCAAAATCAATCGTAAATTTCATGTTTGCTACTGGTTTTTCTATAATGATTTCTCCACAAAGTTCTTCGTTTTCCTGGTAAACTGACACATCACAGCCACAAATTGACAAGTAAATGTTTCCTGATCCCTGACTTTTTACATCAAATTTCATCCCTTTTGAGCTTAATTGTTCCAATTCCAGTTTAAATTCTTCCATTGATAAATGTCTCATTACTGGTTCCCTCCGTTTTTCTTTTATATTTTTATTGTTTTTCTTCAGACAGCTAATTTTCACCGTCCACTATATACTTCTCCATTGGGTTTACTAAGAAATCAAAAAAATTGACATTTCAAATGTAGAAGTAACAGGTTTATACTTTTTTCAATTTGGCATTCATTTGATACACCCTTACCATTTTCAATAATAAGGATTGATATATATTTCTCTATTATTTATTCTAGCTTTCCATATAATTAATTTTTCACTAATCAAAAAAACACTATATATAGACTTTTTAATCTACATATAGTGTTTCATCTATTTACTATGTAATACCTATTTTTATTTTTGAAGCACTTGACAAATTTATTAAACTATGGTAGCGAAAATCAGACATAACAAGCTATACATCCTATACTTCCTGACATACTATGACTAATCATCCCCCTAAATTCCTCATCAGATACATTTATATCAACATCTCCACATTCAACATCCAATAAGAATTGCTCTATCCATTCGTCAAAGCACTCCCCTTTCCCTATAAAAGCATCATATATTTCTGACTCTATATCGCTTTTATAATAATTCATAATAATATCAAACCTTTTATTTCCCACCATAGTTTTTAATTTGTCCAACAGTTCCATCTCTACATTATAATCCTTATAATAATCTGCTATTCTTTCCTCATTGATTTCATATTTTTTATGTTCAAAAAAATCATTTATCAGATCCTTAATAAAACTATTTGCCGTTTGGCCAGTTCTGTCAAGATATTCCTTCAATCTTATGTAATCTTTCATATCAGATAATACATACTTTACAGAAACCATCTTCGTTTTCTTATCATATTTTTTTTGATAATCCTTTTGTGTTAATGTTGTTTGATTTTTATTTTCTTCCATCTGTATCCCTCCAAGCTTAACCTATGTAATACCTATTATAACTAATTACTTTACTAATTTCAAATGCAATATTTGGTAGGAACTACAGATTATTAGCTAAACACATTATATTATTGAATATCAAGAGTCTGCCATGAAATCACGTTTTCAAGACGTATAAAAACGCTCTGTATGGCGTTATTAAAATCCAATCCTGTAAGATTATGCATTAACAAAATAATAATCGCATATAGAGCGTTATTCTATTATTTAATTTTAAATTTAAATAGGTTGTGTTGTATCTGATGCAAAAGTTTTTGTGATTTCACCAGTGTCTAATAATTCTTTCATTGAATCCGTTAAATTACGTTCTATTCGTAAGGCACGTTTTAGATTTGTGGTTGACATATTAAGTTCTTTTGCTATTTCAGAAAGAGTAGAAGTGCCATTTTGACATGTCTTCTTTCTACCATTTCCCATTTCTCCATGTTTATATCCTTTTAACTCAACATAAGTAGCCAACGCTTTTCTATCCTTAACAGGATCATTCTTTCGCCGACCAAAGTTATTTGATATCAAAGCACGAAGTTTTGAATTTTATGATTGCAAGAACTGTATCTTTTGTAACAATTCCTGTATCAACTAAATCTTCCAATTCTGGTATCATACTTGCCATTCTCATATAATTATTCATAGTTTGTTGCGTTATACCATATGATTCTGCCAATTCAGTTTGATTTTTAGGAGTATGTTTTTCAGAGCTACACAAAACTTTTGTGAAGCTATATTGATTAGTTCCTTGTATGAAACCATACCAATTGTTTAAAAATTCAAAACATCTTCCAAGTTTCACGGGATTAGTATTACCCAAAACCCTTTGACGAAGATTCGATTCCAATAAATCTAAAAGGATTTCATCAATAGCTACTTTTCACCGTGCAATTTTGCACAATGAATAAATCCTTCCAATTCTGTACAAACTCTATCCTATATACAAATATGGAGCGATTGAAATGATAATAACACTGAATCAGGTTTTAGAAGATAAAGGGATTTCACAAAATCAACTTGCAAAAGATACTGGAATTTCTGTTGAAACAATCAGGAATTTTAAAAATAATAAGACTACCCGGATCAGTTTTGATGTGTTGGAGAAGGTATGCAATTATTTGCATTGTAAGATTGAAGATGTAATCTGTTTGGAAAAGGATGGGTAATTTTTAATTATAAGAATGCAGATTTATTATTTTATTGTCTAAATTTGCCAGATATAGTAATATATTATCAGTCAGTGCAGACAGTATGGGGATAGTTCCTCGGTTGCCCTTTTCGGAAACGGAAAGGGGGTTATTATGGATACGTTAGAAATATTAACGATGCTCTTGGTGGTATTTTCCATCTTGACATACATAGATAATCGCAACAACCGTAAGTAGGCAGAAAAAGCTATCCTCTACTCACAATAAAGGATAGCTTCTGTCATGTAACTGTTTATTTGTTCTTGACAAGTTTCCGTCTAGGGTAATGGGGACGTACCAATATCTCCGTTACCTTCTGCATTGATTATAAACTATACGCTTGAGTTTTTCAAGTGGCAGTTTAGAAAATGGGGATGCTGAGGGTTTGGCATCCTCGTTTTTTGGTATATTTTTTGTAACACCAGAAACATGGTATATCTTTTTGCTGTATAATTATAATATTTTTCATTCACACACCCTTACGTTTTCGATATTCTTCTATTTCTTTTCGCTCTTGCTCATAATCAATATCCGTCAATCTACAAAGCTCTGCATCTGAAATATGATGCTCATCAAGAAAAATATCCATCCTATATTTCCAATGATTATAACGTATTTTTCTTAATTCCGGATCTTGTATCCTATTAATTTCTTTACTATTTAATGTTTTCTTAAATTGCTCTTCAATAGTTAAATATCCATTCTCCATATACAAATACCTTCCTTTTATATATCAATGTAACAAGCGACATTATATTACCTTATTTAATAAAGCACGTATCACACCATAATCATGCATTTGTATTCGATAATTATACTTATTTTCAGAAATAAACTTTTTTGCATCTGGACTAAAGACGGATGTTGTGGCAAGTATACCCCCATTAACTCTATCTGCATCTATCGTCCCAGCTAAACTTCTAATTATTCCAACGCCAATAGGTCTTTTTATTGAATACTTTTTACATTCTACATAATAAATAAAATCTCCCAATATCTCTGGCTTTCTAATGATTATATCTTTACCACCATCCCTAGTTGATTGTGTACGTTCAACTTTATATCCTAACTTACTGTATATTTCTGCCATAACAATTTCAAACTCTGTACCACTTAATTGATAAAATGCTTCTGGATTTTCTGATAAATATTTTAAAAGACTTTCATTGATGGGTGACAAAGTAATAATAGCAGATTCCTTTTGATTATTCTTTTCCTCTTGATCTGAACTGAAAATTTCTGATATAATTTCTGCATTTATCTTTTCATCCTCAACATTTCCTTTGTCAGATTCACTATAAGGAATATATAATATATTATAATTTCCTAATCCTGAGATGATTGTCTTTATAGAATCACTAAAATTTTTCACTCCTCCATTAATACTTGCTTTCATTATAACTTTACATAATCTTTTCGTCATATATTGCAATTCATTCATCTGGATAGTATACGAATCATTTAGTATAGTTGATAGCTTTTCACTTATTATTTTAGTAGTAACATTCAAATCCTCTATGACGTATTTCATATGTTTAGGATCATAAAGTGGCATAATAGCTTCTTGTAAATGCTTCAATTCTGATTGAACCTTCAGAAAGTTCATGGAGCGAGATAATTCTTCTGAATTATTTACATTTATACTGCTTTGAACTCGGATTGCTGCATCATAATTCATATTTACCTCCAAAAAAGCAAACATCTGTTTTCATATAAATGTAAGTGTATCATAATTTTCTTTAGTATGCAACTATATATTGTAAAAATAGTCTATTTAACACTAAATATTGTATATAAATATTTTTAATTTGTTAATTCTTTAACAATATACTTTGACTATCAAACTAATTTCCAAATCTTCACCGAACACAAAAATTCCACTCTCCCATCCATTCAAACATCCCACATCCCCTTACAAATCCAACAATTTCAATCCCTACTCCACAAAAATCCCACTCCCACAATTCTACCACCCCAAACCTTCCAGAATCCCTTATAAACCAAAACAAAGTTCGAATTTGTTAGCAATCTAACAATATTCCATCCTGCTGCACTCCCCTTTCACCAACCATCTAATCATAAAATATCCCACAAAACTAAGCATTTCCAACACTTTTCCAGGCAATTAACCATCCGCTCCCGAACTGCTTCCAACACTATCAAAAAATACTCCTATTTTTCTCTACATCCGTTTCATATTACCACATTTTGTATTCTATTTCCTATAAATTTACTAGGATATATAACAATCATATAGTTTACAACACATTTTTATCGAACATAGAATCGAACTTAAATCATACTATTTTACTAGGATAATTAAGCAACAAAAAACCATAACTTCACAGCTATGACCATTTTACAACTATTACGCGACTTGAATATTCCATACTCATATGGTACAATACCATCGTATAATTGAAACGGAAGCAGGATGCGATTTCTGATGATTGCCCTCTAGTTCTACGAAAGAGGGTGATGCCATATGACAATGACGCTTTCCGAAGTGCTCACGCTTTTGCTTGTGATTTTTGCGGCATTGAACTACATAGACGGTCATAAAAAGAAATAGCATCCCGCCCTGAGAAAGTTGGATGCTATTCTTGTAGTTTATTCAATACTGAGGGCAAATCGGATATTGCATCCGGTTCGCTTCCTGACTAGATTATACACCAGAGCTGCTTGTTTTTCAAGTGGCTCTTTTTAAATTTTCTATACATCAAACTACCACCTGTGCATACTCACATCAATCTCTTTCCATTGCATATTCTTTCAGATGGTGTTTGTCTATCTGTTGCCATTAGCTGAATCCTCCTGACTATTCCTTATTTTTTCAAGATAATTGCATACAACACACCTCACTGTACCATCATGCAGCAATTCACCTGCAACCTTTTCCATATCGTAATCCTTTCCGGTGTCCAGTCTTAACAGTTCCTTTTCTTCCGCAATCTTCCTTAATTTCCATGCTGTTTCCCACCGAAACGATCCTACCAGAACATTTGCACCATACCATGCAGCTTTTAACAAATCCGCTGTATGCCACAATATCTTTTCCTGCTCCGTCATATGCAGTAATCTTGTTTTTACATCAAATATTCCATTGTTCCAATCATTTACAGCTTTCCTAACCGCTTCTTCTTTTGTCATTGGGCGAAACCTTTCCCCGTTAATGTAATATGTAAATTCTGTATCATACCGTTCTGTAGATGCCTCACATTCCATACACCCCACATAGTAATTATGTATCTTCTTGAATGATTCCACCGTTTTAATATAACCTTTTGCAATCCCTCCACAATAAGGACATAGTTTTAAATCAACCTTCATGCCGATTCCTCCGCCTTTACAAGTAATATTTCTTTTCACAAACAACCATCTATTTACACAACCACGCCTATTTCCTTCAACAACTCCGCACAATCCCTAAATCCTTGTTCATATGCAAACCTGCTATAGACCTCATTCTGTGTCAAGTAAGCACATATTAGCCTGTTTACTGCCCTTGTTTCCTCAACGTTTAAATCCATGATTTCCAACTCTTTTGCCATCCTGTCTATCTCTTCTACCGTAAATTCATACTCCGGATTCTTTAAGACAATACTGTCCAGCCTTTCATGCGCCAGAGCATCCACCAGTAAATCAAAAACAGTTCTTTCCATATACATGTACCTCCTTCGTTTATTCCTATATATAGTATCTTTCTCCGTTTTGTTCCGTTCGCTTTCTTATTATAAGGAGTTACTTTTTCCGAAAAGTTCATAACAAATTGATATGGCTCTGCAATGCATTTTCAACTTCTCTCCGCTGTAATCCAATATAACGCTGTGTAGTGGCTACTGATGAATGTTGCAGTAATACCCTTACCAGTTCTATATTGTAATCATTATTTGCATAGATACTTGTTGCAAAATATTTCCGGAAGCTATGGGTAGAAATATTTTCATATCCCAAATATTCACACGCTAACTGCAAATGGTTCTGTACCGTCCGTTCCGATATAGCAAATAATTTAGCAGCAGGGTTAATATTATTTTCCAAAACATAATCCTGCATATAACTATATATTTCAATCGGAACTGTAAATTCACGCTTCTTTTTCGTTTTCTGTTCCATAATATCAAGCCGATACCTATTCCCGTCATGGATAACTGCCGATAATCTCAATTGCAGTACATCAGATATCCGCAATCCCAAATTTGCCTCTAATACTAATGCTGTCGCAATCCTGTTATTCGGTTTTACCACATGGCCATCTGTACAGATAAACCCATTCCGTATTATTTTTATGATTTGCCTGTATTGTTCTTCAGATAATGCCGTTGTCTTCTTATTCACTCCATCACCCCCTGAAATTGCGTATTTTACATTGGATTTATTGCGTATCTGAACAGGCTTTTGGGAACCCTTTATGGCAAATACCATAAATAAAGGAAACTTCGTATTCCCTAACAGAATACGCAATAGGATTTTTCAATGCTTATCTTCTTTCATGTCATTTATCCATCACAAACCGTATCAATCATTTGATTCAACAACTGATCACCGCTTAGAATATAAAATTGCCTATCATCAACAACTAATGGTTCAACCCTATCGCATGTATTAAGAATCATTCTCTGGCAGATATTGATTCCCATAGTTAGGCCAATATGAAACTCGTCTCTTTTTAACAAATCATCCAACATTATCAAAGTTATTATCCTCCAATTATTTTTTATTACAATATTTACTTCTTCTTTTATTGTGTATTTTCACGCATGATAAAAGGCACTAACGGATTGTTCCGCTAATGCCTGATTAGTTGGTTATAAAACCTATCCAATTATTTTTAATGTCATCCCATCTGAGCATAATTCAATGTAGAAATGCTATTAATTTCTTCCATAATCTGCATTTTCGTATTTCTTATGTCAATATCATCCTGCATATCAAGAAAATACCTGTCTGATACACCAAAGAATTTCCCAAGCCTTATTGATGTATCTGCCGTTATTTTTCGTCTATCATGTAAAATATCTTGAATTCTCGATACTGGAACATGAATTTCCTGTGCCAATTTATACGCAGACAATCCAAACGGTATCATAAATTCTTCAGACAATATTTCACTCATTTTAGGAGTTTCAATATAATTTTCCATAGCTACCTCCTCTCTAATGATAATCCACTATTTCCACATTATAAAAATTATTTCCATCGTGCTTAAAGCATATTCTAAATTGATCATTAATTCTAATACTATATTGCCCTTCCCTATCACCGTCTAATTTTTCAAGGTGATTTGCTGGCGGCACCCTCAAATCCTCCAAATTCTGCGCATTATCAATCATAATCAACTTCCGCAATGCTATCCTTTGTATTGATTGCGGTAGTTTCTTTGAAAACTTCTGATTATATATTTTTTCTGTTTCCCTGTCTGCAAATGCTTTTATCATGGTTCTATTATACCCGGATTGCGTGTATATGTCAATTTGAATTTTACACTGTCTAATTATGGACAAGAAACGATTTTCTAAAATTCCATTATGTATAAGATTTTTTATAGCCATGAAAAATTTCCATTTAAGCAAAAACAAGCATAGGCGGATTTTTTATTTTCCATCCATGCTTGCTTTCTTTTTTTGCAGACTTGAAACTGCAAATGCCTGACTTAACAGAACAAATCATAGTTCATCATAAAATGCTTAACTGAACCGAACATAGCGTAGCGTAGCTGAACGCATCATAACGCAGCACAGCTTAAAATGCTTAACTCACTTTTCCAGTTCCATAAACATCCGGGCTTCTGATTTTTGGCTTACTAAACATCGCCCTCGCCACCTTCCCATTAATATATTGCCTGCGCATACCTATTGTTATATGTATTATTTCTATTTTTGCGCTTTCCTGTTATCCACTGAAAATACTCATTCAAACTAAATGGATATGACCGACTAAGCAGAGAAACAATCTCACCGTCTTTTCTTGCTGTTATCGCCGCGATCACGACGTTATTTTTCGTTGTCAAATTTCCCCTAACGATACCTTCCAAAGCCGCTTTCAAGCCGTCAAACCGTGCTTCGATACAATGCTTCTCGTTTCCATTTTGAGCATTTATGAAATAAACAAGACGATATGTAAACTTGTCTTCCAGCATATTATAAATCGCGCAATGACGGTTTATATCCTGTAAAATACTTGAAATTGTAAACATAACCATACCCCTTTCCACTAAGCCAGCCCAAACAGGCAAGCCGCCTTATGTAACAATCCCCGCGAATTTTCCCGACGCCGCATCTCCCTATTCTTCCTTCTTTTCATCCTGTCCATATAGTCAAGCTGCGCATCGATCTGCATATATTCTTCCATCTGTAATGGTGTAAGCGCATCATATGGCGTTTTAAGTGTCCGGTCAATCACCTGCATATCATCCGATAAATTAACAATCCTAAACTCAAATACATTCTGTCCCATAATTTCCCATCCTTTCCAATTTTCCCCTGCAGGGAAGACTGCTTGTCTATGCAGCCCTCCCCGATTTTCCACAAACTCCATTTCCTACGCAGCATCCGCTAACAGCATGAACTTTTCCAAATCCTGCAACATGCAGCGGTAATTCTCTTTCTGATCTCTGATATAATCATCATTCCGTTTACAAAAGTCTAGAATCCAATCATCCAGATCAATATCATACTCGAACGAATATGCTATTACCGCAATCATAGAAGGTTTGTTCTCCGCTTCCATCAGTTCCGTGCTGTGGATGGATTTTTTCATCAGCGCATTTAAAACTTCCTCATACTGCACAATATCTTCCTTTGTCACATATGAAACAACATGCTCCCTTACAAATTTTAATATGGCTTCCCGTTCCAGCTCAGAATCCGGTTTTGGGATACCCAGATACCCACGCATGAGCGTTTCCAGCAAATCCAGTTTTTCCATGATTACAGTTTTGTCTTTTGTCGAACGCTCCTTGCCAATCTCGCTAAAAATTTTTCCGTTGACTTCCTTATTACGGAGTCCATCTTTAAAGGCATGAAGGAAATCCGCAAATTTTCCATCATCAAGCCCTAACCCCGTGAACTTATAGAATAAGCTAAACAGCAAGAACGAATCACGGCTTGTAAACAGGCTATACATATCATCTGTAACAATATTTTCCAGACCTTCAATACAATTTTCCAAAACGTCAAACTCTTCTTGTGAAGCATTGTCATTCAAATATGCCCCGATCTGTCCTGATTTTTTCCAACTATCCAAATGGAACATACACATAACGGATTCCATAACAACACGCTCGACGGTTCCGTTTTTCCGCTCGGCCTTTGTATAAGGGGCTTCAATGAAAAACTTCCGCTTTAAAATCTCCCGGATACGCCGTGCATAATTATCTACAAAGGTAAATGCCTTTTGCGATACATTCATGGATTTATGGTTGTTATACCGTCTCACCAATTTAGAAATTTCCTTCATGCCGTATCCCTCATGGATGACCGTTTCAATCTGGTATTCATCAAATCGGTTCTGTAATTCCTCCGGCAGTTTATCATATGTTTTCCGCGCCAGGTCAAATGCCCTGTCCTCCCATACCACGTCCCCATTGCCGTCGTATTTTAGATTCCCTTCCGTATCCCTTGCCTTTGCACGGTAGGAAATAACTGGCTCCTCAATGCTTGACGTAATCCTGTAATTGCTGTAGCGGAACATCATAAGGGCTGTTGACCGCTGAAGGCCGTCTATGATCCAGATTTGGGAATTGGGCTCCTGCCCTAATATAATTGGCGGTATGTATTCACCATTCAAAACGCTGGCAATCAGTTCATTGGTCATGGAATTATTCCACTGGTTAGATAACCTCTGGACATCCTGATCGCTGCGGATATCCTGCTCCTTCATCCGTTTCAGGTACATGTCCAATGTATACGTTTGTTTTCTCGGTTTTCCCATAATATCAATCCTCCATCATTAAAATAATATTCTGATTTTTTCATAAGAACGGATGCCGTCTACAGCGTCCGAATACTCCTTTTGCGTCATATGTAACAATCTCTGTATCTCACATGCCTGGTAACAGTACGAAAGCAACCTCAAAACTTCCTTCTGGCGTTTGGAAAGCAGTTCCAGATACTTTTCCAGTTTATATGCCATTGTATCCGCTTTTTCAAAGATTTCTGCTTCCATGTCGTAGCTGTCTGCAATCAGTTCCGCAAGGGTACATCCATCTTCATCCCCTATAGGCGCATCCAATGATACCGCTATCCTGTCCGCTTACCGTTTCTCCCGGTTGCGCCTTGTGATTTCTGACTTGATTTTATTCACTAAGCACACATACAAAAACCCATCAAACGGCTGTGTGCAGTCGTACCTCCCTATTGCGTCAACGAACACCTCATTCGCAAGGGAATAAAAGTCGTCCCTGTCTTTATTGGACAGACCGCCGAATTTCGCAAGTATCCGGTCAACTGTCCTGTGGAGCTTCCTTGCATTGTTGGCGTAATATGTATTCAATATCTGGTCATGCATTGCTTTTTACCTCCAAAAATAATTAGTTGATTTGTTGCCACCTGGCCGCCTGAGACGACGGTCAACGCTTAGGGCTTAAGAGCCTGTTTAGAGCCGCCCTAACGGCTTTATAGCTGTGTTTTTGCTAGTCTTACTGTAATACGCTCCATCGGAATAGTTTTCAGATATTTGTTATAGGTTGCCTCACCATTCTTTTCACCTGCAATAAATGCATCTTTATCAAATCTTGACTGCGAAAATGCTGTAAATAGTACTTCTAACCCGGCAACGGTAAGTAATTTCTTTTGCCGTTTCTTCATATAAGAAGACGTTTCACTTTTAAGCTGTTTAATTTCTTTGTCCAGTGCATCCATTTCCTTTTTCTTTTTGGCTTTCTTCTGCTCCAACTCAAATATTTTTTCTGATACTGTCTGTAATTCCTTCATATTTGCACACATAATATCCAATCTCCTTTACTCTTTATTTTTATTAACAGCCTTTAAAGAATCTTCTCGTCTATTGCTTCTCACGTCCCGATACTGCTCACAAGTATATTGCTTTAAAATTGTGGGTGCTTTCGGCTTTCCCGGCTGTTGTTCTGGGAATCTGTTGCCCATCCCGATAGGCTAATTTGCTTTGATGCTACACTCCTGTTTCAAGTGATTAGCCTGTATATCAGCTATTTAATATGGTTTAGCTGTATGAATGTATTTTTATGGTCTGCTATGACGACTTGATAATCACCATTATTTGTATAAAAAATATCGCCTACAAAAAAGTTAAACCAGTTGATGCAGCTTCTTTTGTCCTGCATATTTTTCTTGACTACTTTTAGCATCCTCTTTGGCGCGGATACTGTATAACCATAAGACTTTAAAGTTTCCATGTTGTTACCTGCCTTTCATTTTGGTTGATTTTATTTGTTTCATATTTCTTCAAATTAAAAAGGTGCAAAGCCTTAATAATTCAATAAAGACTTTACACCTTTGGTT
>OFGE01001402.1_pt1 | contig 21239 bp, 19 predicted proteins | sample 1521681 | NCBI WGS metagenome assembly OFGE01 (sample SAMEA3504093, study PRJEB24116) | mouse gut metagenome | biome: mouse gut; feature: mouse-associated habitat; material: faeces | place: Denmark | collected 2011
AGCGCTCCCGCAAGCCGTATCGTGAGCACGACGGAAGGCATCGAGGTGAACGAGAAAGGCTATGTGATAACACGCGACATGCCCTATGGAATGACGACACGCAAAGGCGTGTTTGCCGGAGGCGACGTCACAGACCGCCCCGCCACTGTGGTGCATGCCATGCAGGACGCCCGGCGCGTGGCCGAAGGCATGCTGCGCTACCTCGACGCCGTGAAGCTGTTCGACGCCATAGACAAAGAAAACATTCCGTCCGAATAACACCCCGACCCATATGGCATTACCGCCGAAACATACATTTTGATTTGATTTTTCATCAGGACTTGACATTTTATTTTGCCATGTCAAAAATCTTTATTAACTTTGCCTCCCGAATTGACGAATAGCAACAAATAAAAACTCAATATACGGAAATGAAACGTACTTATCAACCCCACAACCGCAAGCGCGTGAACAAGCACGGCTTCCGCGAAAGAATGTCCACCGCCGACGGCCGCAAAGTTCTCGCCCGTCGTCGCGCAAAAGGTCGCAAGCGCCTTACCGTGAGCGACAGCATCGGCAGCAAGTAATTGCGCCACAGACATTCATTATGCGCAGCAGCTGCATGCACGCTTCAGGGCGTGCGGGCAGCTGTATTTTTTAATACCATACCATGAAAAAGACGTTTATAATATCCCTTTGCTGCGCGGCCTTCACTCTCGGAGCCGGCGCACAGCGCATAGCAGTGCTCAGCGACCTGCATGTAATACCCGGCAACGAAAACGACCGCCAACTGCGTCTCGCAGTTGAAGAAATAAACCACGGAGAATTTGACTACGTGGTGGTGAACGGCGACATCTCCAACGAGGGCTCTGACGAACAGCTCCTCAATGTAAAAGAGATTCTCGACGGTATTTCGAAACCACTTGCCGTACTGCCCGGCAACCATGAGAACAACTGGAGCCAAAGCGCCACAAAAACATTCAAGGACACGTGGGGCAACGACCGCTTTATCGCCACCGCAGGCCCGGACTCGCTCGTAATAGTAGGCATAAACTGCGGTCCATACATGAAAATGGGCGACGGACACATCAAGCGGGAGGACCTTCACTGGCTGCGCGCAGAACTGCAGAAAGCAGCCGACAAGGGCCGGCGCGTGCTGTCGTTCAACCACTATCCTTTGCAAGAAAACGACCTTGACAACTGGCGCGAATACGTGCAGCTGCTTCAGCAGTATCCCGTCATCGGCCACATAAACGGCCACTACCACTCATGGCAGGCCTACCGGGCCGGGGGTATTCCGGCGGTGATGACACGGGCTCTCGACATGCGCGACGGCACATTCGGCTACGCCATAGTAGAAGTGACGCCCGACTGGGTGCACGTCTACGACAAGAGCATAGGCCACGACCCTGTGCCGATGCTGGCTTTCGCCACAACACATGAAAACACCGACGTCAGCGACCAAAACGCGGTCTGGCAACAGCCGGAAGGCTTCGAAGTGCGCAAGCTATGGACCGACAGCGCGTCGATATTCACCCGCATAGGCATCGACGACGAGCGGATATATTTCGGCAATTCACTGGGCCAGGCGCGCGCCATCGACAAAAATGACGGCACACCGGCATGGAGCATCGCCACCGGAGCGTCCTTGTTCGGACGCCCTGTGCCGCTCGCGAAAAAACGAGTGGCGGTGCCGACGGCAACGGGCATAACAATAGCAGACGCCGCCACGGGACGCATCGTGAAGACTCTGCCGTCGCGCGAAGGCCCTTATGTGGCCGACGGAATCACCGACCCTGCCACTGGCGATTTGCTCACCGGCGCCTACAAGCGTTTCGAACGACGGCGTCCCGACGGCCGACTTGTGTGGAGCTACGACTCTCTGTTCAACTACTGCCAGGCCGCCGCCGTGCTTGACGGCAACGACCTCGTTTTCGGCGCATGGGACACCTATCTGCGCTGTATCGATGCCCGTACGGGACGTCTGCGCTGGGCATGGAACAACGGCAAAAACGCCAACATGCTCGGACCAGGAAACGTGGTTCCCGCAGTCACCCCGGACAAAGTGATTGTCGTGGCTCCCGACCGATACATGACTGCCATCGACCGCACCACGGGACAGACACTATGGCGCAACAACAGCCACCGCTACCGCGAGAGCCTCGGCCGAAGCGAAGACGGAACGCGTGTCTACGCAAAAACGATGGACGGCGAACTCGTGGCCGTTGATGCCACCTCGCCCGACTTCCGCGAATTGTGGACTGTCGACATGGGACTGGGCTACGACCACGCGCCGTGCATCGTGGCCGAACGCGACGGCGTGGTGTACGCAGGCTCGCGCCGAGGCTTACTGACGGCTGTCGACCCCGACGAACAGCGTGTACTGTGGGCTCTGCCTCTCGGAGTGAGCGAAATCAACGGCATTGACATCGACCCGCACACAGGCGACGTGTATGTCTCGCTCATAGAAGGGACAGTGTTCAGAGTCTGCCGCCGCTGAAAAACCAACACCCGCTATAAAGTGTTTTACCTGTGTAAGATTATTCATCACAGGCAAAACACTTTTTTTTATGCCGGCAAAGAAAATTTTCACGTTCGACCGCACTGTCCGCATCTGCTTCTCGGCCATAGTGGCCGCAGGCGTGTTCGGGCTCATATATTATCTGCGCGACGCCCTTCTGCCATTCTGTGTGGGCTGCCTGATAGCCTACATGGCAGAGCCGCTGGTGCAATGGAATATACGCGTGACGCGCATGCGCCGCAGGATAGTGCCTGTTCTGCTCACCATTGCAGAAATCACGGCGGTAGCAGGCGGCATCACTGCGGCATTCCTGCCGAAAGCCATAGACGACTGCCACAAACTGGGCGAACTGATACACCGATATGCCGACAGCACCGATTCGCTGCCGTTCCTGCCTGACGCCGTGCACCGGTTTCTGCACACCAACATAGACCTGCACAGCATCGGACGCCTGCTCAACGACAGCGAGACGCAGCATGCGCTCAACTCTGCAATAAAGTTTATGTCGGGGGGCCTTGACGCCATAGGCGGCCTTGTGGAATGGGGAGTAGTTCTGCTTTACGTCCTTTTCATAATGATAAATTACCCCGGCATAATGCAGGGACTGCGCAATATGGTGCCCCCTAAATACCGCAGCATCAGCAACCCGATAATAACCAACGTCAGCCGGACAATGAAGCGTTATTTCCGCACCCAGGCGCTAATAGCCGCCATCGCTGCCGTGATGTACTGCACGGGGTTCTATCTCGCAGGGCTTCCGTTGCCCATGGCATGGGGGCTGCTGTGCGGGGTGATGTTCATGGTGCCGTATGCGGTGTATCTCACCATCATCCCCGTAACTCTCGTATGCATCGTTATGTCACTCGACATAGGAAACATGGATTTCTGGCCTTTATGGCTAAAATGCGTCGCTACATACGCCATCACCCAAAGTTTCTCCGATCTGTGGCTGACACCGCGCATCATGAGCAAATCCATGAATCTCGACCCGGCTGTGATATTGCTGTCCCTGTCGGTGTGGGGCACATTGCTGGGTATTCTCGGGGTGATTCTTGCCTTGCCACTCACCACAGTGGCCATCACATACTACCGCCACTACATCCTGGGCGAAAGCATCGACGAAATGGAGTCGCAGCGGCCCGTATGATACGCCGGCGAAACTTTTAGTTACGCCGGCGATGGATTTTCACACCATTATTCGTTAATTTTGTGAATCATTTCACAAAATCAACAATGGACAAAAGACACCTTACTATTACCATGCTCGCCGCAGCATCGCTCGCAATCAATGCGACAGCGCAACTCAACATGCCTCTTGTGCAGACGAAATACACCGCCGACCCGGCGCCTGTGGTTGTGAACGACACCATCTATCTCTACACCACCCACGACGAGGACAACGCTGAGGGATTCGTGATGCGTGACTGGCTCCTGTACACCTCTACCGACATGGTGAACTGGCAGGACCGCGGCGCAGTGGCATCGCTAAAAGACTTCAAATGGTATGACGGAAACAACGGCGCCTGGGCTGAGCAAGTGGTGGAACGTGACGGCAAGTGGTACATGTACTGCCCCATACACGGCCATGGCATAGGCGTGCTTGTGGCCGACTCGCCTTACGGCCCGTTCACAGACCCTATCGGCAAACCGCTCGTGTGGCAGAAGGAACACTGGGATGACATCGACCCCACCGTGTGGGTGGACGATGACGGACAGGCCTACATGTACTGGGGCAACCCGAACCTGTACGGTGTGAAGCTGAACCGTGACATGATTTCCTACGACGGCGAAATCATCCAATTCCCCAAAATCAAAGACTATCAGGAAGGGCCGTGGATGTACAAGCACGGCGACCATTACTACCTCGCCTTCGCCTCTACATGCTGCCCGGAGGGCATCGGCTATGCCATGAGCGATTCGCCGCTCGGGCCGTGGAAATACGCCGGCCACATAATGGACCACACACCCCGCACACGCGGAAATCACCCCGGCATCATCGACTACAAGGGCAAGAGCTACTGCTTCGGCCTGAACTACGATGTGTTCCGCCTCTCCGAGAGCCGCCATGCCGAGCGCCGCTCGGTGTCGGCAGCGGAGATGGAATACAACCCCGACGGCACCATACGCGAGCTGCCCTACTTCCTCGAATGCAAGCTGGAACAAATCGAGCCGTTCAGCCCCTACCGCGAAGTGGAAGCCGAAACAATGGCATGGGGCTACGGACTTAAGACAGAGCCAGCCAACCCGTGGGCACGCGGAGCATGGAACCAGCTCGTAACAGACATAGACGACAGCGAATACATAATGCTACGCGGTGTCGACTTCGGCAAAGGCGCAAAGGAATTCAGCATTGACGCCATGTCGCACCTCTACGGCGGAAATATCGAAATACGCACCGATTCGCCCGACGGACCTCTCGCCGGCATAGTGGAAGTGGGATGCACAAAAGACGAGATGCAGCGCTTCACCACACCCGTCAAAGGGCTAAAAGGCGTGCACGACCTGTACCTCGTGTTCCGCGGACGTGACATACAGAAGAAAAACCTTTTCAAACTCGACCGCTGGTCGTTCAAGTAAACACCATGAAACATTCATCCTGCATCCTCCTGCTGCTTCCACTGCTCGCGGCAGCCTGCGGAGGATCAAAAACCACTGAGGAAAAAACCGCCGACACAAAGACTTTCACCTACAGCGGCAATCCGCTCGTACGCGACAAGTTCACAGCCGACCCCGCACCGCTCGTCGACGGCGACCGTCTTTACCTCTACGTAGGCCACGACGAATATTATCCAGGCCAGGACAGCGCCTCGGGCGGCAAAGAATTCAATATCACGGAATGGCTGTGCTACTCCACCGACGACATGCACACATGGACCGATCACGGCCCCATAATGCGCCCCACCGATTTCAAGTGGGCCGTAGGCGAAGCATGGGCGTCGCAAGTTGTGAAGAAAGGCGATAAATATTATTTCTACACAACCGTACAGGGACAGGACCCGCTCGGCAAATGCGTCGGCGTGGCTGTGGCCGACAGCCCCACAGGCCCGTTCACCGATGCCATAGGCCGCCCGCTCGTGTCGGACGACATGACCGACAACGGCCCCCGCGGATGGTGGAACGACATCGACCCCACGGTGCTTATTGAAGGCGACAGCGCATGGCTGTGCTGGGGCAACGGCACATGCTTCCTCGCACGCCTGAAACCTGACATGACAAGTCTTGACGGCGAGATAAGCGTGCTCGACCTTCCAGGCTATGTAGAGGGTCCGTGGCTGCACAAACGCGGCGACATCTATTACCTGACATATGCCGCACACGGCGCAGGAAAAGAACGCATCGACTATGCGACCGCTCCCTCGATGGACGGCCCGTGGACACCGCGCGGCATGCTCACCGACAGCGCGGCCAACAGTTTCACCATACACCCGGGAATTGCTGAGTTCAAAGGCAAGAACTACCTGTTCTACCACAACGCCACCCTAACGGTAGACGGCCATAGCGGTGCCATAGGCCGCCGTTCGGTATGCGTCGACACGCTCGGCTACGCTACCGACGGCCTGATGCTGCCGGTAGTACAGACTGAAAAAGGGATTCTGGAATAATGCCCAAACAGGATTACATTGACAGAAACCGGACGTGGCTTGCCGATAAAGCCAAGGAGGAAGGCGTAGAAATGCTGGACAAAGGCGTCTGCCGCAAAGTCCTGCGCAGCGGAAACTCTGCAGGCAGGACACCCGGACGCAGCAGCGTGGTGACGGTGCACTACACCGGAAGCACCATAAACGGCCGCACTTTCGACAGCAGTCGCGGCGGCGTGGCTCCGGCTTTCCGGCTGCGCGACCTGATTCCGGGATGGATTATCGCCCTGCAACATATGCACACTGGCGACAAATGGGAGGTATATATCCCGGCGGAACAGGCCTACGGCAAACGTAGCCAGCCGGGCATACCCGGCGGTTCCACGCTGATATTCGAAATAGAACTGATAGGCGTGTCGTAAGCGTCTTTTCACACCATACACCAAAACAGGAGCCTGAGGTTTCACATGCCACGGGTTCCTGTTTTATTTTGCACAAAAACATGTAGAAAACAAGTTTTTATGTATCTTTGCATAATCCAAATGAAAAGCACATGAGAATATATACGACACTGGCATTATTAGCTGTCGGGGCATTTTCCATAAACGCTTCAGACGCGAATCTGCCGCCCGAAACCACTCTGTGGTACACCGCTCCGGCAGCCCAATGGGAGGAAACCCTGCCGGTGGGCAACGGACGCATGGGCATGATGCCATACGGCAACCCGTTCCACGAACATGTTGTACTGAACGAGATAAGCATGTGGAGCGGCTCGGAAGCATCTTACGACAATGCTGAAGCCTCGAAAAGCCTGCCGGAAATACAGCGCCTGCTGAAAGAAGGCAGAAACCGCGAAGCGCAGGAACTTATGTACACCACTTTCGTGCCCACGATGCCCGAGGGCAACACTTACGGCACATATCAGATGCTTGCCGATCTGAACATCGACCTCGACTATGGCTCCGGCACACACGACGTGGAAGGCTACAGACGTCATCTCGACCTCACGGAAGCCTGCGCTTATACGGCCTACAGCATAGGGGGCACGGATTTCGTGCAGGAATGCTATGTGCCGCGAGGCTCGGACGTAATGATATACCGCATATCGGGTTCACGCCCCGGAGCCGTCAATTTCACGGCATCACTGTCCCGCCCCGAACGCGGCGACGTATCCCAAGCCGGGCACAACCGCCTCATGCTTAGCGGCGCACTTGACAGCGGCGCAGCGGACAAGGAGGGGATGAAATACGCGTTATCGGCCGGTCTGGCTGCTTATGGCAGCGAAGCCGTATGTACCGGCACAGACTCCACATTGAGCGTGCGGGGCGCCGATGAAGCATATATAGTAATGGGGGCGGCCACAGACTATCTTTATGGCGCGCGATATGCCACCGCAGCCGAACATGCCGTCGGCGATGCAATAGCCCGTGGAGGCATGGACAGACTCAAGGCGGAGGGAATACGCGCCCACCGCGCACTTCTTGACCGCGCCGGCATAACATTGCCGCGCGGCAAAGCCGCCTTCATGCCGACCAACCGCCGTATAGAGCTTTTCGCACAGCAAAGCGACCCATCACTTGCCGCACTATATTACAATTACGGGCGCTATCTGCTCATATGCAGCACCTTGCCCGGATGCCTGCCGCCCAATCTGCAAGGCTTGTGGGCCAACGGCGTGTCGGCGCCGTGGAACGGCGACTACCACACCAACATCAACGTGCAGATGAACCATTGGCCTGCCGAGCCGGGCAACCTGTCGGAACTGCACCTGCCGCTCGCCGACCTCGTGAAACGCTCCGTGGAGAGCGGCCGCCATACAGCAAAAGTGTTCTACGGCCCTCACGCACGCGGATGGGTGATGCACATGATGACAAACCCGTGGAACTACACCGCGCCGGGCGAACATCCCTCATGGGGGGCCACCAACACCGGCGGGGCATGGCTGTGCGCCCACTTGTGGGAGCACTATCTGTACACAGCCGACAAGCAGTACCTTTCCGGAATATATCCTGTCATGAAAGGTGCGGCGGAGTTCTTCAAATCGACAATGATACGGGAGCCCAAGCACGGATGGCTCGTCACCGCGCCGACGTCGTCGCCGGAAAACACCTTCTATACGGGCGAAGACCGCACTCCGCTCAGCATATGCATGGGGCCGGCAATGGACTCCCAACTCGTGCGCGAACTATACACCAACACTGCCGCGGCAGCCGACTCGCTCGGCATTGACAGGCTGTTCGCCGACTCGCTGCGCCACGACATAGCCCTACTGCCGCCACACCGCACCGGTGCGGACGGACGCCTTATGGAATGGCTCAAAGAATACGAAGAAACCGACCCACAGCACCGGCATGTAAGCCATCTGTACGCCTTGCATCCAGGCAACCAGATTTCAGCAGTGACGAATCCGGAACTTGCCGAAGCCTGCCGCCTTACGCTGGAAAAGCGCGGCGATGAAGGCACCGGCTGGAGCCGTGCATGGAAAATCAACTTCTGGGCGCGCCTCGGCGACGGCAACCGAGCCTACAAACTATTCAAATCGCTGCTCACACCGGCCTACACGGCCGAGTATCCCGACCGGCATGGAGCAGGCACCTTCCCCAACCTTTTCTGCTCGCACCCGCCATTTCAGATGGACGGCAACTGGGGAGGCACAGCGGGCATCGGCGAGATGCTGCTTCAAAGTCAGGATGGATTCATAAACCTGCTGCCGGCGTTGCCGGACGAATGGAATTGCGGTTCTCTGCACGGATTCAAAGTGCGAGGCGGTGCGACTGTAGACGCCTCTTGGGACGGAGGTCTATTGCGCGAGGCCACAATAACGGGCGGCCCCGTGGCCGACATGCGTCTGCGCATGCCGAACGGCTGCACTGCTGTGGCACTGAACGGCGCAGCCATCGAAGCCTGTGAATTTGTAAGCCTGCATCTCACGCCCGGACAAAAAGCCGAATTAACCTTCTACTACAATTAACAACTAACGACTTATGAAATACCGTTCGCGTATCGATCTGTGGTTACTGGCAATAATGCTGCTTTACTTGTCAGTGTTAATCTTCGTATGCGTCACTACCACATGGTTGTCAGCGCCATTAGGCATCTTATGCGTAATGGCGGTAGCCATGCTGTTCAGCGTGTGGTATGAAATAGACAACGACACGCTGACAGTGTACAACCTTTTCCGACCGACGAGTATCCCTGTCGGAAAAATAGCCGAAGTGCGATATTGCCGCGGCTATCTTGCAGGAGCCGCCATGTCATCAAAACGCCTGTCAATCAAGATGGCCGACCGCAGTGTGCTCAAGAGCAGCATGCCTCTGGAAATATCGCCTAAAGACCGCGATGCATTCGTCGATGCACTTTTGCGCATCAATCCGTCGATACGCGTAATCCGCTGAAAGCGCCAGGCGGGCAGTTGTGGAAAAGCGCCATCACGAGCACAAGATATTCCGGCAAGCGCCCGTCATGCCCCCACAGCAGTCTGATTCCGAACAGTTCGAGAAGCGTCTTTGATATGTCAAAGCCGAAAGCTTCGAGCGACGGACGCACTTTGTCGGGATGAAGACAACGGCGGCCGCAAATGCGCTCACATGGCGCGCCGCCACAATAAAGGCACTCTCCGACATAGGAGAACGCGCGGCCGCCATAACGACACTCCATGTCGAGCAGCATTTGCTCGACACGAACGCGTTCCGGACGGATGAGTTCCTGCGCGGCATCAATAGCGGCACCGGATTCGCCCGGGGTAATCTTCGTGGCCACCAGATACACCCGGTCGTATTGGCTAAGCAAAGCCGAAGTGTCGAAACCGAAGGGGGGACATCCCCAGCTACGGCCGTACGACGGACATTCGCGGCAAAGCGCCATAAAGCGCTCCGCGTCGCGGAAACGGCACACGTAGTCGGCGGCGGCAATATCGGCCGTGAAATCTGACGCTGTGTATTCCATCATATGCCTGAAGTTTTGAAAAGGCGGCCTATATAGCCGCTGCCTTCCATTTCGGCCGCCGGCATACAATGCAGTCGCGGAGAATCAATCAGCGCGACGTTGTCGCTGAGCGACAACGCTATATCAAGTTCGTGCGTGGAATAGACTATACATTTGCCCTCATCATGGGCCAGACGCGCAAGAAGCGAGCAAAGCCCGTAGCGGTTGGGGATGTCGAGAAACGAAGTGGGCTCGTCAAGCAGAATCACAGGCGTAGCCTGCGCAAGAGCCCGCGCTATCATTATGCGCTGGCACTCGCCGTCGCTCATGCTGTCCATTGTGCGGGCGGCATAGTCCTGCATGCCCACAAGAGCGAGCGACTTCGCCACCACCTCGCGGTCCTGCGGACGCAGACGCCCTATCCAGTCGGTGTATGGAGCACGCCCCAAAGCCACCACCTCCCCGCAGCTAAGGTTGGCTATGCGCGTTCGCTCAGTCGTCACGAAAGCAAGCGTACGGGCAAGCGCAGGAGCATTCATGCTGCGCATGTCGCGGCCTCCCACGTCTATGCGGCCTCCGTAGCTGCGGTTCAATCCGGCCATCGCACGCAGAAGCGTGGACTTGCCTGTGCCGTTGCGTCCTATCAGCGCAGTAAGGGAACCTGCGCCGAATACGGCTTCCGCATTTTCAAGCAACAACCTGTCGCTGTAGCCTATCGAAAAAGAGTGCAGTCTTATCATAGCGTTTTGTTGCGTAACACCACCCAAACCACAATAGGAATACCAAGCAGCGCGGTTATGGCGTTGACCGGAAGGACAAGCGTTTTGGAAACAATATCGCACAGCAGCAGCACAGCGGCTCCCACAAGAGCTGCCGCAGGCAGGAGCACCTTATGGTCGGCACTGCGGAAAAGCATTCGAGCCGCATGCGGCATGGCAAGGCCGATGAATCCTACCGGTCCGCAGAATGCCGTTACGGAACCCGCAAGCAATGTGGTGGACACGAACAGGAGAGCTCTCGACCGCTTGAGGTCAAGTCCCATCGTGACCGCGTATTCCTCGCCGAAAAGCAATAGATTCAACGATTTCACGGAAAACACGGCAAGCACAAGCCCCGCTGCCACAGAAGGCACAAGCACGGCAAGCTGAACTGCGGTGACATCGCCAAGCGACCCCATAGTCCATATCACGAAAGCTTTAAGCGAATCTTCGTTGCTGAGATATTGCAGAATCTGCACTACAGCCCCGACTCCCGACGAAAACATCATGCCGAGAATCAAGATCACCATAATATCCTTAATGCGCCGACCTACCGCGGCTATGACAGCAAGCACCGTGGCCGCACCGGCCCATGCAGCCCCTACTATGCCGAGCGAAGAAGCGACACCCGCCAATACTACAAATGCCACCCCGAGGCTTGCCCCCGCGCTGATACCGAGCACGTACGGCCCAGCCAACGGGTTGCGGAACAGCGTCTGCATCTGCAGCCCGCTCACCGACAATGCCATGCCGGCCGTCAAAGCCACGACGGCCTTAACAAGACGTATGTCCAGCACGATTTTAGCGGTAACCGCCGGACAATCGCCTCCTGTAAGCGCTGCCCACACATGGAGAAGGGGAATATCTGCCGCGCCAGCCGCAAGGTCCACGATAAACAGGGCCATGAGCAGCAGTGAAAGGACAATGAACAGAAACGACGCGCGAGACTTCATTTCAACCGGCGGTAATAAACGAAATCCTCGTCTACGAGGCCTGGATGCAGTATTTTCACAAGGTCGCGCAGCACAATGTCGGGATGCACCACTGCCGACTCAAAATAATCGTTGCCTCCGGCCGCATTCATTCGGCGGTTGTTGTTGAACACCCTTTCCGAGACGACACAAGGAGCATCGGACATTTTAGGACAAGCCTCACGAAGCCCTTCCATAGTGGAGACAGTTCCAGGATTAAGCCACACATCCGCCTCCGAGACAAGCATGTATGCATCCTCCATGTCTATGGGCACGGAAGTGTTGCCGGTATTACCTTTATAAGAGAGTTCGCCTCCGGCATCGGCTATGAGCCGCGCGGCATAGCTGCCAGACGGCGGCATAAACCATGCATCGCCGTAAGGGGCGTTAATCATCACTTTCGGCGCCGGGAGAGCCGCCTCGGCCACCTTTCTTCTCATAGCCTCATAACGCTCAGGAAGCGGGCCGAACACTTTTTCACCATGCTCACGCACTCCTGCAATCTCCGCCAACGCCACGAGCCACTCCGCCTTTCCGAGCGGCGATTCCTCAAGGTAATCGCCGACATAGAAATACGGCAAGCCCAATTCCTTAAGTTTGTTTTCCATGGAATTGGCCGAATTTACGCCGTAAAGCAGCACAATATCGGGTTCGGAAGCCAAAAGCAGTTCGTAATTCACATTGCCTTCAAATCCGATGTCGGCCACACTGTCGCGCCGCTGCACCAGCGACGGGGTGGAAATGAAATCAAGACCCGACACGGCCACGATGCGTCCGGCCATCCCCACGGCATCGAGCATCGCCACCTGTGTCGACGACATGGCCGCAATACGGCATGCCTTTTCTCGCAGAACGCAGCCCTCGAAACCATCAGGCACACCCTCTCCTCCACGGAGTATGAGCAAGTTCTGTTTCACACCGGAAGCACCCTGCCACGGATTTTCGGCAGTGAGCAACACGCTTTCGCACCCTTCCGCTTTCTTTATATTGAAGCCGGAAGCATGAACCGGCTCGTAGACCACGCAGTCAAATCCCTCAGTCATGGAAGCGTCCTTGTGTCCGCATGCCGCAAGCAGCGGCATAAGACCCAAAAACAGAAATATTTTCTTCATACATGCAAATTTAAGGGTTTGTCCAATAATTTCCAAAAAGAAAATTTTACGAGGCAGTAAGTAAAGCCGACCTCGCAGAAGCCGGCGACAATCAGAATTATCAAATTCATAACTGAATCCTAACCTGTTCGAGGGCTGCAAGAATTCTCGGCGTCTCCTTCTAAGGCGATACAAAATTACAAAAACAGAGGAGTTCAAAAGCTTTTTATATACGAAATGTAGAGTCAATAAGCTTCAATTCCACGATATATATTTTCCTCATTTCACTTTTTTGCAGTAACTTTGCGCTTGAGAAAAAATATAACACGCCCTACAATAAAGCAAATGCTGAACGACACATTAGATATATGCCACAGCCTAATGTCCGCCACGGACATGGCAATGGGTATGATGATGCGCTGCCGACAGAGCCGGGGGTGATACTTTTCACGCACAAAAACGAAATCAATAATCCGTCCGGCTCCGCAATGCGAGGCCGGATTTTTTAATACATTGCCCAAACATGGATTTCAAAAAACTAAAATTCCAGACACGTCAAATCCACGCAGGACTTGACAGACACGAAAACACAGGCTCTCGCGGCGTGGCCATATACCCCACAGCCGCATACAGATTCAAGGACTGCGACCACGCCGCACGTCTTTTCAATCTGTCGGAAGCCGGCAATATATACACCCGACTGCAGAACCCCACCACTTCGGCCTACGAAGAGCGTGTGGCCGCACTCTACGGCGGCGTGGGCGCATTGGCTGTGTCGTCGGGCATGGCAGCGATTCTTATAACAGTGACAGCGCTGGCCTCGGAAGGCGACAACATTGTGGCATCGCAGTTTCTGTACGGAGGCACGTACAATCAGTTCCGCCACACGCTGCGCCGCCTGGGAGTAGAAATACGCATCGCCGGCAACGACACTCCGGAGGCCTACGAATCGCTCATCGACAGCCGCACGCGTGCGGTGTTCGCGGAAAGCATGGGCAACCCCACATGCGCCGTGGCCGACCTGGAAGCCATAGCCCGTGTGGCGCACTCGGCCGGCGTGCCTTTCGTGGCAGACAACACTTTCGGAGCGGGAGGCTATCTGTGCAACCCTTTCGACTGGGGAGCCGACATCATCGTGGACTCCGCCACAAAATGGATAAACGGACACGGCACGGCCATGGGAGGCATAATAGTGGACAGCGGACGTTTCGACTGGGGCAACGGCAAATTCCCGTGTATCGACGGGCCGTCGGAAGGCTACCACGGACTGAACCTGCGCGAGGCGTTCGGCGAGGCCGCATTCATCGTTAAATGCCGCGTGGACGGCCTGCGCGACCTCGGCGCTTCGCCATCGCCTTTCGACAGCTACCTGATGATGATAGGCTTGGAAACGCTTTCTCTGCGCGTGCGCCATCAGGCCGAGTCCACACGTCGCCTCGCCGAACATCTCCGCAGACACGAGAAGGTGAAATCCGTAAGCTACGTGGGCTTCGAAGACCATCCTTACCATGCTCTCACCAAAAAATATTTCCGCCACGGCGGAAGCTGCGTGTTCACGGTGGAACTGAGAGGCTCGGTGGAAACCACGGCAAAATTCGTGGAATCGCTCGAACTCGCCGCCCATATGACAATGATCGGCGATTCCATAACCGTGGTGACACACCCTGCATCCACCACCCACAAGCAGCTGTCAGAATCAGACCTGCTTGCAGCCGGCGTCACCCCTACCCTGCTGCGCATATCAGTAGGGCTGGAAGACGTGGAAGACATCATAGCCGACTTCGACAACGCGCTCAGCCGCATCGAGATATGATCCAGCACTATCGACACACCGGGCCTTTCGCGCTCGAACTCGGGGGATGCCTGCCTCAACTGGACATCGCCTACCACACCTACGGACGGCTGAACGGACGCCGCGACAACGTCGTGTGGGTGTGCCACGCTCTTACGGCCAATAGCGATGTGGCCGACTGGTGGCCGCACACGGTCGAACAGGGCTGTTTTCTTGACCCGGAACGATGGTTCGTGGTGTGCGCCAACATCCTCGGCTCACACTACGGCACCACAGGTCCGCTTTCGGAGAACCCCGCCACAGGCACGCCTTATTATGGCAGTTTTCCAGCTTTCACCATCCGCGACATGGTGAAAGCACACCGCGTGCTGGCCGACGCCCTCGGCATCGACGGCATACACGCGCTCGTGGGCAGTTCCGTCGGCGGCTTCCAGGCCATAGAATGGGCTGTACAGCAGCCCGGACGCTTCCGGCGCCTTGTGCTCATCGCCACAGACGCAAAAGCGTCTCCGTGGACTATCGCAATAGACGAGACACAACGCATGGCCATAGAAGCCGACCCGACCTACGGCGAACCGCGCCCCGACGCGGGCATGGCAGGACTCGCGGCCGCACGCGCAATAGGGCTGCTCACCTACCGCGGCGGCGAAGGCTACAACCTCACGCAAGCCGACGAAGACACGCCCCACCCTTTGCCACGCCAAAAACACCGGCCGTGCAGCTACCAGCAATACCAGGGCACAAAACTTACGTCGCGGTACAACGCTTATTCATATATGGCCATACTTGACGCTTTCGACACCCACAACGCAGGACGCGGACGCGGCGGACTCGACCGGGCGCTCGGCTCTATAAAGGCAGATACAATAGTGATAGGCATCACCACCGACATGATTTTCACTCCCCGCGAAATGCGGCTGCTGTGCTCGCGCATCCCCGGAGCGCGCTACGAAGAAATCGAATCGGACTTCGGACACGACGGCTTCCTCGTGGAGCACCGCCGCCTTAACGAAATATTAACAGCTTTCATCTGAGACTCGACCAGATATGAACACGATAAACATCGGCCTGTTCGGCTTCGGAACCGTGGGCCAAGGCATATACAAAGTGATAGGACGCGCCGCCAACGCCCATGCCGAAATCAAACGAATATGCGTGCGCAACCTGTCGAAACCCCGCACTGTAGAAGTGCCGGCAGGACTGCTAACCGACAACGAAAACGACATACTCGACGATCCGTCCATCAACCTGATAGTGGAAGTGGTGGACAACGCCGAAGCCTCCTACCGCATCGTCACCTCGGCACTGAAGCGGGGTGTCCCCGTGGTATCGGGCAACAAAGCCATGATAGCGCGCCATCTTCCGGAATTAATAGAACTGCAACGCCGATACGACACCGCACTGCTGTACGATGCATCGTCGTGCGGTTCCATACCTGTGATACGAAACCTCGAGGAATATTACGACAACGACCTGCTGCTTGAAGTGAAAGGCATACTCAACGGCTCGTCGAACTACATACTGTCGCGGGTGTTCGACCACAACGAGGAATACGCGGCGGCCCTTGAGCGGGCGCAGCAGCTCGGTTTTGCAGAGAGCGACCCGTCATTCGATATCGAAGGCTTCGACTCTCTGTTCAAGCTAATCATCATTACCGTACATGCCCTCGGTGTATACGTCAGCCCTGAACAGATTTTCACCTACGGCATAGCTACGATAAACAGCCACGACATACGGTATGCGCGAGAGAAACGCATGAAAATCAAGCTCGTGGCACAAGTGGTGAAGGTAAGCGACGAGCGTTTCACGATGTTCGTGATGCCCGAATTCGTAAGCCCGTCGAAATATATCTACAGCGTGGACGACGAATACAACGGAGTGGTGATACGCGGCGAATGCTACGACCGCCAGTTCATGTTCGGCAAAGGCGCCGGAGCGCTGCCCACTGCATCGTCCATTCTCAGCGACGTGATGGCACGCCGGCACGGTTACCGCTACGAATACAAGAAAATGGGCTACATGAACCGGCCTGCCTACAGCACCGACGTCGTGCTGCGTGTGTATCTGCGCTACACCGGCCGCGACTATCTCGACGGCATCCCGTTCCTGAACATCTGCGAAATGCACCTTTCCGAGGATTTCAACTATGTGATGGGCGACATCCGACTATCCGACCTTCTGGCATGCCGCGAACAGCTTTCCGACCCACGCGTGTTTCTGGCCAACATCCCCCGCTTTTTTCTCGAACTCGACGAATAAAATTCCGCTGCCATAGGCTTGTTTTGTCGCTACATTTTCCTTAATTTTGTCGATTGATAACTCCCGATGGAGTTGCGACCTTTGTTATGAAACTTTATTCCTACAAGCAGATACAAGAAATAGAAGCGGCAAGCCTTGAAGAAAGAGGCACAAGCATGGTGGAACTTAACGCCACATTGGGCGCGGAAGCCGCCGAAGCCATAGCCGACGTGCTGGCCGAATGCGGCTGCAAGCCTGTGGTTTTCGCGGGTCCGAAGCGTTGCGGAGCCATAGCCCTTTCTGCAGCGAAAAAGCTGGTAAAAAAAGGCAAACGGCCACGGGTATATTTCTTCAACATACGCGGCACATCGGCACGCCCCGACACCCTCGCCGCACGCGACGCCTATCTGGCCGAATGCGGAGCCGAGAGGCTCGAAGAAGTGACAGGAAACTTCTCCATGCCCGAACTGTCGAGCCGAGACCTTGTCGTGGACGGCCTTTTCGGCAGCGAAATCGAAGGGCCGCTCGGAGGAGCATACCAGGCGCTCGTGCGGCGCATCAACGAAAGCGGCGCGCGTATCGTGGCCATCGACATGCCCTCCGGACTTCCGGCCGACGGTGCCCCGGGCCTCATAAACCGCAACATCATACACGCCGACCTCACGCTGGCCATAGGAGTGCCGAGACTGGCATACTTTCCGGCCGAGAACGCCGAACTCATCGGACAATGGCAGACTCTCGACGCCGGATATTCCCGCAAAGCGGCCGCAGATATGCCTGTGGGATATTACCTCATAGAAAGAAAACAGGTGCGACGCATCCTGTCGCCACGCCACCCGGACAGCTCGAAAGCCGATTATGGCAGTCTCGTGATTTTCGCCGGCAGCTACGGCATGATGGGCTCCGCACAGCTTGCCACACGGGCGGCCCTGCGCTCGGGATGCGGGAAAGTGACCTGCCACGCCCCGCGTTGCGGCTACTTCGTGCTGCAGACAGCTGCGCCGGAGGCACTGTTCGAGGCCGACCCCGGCGACGTATACCTCCGCGACATAGAGTTGCGCCACAATTATTCGGCAGTGGCCGCCGGCCCGGGCATAGGGACAAACGACGCCACCATCGACGCCCTCGAAGCATTCCTGAAAGTGGCCAACGCCAACAGCCGCGCCGTGGTGCTCGATGCCGATGCTCTCAACTGCATTGCAATGCGCCCCACCCTGCTCGACTACATACCGGTGATGAGCATACTCACCCCGCACGCCGAAGAATTCGACCGCATGTTCGGCACGCAACCAGGTTCTGACGCCCGTCTGGCCAAAGCCATAGAGGTGGCGATGTTCCATAAAATAGTAATAGTGCTCAAAGGGCACCACAGCGCCGTAGTCCGCCCCGACGGCAAGGTGTGCTACAACCCAACCGGCACCGCCGCGCTCGCCACCGCAGGTACAGGCGATGTGCTCACCGGCCTCATAGCCGGACTTATGGCGCAGGGGCTAAGCTCAGAACTCGCCGCATCGGCAGGCGTTTATATACATGGAATGGCAGGCCAGATGGCCGAAAAGACCCACGGAAGCTACGGGGTGACGGCCGGCGACGTAGTAGACAACATCGGCCGCGCCATCAATTCAATCATGAACTGACTATGAAAAAGATATTAGCAATCTCAGCCATAAGCGCACTCGCCATCATGCCTGTCGCGTCGCAGACAGCCCAGCGCCTGACAGCCAACAAGGCTTCGGAATATGCCCTCATATATTCTCTGCCGGTCACGGCGCTCGACATAACAGTGGAGGCCGAACTTACGGAACGTACGCCAGGCGAATTCTTCAATTACGCCAACCGTCATCTCGGCATCACCGACGCAATACGCGAACCCGGCCGCTCGGCGACCGTGCGCTCCGTGACAATAGGCACTCATGGCGAACCCGACGAGAACTCGCGCTGGCAGGTTCAGTTCAAAAAAGGCTCGGCGGCGTACATCATGCTCGACTCGCGGGGTGTACCCGTCGCAGTCAACACAGACAGGACTCCTGAAATAAAATCCGTACAGCTCCCGGTTGCCCGACCCGCAGCCCCGTCGCCGCTTGAGACCGAAGCCGCCCGTCAGGCAGTGACGCAGGAGATGACCCGCAGTTCGTCCACCGCCAAGCGTGCGGAACTCGCGGCACAAAGAGTGTTTGAACTTAGAGAGATGCGCAGCGACCTGCTGTCGGGACAATCCGACAACACACCTCCCGACGGCCGAGCCATGCAGCTTGTGCTCGACAACCTGTCGGCACAGGAGGCAGCGCTGACAGCCATGTTTGCCGGCACCACAAAAACGTCGACGGCAGTACGCACCATTTCCATCGTGCCTGACAGCGCAGAAATAGACCGGATGGTGCTCGCACGCATATCGCCGGTAGACGGCATCGTAGGCGCCGACGACCTGAGCGGAACGCCCCTAACCCTCAGCCTGCGCATAAGCGGAAGCCCGGAACTGCCGCTTTCCGACAAGGGCGAACCGAAACGCTTCCCGAAAGGCGGCTTCGCCTACAACATACCCGGAGAAGCGACAGTGGAAATTTCCTACGACGGCGAGACCATAGCCTCCGCCACCGTGCCACTCGCCCAGCTCGGCATCACTTTCGGCCTCGACCCCGACCTGTTCACTGACAAGAAATCGCCATCCCTGCTGCAGCTCGACCCGGCAACAGGAGGCATCCTTCAGCTTGCGCCTATAGAAATACAGCAATAGAATATGTTCGAAGCACTGGCCACATACATGGGCATGGGATGGATATACTACGTCCTCGTAGTCATATACGCCCTGACCGTTGTGGCCATTGTCATCGTAATCATATCCGAGAACCGGAATCCTGTGAAATCCCTCGCGTGGGTGACTGTGCTCCTGCTCCTTCCCTTTGTGGGGATAGTCCTTTATGTATTCTTCGGAAGAAACATAAAGAACAAGCGCATGATCTCGCGACGCAACCGCAGACGCCTGAAAAAACGCGAGCTACGCCATCCGCGCAACATACTGCCGGAAGGGTTCAGCGAAGAAAGCCGGCAAAAGATAAGACTCGGGCGCTCGCTCACGGGCGCACCCTTCCATCCCGGCAACGACATAAACATCTTCATATCGGGGGCAGACAAAATGGCCGCGTTCAAAGACGACCTGCGCAATGCGCAACGGTCGATATGCATGCAGTACTACATATTCTGCGACGACAACGTCGGCACTGAAATACGCGACATTCTCGTGGACAGAGCACGTGCAGGCGTGGAAGTGCGGGTGATATACGACCATGTTGGCTCCTGGGGCACATCATCGCGTTTTTTCAAGAGCCTGCAGGAAGCCGGAGTGAAAGTCTACCCCTTCTTCAAAGTGACATTCCCACAACTCGGCACGAAAATCAACTGGCGCAACCACCGCAAGATATGCATAATCGACGGAGCCGTGGGCTACATAGGCGGCATGAACATAGCCGACCGCTACATGGACGGAGGCAGCCGTTTTGACAAGTGGCGAGATACTCACGCGCGGGTAAAAGGCCCGATAATAGCATCCCTGCTGCACAGCTTCGCCGTTGACTGGAATTTCATGGGGCAGCCGCTCATCGACGACATCGCCGACCCGGCAGAAACATACGACAAAGGCGACGTGGGCATGCAGTTGCTCACATCAGGGCCAACGTCCCAATGGTCAGACATAGAATTCATATTCCAGAAAGCCATCTCCTCGGCGAAAAAACGGGTCTACATCCAGACCCCGTATTTCCTCCCCACCGACAGCCTGCTGAAATCGCTACAGGCCGCAGCCCTCGCCCATGTCGACGTCCGCGTAATGATTCCTGCCCACAGCGATTCGTCCATGCTCACATACGCCTCTGAAAGCTATATATCGGAATGCCTCCGCGCAGGCATAAAATTCTATCAGTACACGGCCGGCATGCTACACAGCAAAACGATACTCGTGGACGATGAATTCTCCACCATCGGATCCTCCAATTTCGACTTCCGAAGTTTTGAACACAATTTCGAAGCAAACTTGTTCATATACTCCCATCGGGTGAACGAACGCATGGCCGACATATTCCGCACCGACATACACGACTGCCGCAGAATCATGCCCGCCGAATGGCGTAGCCGCCCGTTGATGCGCAAAGCCATGCAGTCGCTCCTGCGCCTCCTTAGCCCTATTCTATAGCCGGCGGCGGCCCATTAAAACAGCGTCCAGCCCACAAAAACGCACAAAAAAGGCACCAAACTGCATTTTTTCGCTGAAATATTTTGGTAATTCAAAAAATGGTTGTACCTTTGCAACGCAAAAGCGGAAAACGCTGGAGCAACGCCATGCGAAAATAGCTCAGTTGGTAGAGCACGACCTTGCCAAGGTCGGGGTCGCGGG